>Ga0182745_1002425_pt1 | contig 16734 bp, 19 predicted proteins | sample eDN3rd30CKraftBY_FD_128523 | JGI IMG/M metagenome (GOLD analysis project Ga0182745, IMG submission 128523) | Enriched backyard soil microbial communities from Emeryville, California, USA - eDNA 3rd pass 30_C Kraft BY (version 2) (version 2) | ecosystem: Environmental > Terrestrial > Soil >...
GCCTGCACGACATTGGCCATCGTGAAGGTCTTGCCGGAACCGGTCACCCCGAGCAGGGTCTGGAAGCGTTCTTCGGCCTCCAGCCCTTCGATGAGTTCCTCAATGGCTTTTGGCTGGTCACCGGTTGGTCGGAGGTCGGAAACGAGTTTGAAGTTTGGCATGTTGCCTCCGCTGTGGGTTTGCGATCAAGTGTTCTAGTATACAGGGTATTGCGTCCATGGTGATTGATTTGCCCCATGTTTTCACAGGAGGGAATCTGGTTCCTTCCCGGGGGACGGGGTTTCGCTTTCGGCATCTGCATCGGTGTTGGAGATGTCGCTGATGTCTACCCCGAAATCAGCGGGTGACGCACTGGTTGACCGTGCCATGAGGTCGGGCTGCAGCGAATCATCGTCGTCAATATCGTCGATCAATTCCGGATCCCGTTGCAATGGCTGGACCGTATTCCTGTCGATGCGATAGATACCGGTCTCCGCTTCGCCAAGGCTCATGATTTCGTCGATATGGCGGATTGCCCAGCGTTGGCCGGAGAAGGGAAGTCTCGCTGTGGCCTCATCCCGATCGAACCAGGCGGCGTCACGGTAATCATCTCCCAGGTCAATCGGGGCCTGGGGGCTGACATTGACGGCGAACACCGGAGCGAGGATCAACGCATCGCGGTTTTCATCATAGAACTGGTTAACGTAGTCCGCCGAGTAGATGGCGCTGACATTCAGCCCCGAGAGACTGCGGACGGCGTTCTCCACGGTTTGCAACGTTGTTGTCCCAACATGAACCTGGGAATGAAATGCTTGCCATGTGTGAGGAAGTGCGACATCGGACCGGCGTTGCAAGAGCAGGAACTGCACCCGCGCGTTCAGCCGCCGGAAGACGTAGACATCGACAATATCCGAAATGACCTGAGGCATGCAGTACGTTCTCCATCTTCCGCGACAGGATACAGGATTCCCACAGGGGAGAGCCGTCGTTGACAATCATGACTTTTGTGAGTGTAAAGTTCACCGGTCCAGCCGTCGACGGTGACCATGTGTTTCCTCCGTGGGACACACATGTCGCGCCGCGTCAGGGCAGGAGTTTCCTGTTGCGAAGCCATTGCCGGAATTGCTCCCATCGCGTGGGCTCCTGCTGAAGCGGAACGCGTATTTCACGCCCGCGCCACATCGTGGTGGTGGTTGTGGATGCCTGTTTCTCGCGGACACTCTCCAGGATAGGCCAGAAGATAGCGATAACGGCCAGGCAAATGACCGCGCGGGTGAGGAATGGCGAGACATCGCTGAGGAGCCGGGCAACGATCGCCAACATGTAGGCGACGATCAGCGGTACCGCTGTGAGCCATTGCCGGATTGATGCGCCTGTTTTCCCGAGGGTGGATGTCCGAAAGTCATCTTGCAGGCGGGGGCGTTGTTTTGGGCGGTGAATCGGGGTTGGTGGAGGGAGCGGATGCTCACGCTCGGCCCGTTCGAGAATCTCCTCAATTTCCGTTTCGAGGCGGGATCGTTGGTGCCGTTCACCAGAGTTATCAGATGGATCAGTGGTCGTTGGCATGGTTCTCATATGCCTGGTTTTTATCGACGCGTCCTGAGCGGTTGATTACTGTCTCAATGGTACCCTACGTACCGGAATACCATGTGTCAGGAACTTTAGGGGATTGAAGCGGATGGATCGTCAGTTTTTCGCGGTGAATCAGGGCCACTTTCGTTGCAACGTGATTGATGACAACGGGACCGTGAGCGTCATCGCGCCGCCTCACGGCCCGAAGGTGATTGCCGCAGCTATTGCGATGGGGTCCCGGACCTTTGCCGAGATCATTCGTCATGCCCGCACATTTGATGCCGAGTGGGCAGGGTTGCTGCAGCGTGGCTTGCTGGTGTTCGATGAGCACAATGTGGAAGAAACGGGCCCGGCGTTCGCCAGCCAGGAGGTGCCCGGCAAGGGCGTGCAGCTGGTGGTCTTCCGGGTTATTGATGCCATTACCCGCAAACACAGTCTGATACCGAGCGATTTGGGGTTGATGGTCTTCAATCTCAAGGAGCGCCGGATCATCCAGGTTCACAACAGCTACGATGACCTGAAGCGATCCGATCGCGGTCGCGTCCGGGTTAACGGGGAGCCGACGGCGCGGTTGTTTCATTACGAATTGCCAGCGGACTGGGCTATCGTTCCCTGATCCGGAACGACAACCCGCCCTGCTGGCGATACGAGCGATTGCGCGGCGACCGACCGTTATCGCTTGTTTTTTTCCTTCTTGCCGCGTTTGCCGAGTCCACCGAGGAACATCCGGCTCATGGATTCCGAAACGGTCTCATTCTTCATAGTGGACGAGGCTTCCGGTGCCTGTTCCGCAGCTCGGTTGACCGCGACTTCTGCCCGCGCGCGCTGATCCTGCGCCTCGACAAAGAAGTCGTGAATGCGCTGTCTCGAAACTTCCTCGTCTTCATTTCCCAGTTCCTGGCGGAACTCTTCCAGCGTCTCGACCATTTGGTCGATCCACCGGGAGAGGGCTTTCCGGTTGGTGAGGGAAATGTCCCGGTGCATCTCCGGGCTTCCGAGGGCGAGTCGTGTCGTGTCGCGGAATCCGGATGAGGCGAGGGAGCGCATATCCCGCCAGGACTGATCGGTGGTTGCCGTCTTCACCAGTGACGCAGCGACCACCATGGGCAAGTGACTGATACCCGCCACGTAGCTGTCGTGTTCAACTGGATCGGCGAAGAACGCTTCGGCCTCGACGGCTGCGACGAGACCGAGCACATTCTTGATCGCGCCTTCGCTGGCCGACACCCCCGGGCAAACGACCCACGTCGCGCCTTTGAAGAGATCCGCATCGGCGCCTTCCAGGCTTTCCGATTTACCTGCCATCGGGTGACCGCCGACAAATGAGACATGGTCCGGAAGCACCGTTGCCCATTCAAGGACATTCGCCTTCGTGGAACCGGTGTCGGTCACGATTGCGCCCTGCTTCAACGTCGGCCCGATATCGGTGAAGAGTTCCTGCATCGCGCCGACGGGCGTGGCAATAATCACCACATCAGCATTGGTGATGGCGTCGCCCAGCGACCAGGTCGTCGTATCGACGACACCATTCTTCTTGGCCAGTGATTGCTTGTCCATATCCGCATCGTAACCGGTGATGTGGAGCGCGTTATCGTGTGCGGCAGACCATCGCCGAAGCGCGAGACCGATGGAGCCTCCGATCAGCCCGAGTCCGACAATTGAGATGTGTTGCATGAGGAAACCTCCAGGACATCTTGCAGATGTGCTTCAACCAGCCTCTCACCTGGGAGGCGGTGCGGTGCGTATATCAATATTATGGAACGTAATCCGAGATGTCGACTTCCCGGATCCAACCTTCTTCGCCATCTTCCGTCTGGAATTTCATCCAAACCTGACCTTCACCGAGTTCGTCATTTTCTGGATCCGTTGTTGGCTCCGATTCGCCGAGGTACTGGAGCGGTTGCTCCATGGTGATGACGGTCACGACTTCGAACCGCGTACCCGGGCCTGCCCGGAGATTGACGCTCCCCGATGAGTCCAGTTGGTAATCGGGGTCGAAATCGCCATCGCCGGGCGAATCCTCCTGGGTCGGTTCTGCCTGGTTGTCGCCTGCGGGGAGCGTGGGCTCTGGTTCCGGGGGACTGGTTGGCTGCGGGACTTCTGTTGACGCGGCGGCGGCCACGTCGGTGGGTGGTGGTGTCGGTGTCCTGTCTGGCTCGTTGCGGGAGACAAAGTCACCGACGATATCGTCCAGACCGGCATAGATGACGGAGAAGCTACCCACGCAGACGGCGATCGTCAAAAGCATGGAAATGCCAATCATGATGCCTGCACGGCGAGATCGCTGCCGGAGACGATGATTCAATCCGGGATCGGTCATGAGCCCTTTCTCGATGCGTGTGTCAGATGAGGAATCGTCCGGCAATTGGGCTCCGGCAATTCTGTGGAGGTTCGAAGGCGTCAGCCGCGTGGAGATACCAGCAGGCATCCTCGCAGAATCAGCTATTTATAGCACGCACGCTCCCCCAATCCGAAGCTCACCCATGATTGAAGGGGAATGCCACGGATGGTATAATACATGGCGTAACCGAACTCAGTGGGATCAAACGTGGGCCCACGCCCGCGTTTCTTGTTGTTCGGCGGACATTCCACAAGCTGGCCCCACTCCGTTCCTTTCTTTCGACGCGATTGTATAAAAAGAGCAGGAGGTGCGCGATGAAGAGTGATCTCTACACCGCGATCGCCCAAATTGCAGCCGAGCGCGGCATTCCCCGGGACGCCGTTTTGACCTCGGTGCAGCAGGCACTGACCTCGGTTTACAAGAAGAACGCGAACTCCGAGGAGGATGTTCGTGTTGAACTGGACCAGAACACCGGCGAAATGCAGGTTGTTGTGGTGAAGACCGTGGTTGAAGAGGTTAAGGACAACGATCTCGAGATGAGCCTGGAGGAAGCAAAGACCTTTGCCCCGGGCACGGTTCTCGGCGATGAAATCAAGATCGTTCGCACACCGGAGAACTTTGGCCGTATTGCTGCCCAAACCGTGAAGCAGGTGGTGCACACCCGGATTCGCGATTTCGAACGTGAGACGGTGTATAAGGAATATCAGGATAAGGAAGGCGAGGTCCTGAGCGGGATCGTACAACGGGCGGATAGTCGCGCGGTGATCATCGAGCTGGGCAAGGCCGAAGCCGTGATGCCAGCGCGCGAGCAAGTCCCGACGGAGCGATATCGCCCAAACCAGCGCCTGAAGGTGCTGTTGACTGAGGTCAATGCCCATGCCCGGGGGCCGCAGCTGATCGTCTCACGCTCTGATCCGCGCCTGATCCGGCGGCTCTTCGAGCAGGAAGTGCCGGAAATCCAGAGTGGCGCTGTCGAAATCATGGAGATCGCGCGGGAACCGGGGCTTCGCTCCAAGGTGGCGGTCGCTGCCCGGCAGGAGAAAGTCGATCCGGTTGGATCGTGTGTCGGTGTTCGTGGCGTGCGTATCCAGAACATCGTCAATGAACTCTATGGCGAGAAGATCGATGTCATCGAATGGTCTTCCGATGTCGGGACATTCATTGCGAACGCATTGAGCCCGGCCAAGCCGACCAATGTCTCCCTCACGGATACGGAGGAGCAGCGGGTGGCGACGGTCATCGTACCAAGCGACCAGATGTCCCTGGCGATCGGCAAGGAAGGGCAGAACGCCCGCCTGGCCTACAAGCTCACGGGATGGCGTATCGACATCAAGGGTCCGGAGTCACTGCTGCAGGCCGGAGAAGACTTCTTCCGGCAGGCACGGGAATCCTCCGAGAGCATGATGCCGTTCAGTTGGCAGGGTCGTCAGCCGCGGGCTGTGCAGGCCGACGGTATGGTGGCGGTCAGCGATTCGCAGTACGGACCGCTGTCCGAAGATTTGCTGCGTAAGCAGGTCGATGTCGATATCGTCGATGGCGTGGTGGAGATCTACTACGACCGCGATCTGCGGGCACGATTCGATCAGGTCAGTGGGCAGCGGCTGCCACTTGACGATGCCGATGAAGCTGATTACAGCAGCGTGTCTTCGGCAGGCGGCACCGAGTCCTGAAAGGAGGCGGAGTAATGATGCCTCAATCAGGACCCACACCCGTCAAGACAGGAAAACGGTCCGGACCCCGGCCAAAGCATGTGCCGCAGCGGACATGCGTGGTTTGCCGTGAGAAGGATGCCAAACGGACGCTGATCCGGATCGTGCGCACCGGCGACGGTGTGATTGAAGTCGATCCGACCGGCCGGAAGAATGGCCGGGGCGCCTACCTCTGCGACAAGCAGGCGTGTTGGGACCGTGCGTTGACCACGCCGGTGCTTTCAAGAGCACTGAAAACGGAACCGACACAGGAATCAATCAGGAATTTGGAGGAATTCGCCGCGGGCGCGAACCTGCAACCGGCAGGCGACGGGTCCACGGCGGATTCGAAGGAGTAAGCACTATGACCGACACAGTAGGACGCGGAACCCGCCGCGGAGGCGGAAATAAACGCGGACGCAGAACTGGCGGTGGCGGTGCACGGACAGTGGCTGTCAAGCGAACACCGCCTGCTGTTCGCGAACCAGTCAGCCTGCCCCAGGTGATGTCTGTTTCGGACCTCGCCGACAAACTCGAAACCTCCGGTATTGAGGTCATTCGGGAATTGATGAAGCTTGGCATCATGGCCAACCTGAATCAGCAGGTAGATTACGGCACGGCAGCCCAGGTTGCCGAGGAATTGGGTTGGGAAACCAACGAAGCCGAATCGGAAGTGAAGAACGCCGTCGCGGACTTCGAGAGTCGGCGCCAGGAGAGCGAAAGCGATCCTGAGGCAGTCACCCGCCCGCCGGTGATCACCATCATGGGGCATGTGGATCACGGCAAGACCCGGCTTCTGGATGCGATCCGGTCGACGAATGTCGCCGGCGGTGAGGCAGGGGGAATCACCCAGCACATCGGTGCCTACCAGATCGAGAATCAGGGGCGGAAGCTCACATTTCTCGATACCCCCGGTCACGAGGCATTCAGCGCGATGCGCGCTCGTGGTGCCCAGGTAACCGACATCGCGATTCTTGTGGTGGCGGCGAATGACGGAGTGATGCCGACGACGCGTGAAGCCGTGGCCCACATCAAGTCCGCCCAGGTGCCGATGGTGGTGGCGATCAACAAGATCGATCTGCCAGCTGCCAACCCTGACCTCGTGAAGCAACAGCTTTCAGAGATGGAAGTGATGCCGGAAGAGTGGGGTGGCGACATTCCCTTTGTCGAGGTCTCGGCAAAGGAAGGGTTGGGTATTGATGACCTGATCGAGGTCTTGCTGCTGGTTGCCGATGTGAATGAGCTCAAGGCGAACCCGCTCAAGCCGGCGCAGGGTGCCGTCATTGAAGCCCGTATCGATGGCAGCCGGGGACCTGTGGCGACATTGCTCGTCCAGACCGGGTCGCTGAATATGCGGGACGTCGTTGTCGCGGGTACCACCTGGGGCCGGGTGAAGGCCATGTTCGATGATCGCGGCAAGCGAATCCGCCGGGCCGGTCCGAGTACGCCGGTGGAGATCATGGGGCTGATGGATGTCCCCGAAGCGGGTGATACGTTCCTGACATTTGAGGACGAAAAAGTCGGGCGTCAACTTGCGGAACAACGCGCCGCGCAACAGCGGGTCGAGCATCTTAATGAGAATCGCCCGGTGAAGCTGACCGATCTTTACGATCAGGTTCAGGAAGGCAAGACTGCTGAACTTCGGGTGATCCTGAAGGCAGATGTCCAGGGGTCGTTGGGGGCTATCCAGAACGCGCTGCTGAAGCTGAATGAGGACATGGAAGAAGGCGTTACCCTGTCCATCCAGCTCGCGGCGACCGGAGCGGTGTCCGAGTCGGACATCAACCTTGCCGCGACCACGGGAAGCATCGTGCTGGGCTTCAATGTCCGGCCGGATGCTGCCGCCAAACGGGCGGCGGACAATGCAGGCGTCGACGTTCGCTTCTACACCATCATTTATGAATTGCTGGATGAGGTGAAGAAGGCCATGACCGGGCTTCTGGCTCCGGTATTCGAGGATGTGACGGACGGCTACGCAGAAGTCCGGGAGACGTTCAAGCTGCCGGGTAACGATGTTGTCGCCGGACTCTATGTGCTGGACGGCAAGGTGCTCCGCAACTCCAAAGCACGCGTACTTCGGAGCGGAACGTTCATGTTCGAGGGAGCAATCAAGTCACTCAAGCGCTTCAAGGATGATGTCCGGGAAGTTGCCGCCGGGTACGAATGCGGACTTGGTCTCGAAGGCTTCAATGACCTCAAGGTCGGCGACCAGATTGAGTTCCTGCATCGCGAGGAAGTTGCCCGGACCTGATGGTCCGGCACCTCGGGAAGACGAGAACGACTGTGACACGACGGACACGACAGGTTGGAGAGCTCCTCAAGGAGGAGCTCGACGACATTATTCGACGAGAAGTGAAGGACCCGCGCATCGGGTTCTTCAGCATCACCAATGTGGAAGTCCCACCGGATTTACGTACCGCCCGGGTCTATGTTAGCGTTCTGGGATCGGATGAGGAGCGTGAGGCGACGGTGGAGGCACTGAGTTCCGCCTCCGGGTTTGTCCGCCATCACCTGAAGCCGAGGTTGCGGATGCGTCAGATTCCGGTCCTGGAATTCCGGGATGACCGATCGATGGAGTATGCGCAGGAAATTTCGCACACGCTGCGGGAGATCCGGGCACAGGATGAGGCCTTTCGCCGGTCCCATCCGCAACCTGACGTGGAACACCACCCCGATTCAGAGGAGCCGCAATGAGGTCAGGTTGGAAGCTGGATACGCAAGCAGCCAATGATGCGTTGAATCACCTGAAGACTGCGACGCGTATCCTGTTGCCCACCCATCAAAATGTGGATGCGGACTCGTTGTCATCGGTCCTGGCGTTGAGCCAGGCACTGCGCCAACACGATATCCAGGCGGAGGCCATGATCAGTGACGGTCAGCTTCCGCATTCGCTGGATTTTTTGCCGGGGATCGAAGAGGTATTGATCTACGGAAAAGACGAATTGCCCGACTATGACATGTTGTTGATGGCGGACTGCTCCGATCGCACACGCCTGGGCACGTTTTACCGCGATGATCCCACGCGGGTTGATGGCCGCATCCCCATGGTGAATATCGATCACCACATCACCAATGACCTGTTCGGCGTGGTCAACATCGTTGAACCCAAGGCAGCATCCACCACCGAGATCATTGCCGATATCCTGGCGGTATGGGGAACGGTGATGACCCGGGATGTTGCCCAGTGCCTGCTGGCCGGAATCTACGGGGATACCCTGGGGCTCAGGACTGAATCCACCACATCAAGGACCATGCGGACGGCAGCGGACCTTGTGGACGCGGGTGGGAATCCGGTGCCCATCGTGGATTCCCTGTTCAGGCTGAAACCCAGGTCTTCACTCTGCCTGTGGCAACGTGCGTTGGAAAACGTGCAATGGACCGGTGAGTTGATTTGGACCGAGCTAACGGAGGAAACATTCGCCGAATGCGGAGCCCAGCAAAGTGAAGCGGAAGGCATGGTGAATTTCCTCGCCGGTACCGAGGGGTCACGGGCGGCCGCCATCCTGTATGCGAACGAGCAGGGGTGGCGGGTGAGCATGCGGAGCATTCCTGTCGATGTGGATGTCGCCGCGATTACCGCCGAGTTTGGCGGTGGTGGCCACCCCCGGGCGGCTGGCGTGCAGATCGATGGCGGACAGGCGGAGAAGATGCACTTCCTCGAACGTGTGGCTGAACGTATTCGCGAGCCTGAAGCGGACTAATTCAGGGCATGAATGGATGACGAGGAGAAAAACCCGGGGACTTTATCATGGCTATCTTGTCATTGACAAACCCGCTGGATGGACGAGTCATGATGTCGTGGGCAAGGTTCGGCGAGTCCTCGGTGAGCGCAGGGTAGGGCATGCAGGCACGCTCGATCCGGCTGCGGTCGGCGTCCTGCCGGTGGCGGTTGGACTCGCAACCCGGACGGTGGAATATCTTTCCGGAGCCGCGAAGGCGTATGTTGCTGATGTTACCTTTGGTGTCACCACCGATTCTGCGGATATCGATGGCATCGTCACGAATGTTGCCGACGTCACCGCATTGCGGGAACCGGATGTACGTGCGGCGCTGGCGACGTTTGCGGGGGACATCCTGCAAGTACCTCCCATGCATTCCGCCATTAAGGTGGACGGTGTCCGCCTCTATGAACGGGCGAGGAGAGGCGAGGACATCGCTATCGAGCCTCGTCCGGTAACTATCCACGAGGTGCGGCTGGAGTCGTGGCAGCCACCCGTGGCGCGCGTGTATATCCATTGCTCAAAGGGCACCTATATTCGCGCTCTAGCCCGGGATCTGGGCGAGGTTGTGGGCACGGGAGCCTACATGTCTCACCTGGTCCGTATCCAGACAGGGCCTTTCTCGATCGCTGATGCGATCCGGATTGACGATCTGGAGGCGCTGGTTGCAAACTCACCGTGGGAACACATCGCCTTGCATCCTGATGCTGTCCTGGGGCATTGGCCGGCCCTGGTCCTGAATGCCGGGCACGCGATCGACTGGCGACAGGGAAAGCCGCTCGTGCAAGAGGGTGTGCGTGGCCCTGTCAGGGTGTACGATGCGGCGGGAACCTGGCTCGGTATTGGAGAAGGCACGGATGCCCTGGTGCGTCCGGTGAAGGTTGTGGCGGAAGAGTGACAAGCGTGGCGAATCAGGTTTACACAAATATTGAGGATGTTCCGGCGGCGCCATCGGTGGTCACTATTGGGGCCTTTGACGGCGTGCACCGGGGGCATCAGCACGTGTTGGCGTGTGCCCGGCAACATGCCGACGCGCAAGGTATCCGGGTTGTGGTGGTGACATTTGACCCCCTTCCTGCCCAGGTCTTTCAACCGTCCTCCTTCCCCGGCCGGATCGTCACTAATGCTCGCCGCCGTGAATTATTGTTCGCTTACGGCGCTGACGTGGTGGTGGAACTCCTATTCAGCCGGGAAATGGCCCTGGTGACGGCGGATGAATTCGTTGCTCGCCTGATCGATGTTGGTCCCTTGAACGATCTTTGCGTCGGGCGTGATTTTGCCCTGGGGCACAACCGGGAGGGAACGCCTGATCGGCTCAGGGAACTCACCGCTGATCACGGGACACGCGTACATGTTTTCGATCGGGTGGACTTTGCCTGCGGGAATACGAGCAGCACGGGAGTTCGGCAATTGATCCTCGAAGGGCGAGCCGAAGAGGCATCGCAGGTGCTGGGTCACCGGTTCCAGGTGAGTGGCGAAGTGGTGCAGGGTGCCCAGATTGGGCGAACCATTGGCTTTCCAACGGCGAACGTTGCGCCTCCTCAGGATCTGGTCCCGTTGCAGGACGGCATCTACGCCACCTACGCAAAGATCGCCGGCCACGACGCTTTACCCGCGATGACCTACATTGGGACAAGACCCGCTGTTAACACTGGCTCGCGGATGATCGAGACCCATCTTTTCGACTTTGATGCCGATCTGTATGGCAAAATTCTGACCACATCATTCGTGCAACACTTGCGTCAGGATGCGGATTTTGCTGGCCTGGATGCCCTGAAATCGCAACTTGCGCGTGATGAAATTCAGGCGCGTGACGTCCTGGCGAGTCACCCGCCCATGCTGGTGACCGTGCCTTAAACCTTTGCAATGACGCGGAGATTCATACTATACTTGCCCGGTGTTGCCGGTGGTATCGTGTCGAGCGAACCTGCCGACCGGTTTTTTATGCCCCGCGCAACGGATTATTGAACGCAGGAGGCCCGCTATTTCCAGACCAGCTCAGACGCGCGTAAACGAGCGTATTCGAATTCGAGAAGTGCGACTCATCGACGATGAAGGCAACCAACTCGGTGTGGTTCCCACCCGGGAAGCACTCGAGATGGCACGTGAACGAGGCCTGGACCTCGTGGAAGTTGCACCGAACGCTTCGCCGCCTGTTTGTCGCTTAATGGATTACGGTAAGTATCGTTACGAACAAAGCCGGAAAGAGCGCGATTCCAAGCGCAACCAGCAGGTCACCAAACTCAAGGAAGTACGGATCGAGCCGAAGATTGGCGCCCACGATCTGGAAACCAAGAGCAACCATGCTGCCAAATTCCTGGATGCTGGCAATAAGGTGAAATTGACGGTTCTTTTCCGCGGTCGTTCCATCACGCATCCGGAGTTGGGCAAGGTCCTTCTTGAAAAGATGGCCGAGCAACTCAAGGATCATGGGGTGGTGGAGCAGACGGCTCGCATGGAAGGAAGAACCATGACGATGCATATGGCACCGGTTCGCCAGCGAGCCGAGGTGTCAGAGAGTGAGGATCGATCGTGAGTAAGCAGGGTAAGCTGAAGACGCATAAGGGTGCCAAGCGCCGGTTTAAGGTCACAGCAACGGGCAAGATCATGCACGCCAAAGGCATGAAGAGTCACAACCGCCGGAAGAAGTCCGCGCGTGTGAAGCGTCAGTTCGATCGCATGCTGGTGATGAACGATGCGACGGTGACCCGTGTGAAGCGTCTCATTCCATACGGTATTAAGTAGATCGTCCGAACCAGGGACGCAATTCAGAGGTAGTGAACACATGGCCAGAGTCAAGCGCGGCGTGGCTGCCCACCGCCGTCACCGCAATGTTCTCAAGCAGGTTAAGGGGCACCGGGGTACCCGGAATCGTCTGTACAAACGCGCGAACGAATCCCTGATGCATGCGTTGCAGTATGCCTATCGGGACCGCCGCGTCCGAAAGCGCGATATGCGCCGGTTGTGGATTCAGCGCATCAATGCTGCCAGCCGCCTGAACGGTTTGCCATACAACAAGCTGATCCACGGGCTGAACCTCGCTGGTGTCGAGGTGGATCGCAAGGTCCTCGCTGACATCGCGGTTCGGGACGAGGAAGGTTTTGCCGCGATCGTCCAGGTTGCGAAGAACGCAACCCCGGTCGCCCAGGCCTAGGCTGGCAAATCCTTGCATGCGCGAACCCCGTACGTTCGGTGAGGTGATTGCGAGTCCTTCCAACCCAGGTATCAAGACCATACGCTCGCTTCAGCGCCGTAAGATCCGGCTGCAGGAGCGGGCGTATGTTGTGGAAGGGCTGCGGGCCGTTGACGATGTCCTCGCTGCCGGGGCCAGACCGAGGGCCGTGTACATCCGTGAGGATTTGGACAGGGCGCTGATACCGGATATCGCGCCGGATATCCCGGTCCGGGTGGTCCTTTCACGCCTGTTCAATACCCTGACGGATGTGCCGCATCCTCAAGGCATCCTGGCGATCCTGCCGATTCCTGACGAGCCGGAAATCCCCCAACCCTCCAGTAACACTGCTCCATTTGTCCTGGTGATCGATGGCGTGCGTGATCCCGGCAATCTGGGAACGCTTTTGCGTTCAGCCGCTGCGGCCGATGTCGATCATGTGATGATCGGACCGGAATCTGTCGATCCTTACCATCCGCGTGCCGTGCGGGCAGCTATGGGCGCCCATGTGCATGTGCCCTTTTCCCACGGTACCTGGGAAATACTGGCCGAGAGGCTGATGCGGTTTGACGTGGTGGCGCTGGCGGATGCGGGTGGTGACGTGAACTACGATCACCTGTCGTGGACCGGATCGGCGGCGCTGATTGTCGGTAGTGAGGCGTTCGGGCCTTCCTCGTTTGCCTGGGAGGCATCCAGCGTGCGAGTAGCCATACCGTTGGCACGAGGGATCGAGAGCCTGAATGCAGGCGTGGCAGGGTCATTGCTAATGTTTGAGGCAGCGCGTCAACGACGCAACGTGGAGAGTGGCCAGTGATATCCGCAATCAGTGCGGATTTGGCAATATTGCCATGTTGTAGGGTATGCTGTCGCAGCAATAGCACCGAAAATGCTTGATTGACCCGTAGTTTAGCCGTGATGCCCATCTATTGGGTATCCGGGCAGTAGAGGAGAACACACTGTGCGTAAGCAGGATCTTGTGCGTGCCGTCGCTGAGGCAACAGAGCAAAGCGAAGCGTTGAGCACGAAGGCCGTGAATGCTGTTTTTGAATCAATCCAGGCTGCGCTTGCTGATGGGGATGAAGTGACCATTAGCGGCTTTGGCTCTTTCAAGGTCGTGGAGCGCGCCGCGCGCCAGGGGCGCAATCCCCAGACTGGTGAGGAGATGACCATTCGCGCCCGTAATAGCCCGGTGTTCCGGCCAGGGACCCAGCTGAAGCGTGCGGTGGAATAACTTACCTCGCGGTATTGCGCGGGATTTCGAAGCGTCATCGCGGGTGCCATGAGGACCGTCCTGCCAACATCTTTCGGGAACCCGCGCATGTCCATCCAAAACTTCATGACAGGTATACAGAACACCCCGACCAGGCATCTCCCGGTCGGGGTGTTGCGCTTGTCCGGAATGCGCGATGTTTGTCACCGCCTCTTTCGTGAAGCGGCATCATGGAACGCGAACGCATGACCCGGATTTCATACACGATGCAATACCGGGACGCGGGGTTTGGTGAAGGATGAACACCGCCTCAACAGGCTATCACCCGAGGTGAGGCGGCCATACTTGTCCCGTACGGGCGATGCCCGTCATCGCCCATCGGCGCCTCCGGCGTCGATCGTGAAAGCGCACTGGAGGAACGTTGACGCGGTAATTCTACTGACGCTCGTAACAAACCAGTCAGCCGCCACGCAAACCTCTTTAGTGCGGCGTCAGGATGTGATGGCGCCGGAATTCTCGTTGGTCATGGCCAGCACCTCATGGGTGACCGAGACGCGTTTCCTGATCTCTCCAGATAAATCGTGCTCGGCGGCGCGTTTGCAGACGCCCACCGCGTTTTCAATCGCCAGCTCGTTGGACCGTCCATGCGAGATGATGACTGCACCGTCGACACCAAGCAGGGGTGCACCGCCGGTTCCGGCGTAGTCGAGCTTCCTCCCAACTTCGCGGAAGGCAGGTTTCAGTACCAGTGCGGCCAACTTCCGTGGCAGGGTTGAGGTGATCTCTTCGCGGATAATCTGGACGATCATACCGGCAGCGCCTTCGAGGGACTTGAGGATGACATTCCCGGTGAAGCCATCCGTCACAAACACGTCGACCGTGCCGGCGGCGATATCCTTACCCTCAACGTTCCCGACGAAATTGAGCCCCTCGGTGGCGTTGAGGAGCGGCCAGGTATTGAGGATGAGCGCGTTGCCCTTGCTGGACTCTTCACCATTGCTGATGAGACCGATCTTCGGATCCTGAATATCCATCATCGCCTGGGCGTAAACCTGGCCCATGACCGCGAACTGGACCATGTTGATGGGTTTCGGATCAGTGACCGCCCCCAGATCGACGATGAGGGATGAACCACCCCTGGCGTTGGGAAGCTCCGAGGTGATGGCGGGCCGATCAATGCCCTTGATGCGGCCCAGCGTCATGAGTGCTCCGGCCATCACGGCTCCGCTATTTCCGGCGGACATCATCGCTTGCGCGCGGCCTTCCTTGACGAGGCGCAGGGCGACATTGATCGAGCTGTCAGTCTTGCGCCGCACGGCCTGGGCCGGATGATCGTCCATCTCGATGGTCTGCGTCGCGTCGACGACTTCGAGCTCGATCCCGGAGGAATCATGTTCAGCGAGAGCGGCTTCGACTTCCTGCCTGCGTCCGATCAGGAGAAGGGAGACCCCGTGACGGCGGGCGCCAGCCAACGCTCCCGGAACGATGACCGACGGCCCATGGTCGCCTCCCATTGCGTCTATCGCGATGTACATGGTCGTCCTTACTGCGGGCCGCCCGGATTCCTGTTTCGGGCGGCGGTCCATGTGGTTTCGTGCGGAAGTATGATCACTGCGGAGCTAGACGTCGAGGTTTTGGACTTCCCGGGCATGCGACTGGATGAACTTCTTGCGGGGAGGCACTGCCGCCCCCATGAGCATGTCGAATGTCTCGTCCGCAAGCATGCCATCATCAATGGTTACTTGCATCAGCGTCCGGTTTGTGGGGTCCATGGTGGTATCCCACAATTGGCTCGGGTTCATCTCGCCGAGACCTTTATATCGCTGTACGTCGTATTTGTCTCCATTGGCGTCATGGACGGCGACCAGTTTATCGAGCTCGGCGTCGTTGTAAATCCACTGCTCCTTTTTGCCGACCTTGAGCTTGTAGAGCGGCGGCTGCGCGATGTAGACATAGCCTTCGGCGATCAGTGGTTCCAAATGCCGGTAGAAGAATGTCAGGAGCAATGTCCGGATGTGGGCGCCGTCGACATCTGCATCGGTCATGATGATGATGCGATGGTAACGGAGCTTGGAGATATCGAATTGCTCCCCGATCGAGGTTCCGAGCGCGGTCACGAGCGTCCGGATTTCGTTGTTTTGCAGCATCCGGTCGAGCCGGGCTTTTTCCACATTCAGGATCTTCCCCCGAAGTGGCAGGATGGCCTGGAATCGCCGATCGCGCCCCTGTTTGGCGGAACCTCCAGCCGAATCTCCCTCGACGATGTAGATTTCGGATTTGGCGGGATCGCGCTCCGTGCAGTCCGCCAGTTTACCGGGGAGCGAGAAGGTGTCCAGCCCGCCTTTGCGCTGAACCAGTTCACGCGCCTTGCGGGCGGCCTCGCGGGCGCGGGCGGCGGTGAGGCACTTCTCAATGATGCGTTTGGCGATTTGCGGATTCTCCTCCAGATATGCGCCCAACGCGTCATTCACCACCGATTGCACGGCGCCAGCCATTTCCGGGCTGCCCAGCTTGCCTTTGGTTTGCCCTTCAAACTGCGGGTCTTCCAGCTTCACCGAGACGATGGCGGTGAGTCCCTCCCGGACATCATCACCTGAGAGTGACTCATCGCCCTTCATGAAGCCGTTCTTCTTCGCATAGTCGTTGATGGTGCGGGTCAGGGCCGATTTGAATCCGGAGAGATGCGTGCCGCCGTCAATGGTGTGAATGTTGTTGACGTACGTCTGGGTCAGTTCCCCGAATGAATCGTTGTATTGCAAGGCGACTTCCACCATGCCGGCTGCCGTATCTCGCTCGACATAGAATGGCTTGTCGTTGACCGTTGCCCGATTGCGATTGAGATGCCGGACGTAGGAGATGATTCCTCCCTCGAAGAGGAAGGACATCTCGCGGTCGGTCCGCTCGTCGATGATCGTCAGCTTCAGGCCACGGGTCAGGTACGCCCACTCGCGGAACCATTGTTCCAGGATCTCGTAGCTGTAGTCATGCCCGGCCTTGAAAATCTCCGTATCGGCCTTGAATTTGGTCGTTGTGCCATGGGAAGCCTTGAGGGA
>Ga0182745_1002426_pt1 | contig 16725 bp, 15 predicted proteins | sample eDN3rd30CKraftBY_FD_128523 | JGI IMG/M metagenome (GOLD analysis project Ga0182745, IMG submission 128523) | Enriched backyard soil microbial communities from Emeryville, California, USA - eDNA 3rd pass 30_C Kraft BY (version 2) (version 2) | ecosystem: Environmental > Terrestrial > Soil >...
CCCGTCCGCTCGGCGGGCGTCAAGGTCGCCGATGTCGATGAACTGGTTGCCAAGCTGAAGGCGATGGGAGTGCACTCATGAAAACGCTCGTTTGGGTCGAACATAACGGTAGCGCCGTCAAGGATGCCACGCTCGCCGCAGTAACCGCGGCTTCGAAGCTTGGCGAAGTCCATCTGCTCGTCGCCGGTGAAGGCGTTGACGGCGTTGCCAAGGCGGCGTCGGAAATCGCGGGCGTCGGCAAGGTGCATGTCGCCGACAACGCGGCCTTCGGCCACAATCTGCCCGAAAATATCGCGCCGCTCGTCGCCGACCTCATGGGGTCGCACGACGCGTTCGTCGCGCCTGCGACGACGACCGGCAAGAATATCGCGCCGCGCGTTGCCGCGCTGCTCGACGTGATGCAGATTTCGGAAATCCTGTCGGTCGAGGGCGAAAAGACCTTCACCCGCCCGATCTACGCCGGCAACGCGATCGCGACCGTCGAATCGTCGGACGCGAAGCTGGTCCTGACCGTTCGCGGCACCGCCTTTGGAAAGGCTGCCACCTCGGGCGGCTCGGGCGCGGTCGAAGCCGTCTCGGCTGGCGGCGACGCCGGCATCTCGAGCTTCGTCGGCGCCGAAATCGCCAAGCAGGATCGCCCCGAACTCACCTCGGCCAAGATCATCGTGTCGGGCGGCCGTGCGCTGGGTTCGAGCGAGAAATATCAGGAAGTCATCGTGCCGCTCGCCGACAAGCTCGGCGCCGCGCTCGGTGCTTCGCGCGCCGCTGTCGATGCGGGCTATGTTCCCAACGACTATCAGGTCGGCCAGACCGGCAAGATCGTCGCCCCCGAAGTCTATTTCGCGATCGGCATTTCGGGCGCGATCCAGCATCTCGCGGGCATGAAGGATTCGAAGACGATCGTCGCGATCAACAAGGACGAAGACGCCCCGATCTTCCAGGTCGCCGACTTCGGCCTCGTCGCAGATCTGTTCAGCGCGGTTCCGGATTTGACTGGCAAGATCTGAGACGCAGGGGCGGCGCACAGCCGCCCCTGACTATGCTTCGGAAGCCGCAGCCTCGTAAGTCTGCGCAAATGCACGGCGTGTCCGCAGGATCGCGACGATCTGCACCGGCGCGAAGATCAGAACGATCAATGCCAGCGCCGCTGGCACTGATCCGCCGAGCGCGCCGAGATTTTCCGCCAGCCAGGCGACGAGAGTGGGGCCAATTCCGAGACCGATGAGCGACAGGAAGAGGAAGAAAATCGCTACCAGCTGGGCACGGATCTGTGGAGGAGCCAAGAGAGGAGCGGTCGCGGCCAGCAGGATGCCGAGGCCGAACTGAAGCGTGAAAGGCAGCGCGGCAATCGCAAGCGCCACAGCCGGACTCGATGCGAAAAGCGACCCGATGAGGAGCGGCGAGGAGATGCAGCAGACCGCGAGTGCAATCGTCAGGGTGGAGTCGAAACGGCGCCGGGCGACCATGCGCCGGGCCACATAGGGCAGAAGCAAACCACCAGCGAGGCTGGTGGCTACCCCGACGGTCCCGAACAGATATCCGGCGACCGGCGCGTCGAGACCGTATGACCGGATGAGATGCGTCGGGTACCAGGTCAATAGGCTGAAGTTGATTGCCGAGACCAGCGCCGTGACCGCATAGAACCCTGTATAGGTGCGTTTGTGTCCAGTATAGTAGCGGGCGAGATCGCTGAGCGACGCGCCTGCGCCGGGACCGACGGCGGGCGCCATACGAGGCAGGACGAGCGGGGTCAGCAGGGCAATTAAGATGGCTGGCGCACCGACGAGGATGAGTGTCAGGCGCCAGAGGCTTATGTCACCGACGAGCGGTAGATTCGCGCCGGCATCGGCAGCGAACTGGAGGACGGCGCCGCCGATCAGCATCGATCCTGAACCGCCGCAGACACCCACCATCACGAAGATACTGATCGGAAGGGCCCGTTTGCTCGGCGCGAACAGGTCCGACAGGATCGACATGGCAGCGGGGACCAGCGCGGCCTCGCCGACGGCCACGCCGATGCGAAGGATGACAAGCATGAGGAAGCTGTCGGCGTAGGCGGCCGCAAAGGTGCTGAGCCCCCACAGAAGGGCACCGGCGAAAATCAGCATCCTGCGGCTGCGGGTGTCGGCGAGTCTGGCGAGGGGCAGGCCGGTCAGCGCGTAGACGATAGCGAAGGACGTGCCGATCAGGAGGCCGATCTGGACGTCGCTGACGCCGAGATCAGCCTTGATCGGTTCGACGAGCAACGCGAGGACCAGGCGGTCGACGAACGATACGATGTAGAGGAGGCTGAGCAGCACAAGAGCGCTCCAGGCCCGGCTGCCGCCGATGGGAGCGCCTTCTATGCCACTCACCGCGGCGGATGGCCCCGCTGCGGCGATCATGCCGCCGCCTCGATCGACGCACGCTCTTCCGCGTAAGGCGGGTAGCTGTCCTTCATGCTCGCGGTATTGAGCAGCATCGTCGCGATCGGCACGTCGCCCGCTGGTTCGAACAGCCTGGTTCGCACCCACATGCTCTCGGTCCGGCGGCTTTGCGAAATCGCGACCACCTCACGTTCGATCTCATAGTCGCGACCGGCCAGCACCGGCCCCCGGTGGAGGCAGATTTCCTGGTCCACGAAGAGGTCGACCCGCGGCTGCTTCAGCGGCCAGGGATCGCTTGAAGCGACATGGTGGATCAAGACGCTCACCATTTCGAGGGGGAGGACAGGGCTGCCCCAGGGTGTGCCCGCGCCGGCCATGTTCCACGCCGAACGCTCCGTGATGCGTTCGAGCTTCTGGGCGAGCGTGAAGGGATAGAGCTCACCCATCGGTTCGTCGAAATCCATGCGCACGCCGGTGCGAGGCCGCTTCATTCCGATGGCCACATCCTGAAGGATCACCCGGAGAGGGTCGGGCTCCCCGATCGCTGCAAGCTTTTCGTCGAGCGCGGTTGGCGCCCCGCCCGCGACGCTCGCCGTACCGCGAAGGACCTCGGTGCCGTCGCGCTTGGTCATGAAAATCGACGCGCGGTTCCCGTCGTCGGGATCGCGCTCGAGATGAGCAGCAACCTCCTCACCCTCGTAGCATGCGGCCTTGTAGCTTGCGGAGAGGCAGCCGCTCTCGAACCAGGCAGATCCCCAGACGGCCGCGGCGAGCGGTTCGAACTGGCTGAAGTGGGTCGGTCCCTCGATGGTGGCTGCAGCAAAGCCAAGTTTTTGCGCGGTCGCATCGTCGTGAATGGAGGCATGTCCATCGTAGCTTTGCGCCGACAGCATGTTTCGCGGACTGCGCCAGGGGCCGCTGATCCGGTTGCCATCAACCGAAATGGCGGTGTCGAAAGCGTCGTGTGTCATCTTGCCTCTCCTCCCGATCAGAACAGGCCGGGGAGTCGCGCCCCGTCGAGGAGAATATTCTGACCCGACATGTAACCGGCGTGCGTGCTGCAGAGGAATGCGCAGGTCGCGCCGAACTCCTCGGGCTTTCCGAACCGGCCAGCGGGGGCACCGGCGAGCTGGCTCGCGATTTCCTCGTCGAGGCCGATGCCCTTCTGCTCCGCGATATAGGCGAGGTTCTTGCGAAGCCGCTGCGTCTCGAACTGCTCCGGCAGGAGGTTGTTGATGGTGACGTTCCTGCCGATATAGCCTGCAGCAATTCCCTTGCTGAAGCCGGTAAGGCCGAGGCGTGCCGCGACCGAGAGGCTGATTACCTGGTTGGGTGCTTTCACGAGCGCCGAGGTGATGTTGACGATCCGGCCGAACCCGCGCTCGGCCATGTCGTCGGCGAAGGCCCGGATCAGGAATATCGCACTCAACATGTTGGAATCGACGGCGGCCTGCCACTGGTCGCGGTCCGATTGCCTCCAGTCTCCGGGCGCCGGGCCGGCCGCATTGTTGACGAGGATGTCGGGTGCGGGGCAGGCGGACCGGATCGCCTCGCGGCCCTCCTCGGTCGTCGCATCGGCCGCAATGAAGGACACCTCTGCGCCGTGCCTTTCGCTCATGTCGTGCGCTGCCGCCTCGAGAATCTGGCGGCGACGACCATTGAGGAACACATGCACGCCGTTTTCAGCGAGCGCTTCCGCGCAGGCGCGGCCGAGCCCCTCGCTCGATGCACACACAATTGCCGTCTTGCCTTTGATTCCGAGGTCCATCGATCAATCCATTCTCTTTTCTGTCAAAACCAGCCCGGCTCTGCGCCCCGCGCCAATCCGTCCATTGCCCTCAAGGTGCCGAGGAGCGGCCCGATCCTGGGGAGTTCGCGGCGAATGAAAAATTGCCCGGCAAGGCGCTTGCCGGCGTGGAAATCGCCGTGCCACCCCTCGCATGCGAGCATGAGCTCGAGCCAGATCCAGCCAATCACGAGATGGCCTGCCGCCTCAAGATAGAGCGCGGCATCGGCTAGGCGCGTCTCGGTATCATCGACCGCAATCAGAACGGCTGTGATATCACCAAGCCTGGCGAGATGGTCTTCGACAATCCGGCCGAGCTCGGGGAGGTTGCCCCCGGCCTGTATCGCACGCGCGCAGCTCGATCCGATCTCGGCGCGGAGCAGGTCGAAAGCAGCCCCCTTGGCCATCGAGACTTTCCTGCCGAGCAGGTCGAGCGCCTGGATGCCATGGGTGCCTTCGTGGATCGGATTGAGGCGATTGTCGCGGTAGAACTGCTCGACATCATAATCGCGGGTATAGCCATAACCCCCGTGAACCTGGATCGCGAGACTGTTTGCCTCGAGGCAGAATTGCGAGGGCCAGCTCTTGGCGATCGGGGTCAGCAGGTCGAGGAGAAGGGCGATTTCCTGCCGCCCCGATGCAGTACCGACCCGCATCCGGTCGACGAGCGATGCACAGTAGAGATTGAGGGCGAGCGCACCCTCGACATAGGATTTCTGGACGAGCAGCATGCGCCGCACGTCCGCATGGTCTATGATCGGAACCTGCGGACTGGCGGGGTTTCTGTCGCTCGCCAGCCGGCCTTGCGGGCGGCTTCGCGCATAGTCGAGAGCATGGAGATAGCCCGTATATCCGATGACGGCAGCGCTTGTTCCAACGCCGATACGCGCCTCGTTCATCATCGTGAACATCAGCTTGAGCCCGTCGCCATGCGCCCCTACCAGATACCCGATTGCGCCTGGTGCCCCGCCGGGCAGTTCGCGGCCCTCGCCGAAGTTCAGCAGCGTGTTCACCGTTCCGCGCTGACCCATCTTGTGGTTGAGGCCGGCAAGGCTGACGTCGTTCCGGATGGTCGACCCGTCATCCTGAGGCAGATCGCGCGGAACGATGAAGAGTGACAGGCCCTTCACTCCCGAGGGCGCGCCTTGCGGCCGGGCGAGCACCAGGTGCGTGATCGAGCGGCTGAGCGAGTGCTCGCCGCCTGAAATCCACATCTTGTTCCCGAAGAGCCGGTAGCGATCGCCGTCTTGCACGGCCCGCGTGCGCACGTCTCCGAGCGACGATCCGACGTGGGGCTCGGACAGGCACATCGTGCCGAAGGTCTCGCCGGCGAGCAGCGGCAGCGCGAACTCTTCAATCTGCTCGGGGGTGCCATGCTCTACCAGCAGATTGGCGGCCGCCATCGTGAGCAGCACATAGCCCGACACCGCCGGACTCGCAGCCTGGATCCAGGCGAACGCCGCTTTTTCGACGACGAAGGGAAGCTGCATTCCGCCATATTCGGCCGACTGCGCGGCGGAAAACAGACCCGATTGCTTCAACGCCTCGAGCGCCGAACCGATCTCCGGCGGCATCGCGACGCTGCCGTCCGGCAGCATGACCGGCTCGCTGCTGTCCGCGATCTTGTTGACCGGTGCGACAACGTCCACGGCCAGACGCTCGGCAAGGTCGAGAACAGCCGTGTAGATGTCGCGGTCCAGCGTCTCGTAAAGGCGGTAGTCGGAAAGCCCGTCGACCCCCAGCCAGTCGAAGAGGAGGAAATCGATGTCGCGCCTTGAGAGGATCAGCGACATGCCGCTTCGCCATTTCGCGAGAGATTATGCGGCATCGCGGTCACTTCATGCCCGTGCCACGATTTGGTGCCGCCCGTACTGGATCGCATGTCGTACCGCGCAGATGCGCGGGGGCTGAACTGAGCCAATGCCTGTCCCTCTCCATATTTTTGGAGAAGATATTCGCGTGTTCGGGCCGGCTGTCTGTCAAGCAGTTGACAGCGATCGCAACATCCTTGTCAGCCCGGGCCCAACCCGCGCTCACCGACGGCCTTCAACTCGTCGAGATTCCTGATGAGCAAATATCGCCCGCGGCTGACGATAAGGCCGCGCGTCCGGAGCTCCGTGAGCGCCTTGTTGACGGTCTGCCGTGATGTCCCGACCATGGCCGCGAACTCCGATTGCGACAATGGTTTCGTCAGGATGACCCCGTCGTCCACCTCCTCTCCGAAGGCGCGGCCGGCTTCCTCAAGGCGCTGCGCGAGCCATGCAACGATCCCATCGAGATTCGAACCCGCGAAATAATCGATGAGGAGACGCATGTTCATGCTGAGCAGGCGCAGCATCGCGTCGTTCAGGTCGGGGTGGGCGGCGCGCAAGCTATCGATCTGCTTCCGGTCGACGACCTCGATCTTGCAATCCTCATAGGCTTCGGCCGTTTGCGGGCGCTTTCCGCCGTCGACGACGCTGCTGGTACCGAAGCAACCGCCTGCGTGATAGATCTGGAAGAGCAATTCGCGGCCGTCGTCCCGAAGGACCGTTAACCGCACCGCGCCGCTGCGAATACGGAACATCGTGTCCCCCGTATCGCCTTCGGCATAGATCAGCGTGCCTGCCGGGCGGTCTATGACATGGGCTGCAGCCGAGAAGGCAACGCGCGCATCGGGGCCCATCCATTGAAACATATCGAAGCTGAGCGGTTCCACAGCAAGTGCGTAGGGCCCGGATGTTTGGCTGGCAACAGTCGAGGCTCGGGAGCGGGGCATGGGGTCAGCTGGAAGGCGGAGGACGGGACCCGGTGAACGTCGTGCGGGCGCCCTCCTTCGCGCCGAGATGCAGGCCTGCATCGGACAGCAATAGGGTACCCGTCATATTGCGACCGCCGCTCCCGAGCAGGAAGGCAACGGCCTCGGCGATCTCGGCAGGCGACCCGGTCCGCTCCAGAGGAGCGCGTGCAGCCTGGCTTCGCTCCAGCTCGTCGAATGCCGCAGCATCCATCCTGTCCGAAAACCAGGGCGTTGCCATAAAGCCGGGGCAGAGGCTGTTGACCCGGATCTGCGGGGCAAGCGCCCGGGCGAGCGAGCGGGTCAGACTGTTGAGCGCGGCTTTCGAAGCGGCATAGGCGACCGAACTTCCGCTGCCGTCGAGTGCCGCGAGCGACGATATGTTGACGATGGCGGCATCGCCGCGGCGCCGCATCGCGGGCTCGCACGCACGGATCATCTGGAAGGCCCCGACGACATTGGTCCTGAAGATCGCCTCGAAATCGGCGGCATCGAGCCCCCCGAGGTCGGCGTGCGGAACCATCTTGGTGCGTCCCGCGCAATTGACCAGAAAATCAATCGCGCCCCAGCGGTCGAGCCCCACTGCTGCGGCGCCGCGGCAATCGGCGTCGCTGTCGATATCGACTTCGGTATGGACGGCGTCGACACCCTTGGCGATGCATGCGTTGACGACCCGTTCCGCATCGCTCCGACGGGCGCGGTGCGTCAGCAGAACATTCACGCCCGCTGCCGCGAGCCGCATGCCGATGGCGCTGCCGAGTCCGCCGGCGCCGCCGGTCACAATCGCAACAGGCCGCGCGTCGCCGTCCGCCGACCGCATGCGCTAGTCGATTATCCGATCACTGGTGCTCCAGAGCAGCCAGACGATCGTCCCGAGGACATTGATGGCGGCGGCGAGTTGAAAGGCCGCCCCGAAGCCTCCGGTGAGATCGACGATGACGCCCGTAACGGTGACGCCGATGATCCCGGGAAGGGTCCCGGCCGTATTTGTGAGGCCCGAAAGAATATCGGCGTAACGCGGGCCAATCTCGAGATGATTGGGCGCGAAGCCGGACCAGGTACAGCCGAGCATGCCGACCCCGCCGCACAGCGCCAGCAGCCCGACGATCGGCGTTGTCGAGAAAGATGCGATAACGAGAAAGCTCGCCGAACCGAGAAGCCCCAGCGACTGCGCGAGCTTCCGGACTCGCCCGAGCGGCATGCCGCCCTGAACCAGCCTGTCGGCAACGATTGCCGCCAAGTTCGACACGATGAAGAGAATGACCCAAGGGAGTGCAGAGGACAGGCCGACGCCGGCCATTCCGAAAGTCTTGAAGGCACTGAAATAGGAAGGCAGCCAGGAAATGAGGACGTAGATCGACCAGTTGCTGCAGAAGTGGTTGAAGATAAGCGCCCAGACCGGCGCTTTGGACAGGATGTTCCGCCAGGGGACAGGCCCGCGCGTGTCGCGATCGGACAGCGCCTGTCCGGCTCGCAGCAGCTCGAGTTCGCCGCGGCTGATCGTCGGATGCACCGACGGACTTGCGAACACAAATCGGTACCAGAAATAGGCGAACACGATCCCGATCAGTCCGAAACCGTAAAACATCCACGGCCAGGGATGCGCGCTGATCATCCACCCCGAGAGCGACAGGCCGACGACAGTACCTGCCGGGATGCCGCCGATCATGATCGTCATCGAACGCGAGCGTTCCCGCTCGGGAAGCCATCGCGCCGCTAGATTGTAAAGCGCGGGCGTCACTGCGGCCTCGCCCAGTCCCATCGCAATTCGCACGACGATCAGGGCACCGAGCGAGGCCATCGCTGAAATTGGCGTGAGGATCGTCGCGATCGACCACCAGATCAGCGACACGCCCATGACGGCACGGCCGCCATAGCGGTTGACGAACCAGCCGCCGGGTATCTGCGCGAAGAGATAGCCGATGAAGAAGGACGACAGGACCCATCCTTTGGTGGTCGCCGACCAGCCATAGGCTTCCGCCATCGGGAGCACCGCCGTCGACATGCTCACCCGGTCGAGGAAGCAGATGAGCATCGCCAGAAAGCCCATGGCGACGACGATATGGCGTTTGGGGATTTTTCCGTCAGTCATTCGGTCCTCGTCGTTCATCCTGCTCCGCGGTACGATCCCGTCGGATCAATCCCGTTCATAAGGCGGCGTGCTCGCCTCGAACTGCGCGCCCCGCTTCCGGCGCATCTTGTACTGCCAGAAGGGCAGAGTGATCCCGAGCCCGCCATTGACGGTGAAATCCTGACCAGTGAGCGCTCGCGATGCGTCGCTTGCGAGGAAGGCGACGACATTGCCGAGATCCGATGGGCTGGGAACATAGGGAACGGGCGTTTCGTTCGCAAAGAGGATGAACATCTCCTCGGTCATCGTCGCTCGGCCGCGCGGCGTGAGGACCGCGCCCGGGACGATCGTGTTGCACCGGATATTGTCGCGGCCGTAGGTTGCCGCCACTTCGCGCGAGAGGGCGTGGAGGCCCGCCTTGGCGACGCTGTAGGCAGCTTGGTCGATCGTTGCGCCGAAGGCGGCCATGGACGAGGTGTTGATGATCGATCCGCCGCCGGCCTCGATCATGTGCGGAATGGCATGTTTGCAGAGCAGCATCGAGCTTGTGACATGTCCGGCGAGGGTGGTGTTCCACCATTCGACCGACATTTCGGCGACTTCGGTATCTGGCGCGATCGAGCGCGGTATCCCCGCGCTGTTGTGGAGGATCTCGATGCGGCCAAAGGCGCTCGAAACCTCGGTCATGAGGTTGCTGATATCCGGCTCCGACATGATGTTGGCGCGGACGCTCATCGCCTCCGAGCCGTTTGCGACCAGATCGTCGACGATGGTCTTAGCAGAGGCTTCATTGACATCGGCGATGACGACGCGCGCACCGAGGCTCGCCATCGCCCGCGCGGAAGCCTCGCCGATTCCGGATGCTCCGCCCGAGATGATCGCTACCTTACCGTCCAATCTGAACATTTTCTATCCTTGCTGGTTGAAGCCGGCCCGCCGTCACTCCCGCGAGGGAAGACGGCGGGCGCCGAGGCTCCGGAAATGTACCTAGAAGTTGAGGCGGAAACGGGCGCCGAACACCCGGCCCTTGTTCAGCGCATTCACGCTGAGGGTGCCGCCGAGTCCGTCACCGCCATTGGCGATCGTGTTGCCGAGCTTGGTCTGGCTGTCCCAGGTCGCGCGATTGGTGAGATTGTTGCCATACAGCGAGAGCGACCAGCCGCCATCGTCGGGTGTCAGCGTGAAGCCGGCATCGATGATGTTCGCCGAGCGCAGCACGGCAGCATTGTTCGTGCTGTAGAAGGCCGCGTCGCGGTGGTTGAAGCTCACCCGGCTCGACAGGGAGCCCCAGCTTCCGAGCGCCAAATCGTGGACAAGACTGGCGCCATAGGTCCAGGGAACGAGGCGTGGCTGGCGAAGTGCCAGTTCGGCGGGATCGGCGATGATGCCGTTGTTGTTCAGGTCCGCCGTAAGCTTGGTGTATTTGCCGAGCGTGTGACCACCCTGGAAGGTCAGGAGGAGGGTGTCGGTGATCTTCAGACGGCCTTCGGCCTCGATGCCCTTGAGCGTCACATTGCCGGCGTTCGAAATGACCTGGACTGTCCCGAGCACCGAGTCCGGAATGCCATTGTCGCGCTGCGCGCCCTTGATGCGGTTGCGGAAGAGGTTCACGTTGAGGCGAAGGCGGCGGTCGAAGAGGTCCGCCTTGGCGCCAGCCTCGATGGCATATTGGGTTTCGGGGTCGTAGAGGACCGGCGGCGCGCCGAGCCCGGTGCTGCGGATATTGAGGCCGCCGCTTCGAAAGCCCTTCGTCCAGCTCGCGTAGAACTGCAGGTCGTTATCCGGGCGCCACTGGATGCCGAAGCGCGGTGCAACGTCGTTCCAGGACTGGTCGAGGCCGGCATCCGAGATATTGAGCGTGCGGTCGGCGAAGCTGCCGCCGATCAGGCCCTGTCCCGGGGCGCCGCCGATGGAGTCGGTGGCGGCGCGGACACGCGAGAGGTCGGATTTCTTCTTCTCGTTGGTATAGCGCACGCCGGCATTGAGCGTGAGGGTCGGGACGATCTCCCAGTCGAGCGAACCGAAAAGCGCCGAAGCCGAATAATCGCCCGTTCCGCCGCCGATGCGGATGGTCGGCGGAACCGCGTCGGCGACATTATTGTCGATTGCGCGCCCCTCGATATAGAGAAGGTTCTGCTGGAAGTAGAAGCCTCCGACGGTCAGCTTGAAATCGCCGAAGCTGCCAGCGTAACGCAATTCTGCGCTGCGCTGGTTCTGCTTCGTGAACAGCTGGAGGTTGAAGGCGGCATTCCGCGTGCCGTCGATGTCGTCGAGGATCGAGTCCTGATACTCGCGCCAGCCGCCGATCGCGGTGATTGTGCCATCGCCGGGACCGACCCGCCAGTTCGCCTCGGCCGATACCGAGTTCCAGTTCGAATTGGTGAAGCCCGGCGTGTCGGCCTCATAGCCGAAACTGCCGGTGCGAAACCGCTTGTCGTTCTGGAAGACGGCGCCATCGCCATTCTGCTCGCCATGCTCGAAGCGCAAGATGACGTCGAGATCGGGCGTAGGGGTAAAGAGGAGCGAGGGGCGGACGATGAACGTCTCGGACGCGCCCGCTTTCTTGCCTGTAAAGCCATTCCGGAAGTAACCGGCGTCGTCGCTATAATAAGCAGCAAGTCTAACGCTCAGAAGATCTTCGGCGACCGGACCCGAAACCGCCCCGCTGACCGTCCATTTCAATCCGCTCTCGATCCCCGCCGATACAGTGCCTTCAAAGTCTTTGGTGGGCTTCTTGGTACGGATCAGCACCGCGCCGCCAGTGACGTTTCGGCCGAACAGGACCCCTTGCGGTCCGCGGAGAACCTCGACCCCCTCGAGGTCGAAATCGTCCATGATGACGCCCGACGTGATGCCGTAATAGACGCCGTTCACGAAGACGCCGACCGTCGGGTCGATTGACGGAACCGACGTGTTGAGCCCGAGGCCGCGGATCGTGAAATTGGCCGTATTCTTTGCCGATCCGACGGAATCGAGCTGCACGTTCGGCATGGTGTAGGTGAGGCCCTTGAGATCGCGCACGTTGAGCGCCTCGAGCTGCTTGTCACCGAAGGCCGTGATGGCAATCGGGACATTCTGCGCACTTTCCGGCCCGCGCTTCTGGGCAGTGACGATGATATCCTCGGTCAGAGCATCGACCGATGTGCCGGCTCTCGATGGCGGAGCGGCCTGATCGTCGCTTTGGGTCGCGGCGGGATCGTCGGCTTGCTGTGCACATGCTGCCGGAGCCGCCAGAGAACTCGCTGCAAACATCAGCGCTGCTATAGTGGAGAGCGCGGTGCTTTTCTTTAAGCTATGTTTTTCGGATATGAGAATTCTGGTCATTTTACTCTCCCTACGTCGATGTGCCTGCGCCCGGTTTGTCCGGACTTCTGTGGGAGAAAGACTGCCACCGACAAACTCGGGATCGCAATATCGGCGGGCGCCATTTTGCGCGCTTAAGCCCAGGCGGTGAGAATGGAGGGTCGATTTCAGCGGAAGGCGGCGGTGGGGGCTCCGGCAATCGGTCAGTCGTTCCGGAGGAACTCGATCGCCAGCGCGAGGAATTCGTCGCGTCGTTCGGCATGGATCAGATTGCCGCATCGTCCGAAGACGTGAAGATCGGCGCCCTGCAGGATTTGCGAGAGGCGAATGGAGACGCCGAGCGGAACGATGCGATCTTCCCGTGCGTGCAGGAGCAGCACCGAGTGGGGAAGGGCCGCAAGGTCCCGGTGCGGCGTCGCCAGCGCCCTCAGTTTCAGTCGATGCGGCGCGGCGAAGAGGCGGGAGAACGCCGCCATGACTCCGGGCTGCTGGGTTTCCTCATGCCTCTGGATTGCCGCCTCGGGCGAAATCAGATTTGGATCGTGAACGAACGAGCGCATGAGCTTGAGCATGTTGTTCGGCGACGCCGAGTAACTCCATAATTGCCGCAGATGGGGCCCGATCGCGAATTCGATCGCTGGCGGGGCGAGAAGGACCATCCGCGATACGGAAGCAGGACGCGCTACCGCGAGTTTGAGCGCGAGGGCTCCACCATAATTGTTCCCGATGATCGAGATGCGGTCGATCGCGAGGTGGCGCAGAAGGTCGGCAATGTGCCGGGCCGACCGGTCAAACGTCAGTTCGTCAGGCTCTTCGGGCGTCCCAGTCCCGCCGAAGCCGAGCAGATCCGGCGCTATCACGCGAAAGGAGCTGGCCAGCGGTTCGATTACCCCGCTCCAGTTTCCCAATGCCGATCCGCCCGGACCAAAGCCGTGCAGAAGCAGCAGGGGCGGTCCATTTCCCTTGTCGAGATAGGCTGTGTCTATCCCGCCGAGCCTGATATTTTTTTCGCTTCTGTCGTCATCTGTACAGCGGCTTTCCTGTCCGGACGCTATGAGCTTCCGGAAATTGGCGCGAAAGCCGCCAACGCCGGCTGTCAGCATGGCAGTCCAGGCCGAACGGAGAGTGAGCATTTCAACCGAGTCCAAGACACTCGATCGCGCGCTGTCGCTGCTTGTCGCTATCGTCGCGGACGGCGGCGAGCGGCCGGTAGTCGATATTGCCGAGGATCAGGGCATCCCGTCTTCGACCGCGCACCGCCTTACAGCATCCTTTGTTCGCCACGGGCTCGTTACGCGCGAACGGCGCGGACATTGCCAGCCCGGCATCGCCCTGGCGCACCTCGCGAAGGCCGCGGATATGCGGTCGATACTTGAGAATGTCGGTCGTTCGGTAATGACCCAATATGCCCGCCGCTATCGCCGGGTCATGCATATCGGAGTCTTCGAGGGCGAGATGCTGACCTATCTCGTTCGCGGCGGACCGCAGCACGATCTCGTGATCACGAGCGACGGCATCCAGCTCGAGGCCTATTGCTCCAGCATGGGAAAGGTTCTTCTTGCCCATCTGCCGTCGGCCGAACGCGAGCGTTATCTCAGCGAATATCCGTTCATCAAGCTCACCGCGCAAACGGTCATCGACCCCGTCGAGCTCGCTGCCCAAGTCGAGCGTGCCGCCATCGAGGGCTATGCCGTGAACGATCGCGAGTTTCATGACGGGATCTGCTCCGTCGCGGTGCCCCTCATCATCGGCGAGCGGACGAAGTTCGTCGCGGCCATGTCGATGCTGATCCCGAGCCGCCGTATGACCGATGCGAACATCTCGGACGCGGTTCGCAAGCTCCATGTGGTGCGAGACGCCCTGCTGGCCAGACTGGGTCCGTGGGCCCAGTGAATTGCGGGCGGCCGATGCAGCACCGTCACACAAAACCTTCAGGAATTGCTGGTCCCCACTGTCCGCCGATCATCGCGGCGATGTCCTGTACGCTGCTACCGGCTTCCGCGCTGAGCAGGTCGCCATCGGTCCAGTGCTCGATCTTGTTCCCGAAGGGATCCTGCCAGTAATCGAAGACCTGACTACCCAGGATATGGCGGCCCACGCCCCACATATGGCCATGCCCTGCTCCAGCAAGGTGATCATGACCGGTCATCAGGCTGTCGAGGTCGGCAACCTCGAACGCGGCATGGTGGAATTGCGCAACGCCTGCCGGCGCCTGCGCAAAATTGAGCGTATGGTGATCGGTCGGAATGCTTCCGCGATCGCATCTGATGAAAAGGGCGATCGACTGCCCGTCGGGATCGCGAACTTCGTCCGAAACGAGGAGCCCGAAATGCTCGGACCACCAGCGCCAGCTTTGCGCAAGGTCAGCGACAAGCATGACCGCATGTCCCAGCCTGACGACGTTCGAAGGACCCGGCGGAAGCCTTTTGGGCAAGCCGGTTCTGCGATGTTCGCGAGCGTCGTTCCACGGCGTCGGATCTGGCACGAGCTGCGCGGCGCGGGCCTGTCCCGCCACGACGTCGACTTCGAAGCCGTCGGGATCGACGAGACGCACCATCCAACCGCCCCCCGGAGCATCGATCGGCCGTTTCTCTGCCCCTGCGGCGATCGCGATGTCGTCGAGAGCCTCCAGGCTTTCCGCATAGAGCCCGATACCCCTGAACGTCGACTCTCCCTTCTCGGTCACATGAATGAAGGGAGCATCGCCAGATCCGCGCATTCGCAGGATGTCGGGAGAATTATCGCCGGACTCGCGCAGACCGAAATCGAGCAGGAACGCACGCATCCGGTCCAGATCGGGCGCCGAGAAGCGGACATAGGCGATGTCGATGACCTTGATGATGCTCATGCAAGGGCGCCTTCGGAACGGGGCGCCGACGATTTGCTGCCGACCCACTTCATGAGATGCGTTGCGACAGCGACGAGAGCGCCGTCCTGGTTCGACATTCGGATGTCGGCGCTCGACCGGTCGACTTGTTCGTCGAACTCAACGATTTGATAGTGCACCGAAATCACATCGTCCAAAAAGACCGGCGCCAGAAAACGTATCCTGTCGAAGCCGAGCGAGAGCGGAAAGCCTTCGGGATCGACGTCGCCATCCGCACCGGCCATCATCGTCGACGCGCAGGACATATAGGCGACGAGCAATGCGCCATGTGCGATCCGCCGGCCGAACGTCGTCGCGGCCATGAAACCCTCATCGACATGCATGAGGGCATGATCGCCGCTGAGATCGGCAAATGTCTGCACCGCATGGCGGTCGACAGTCACATCGAAGCTGACCGATGCGCCTATTTCGGGGGCGCGGCCGTCACCCATGCTTGCCGCGCGATTGTAAAGGAGCATTTCCGGAGATGCGGCTGACGCGGGCGTGCATGTTCAACGCTCTCCCTCGAACCGGTTTTCGATGGCGCCAAGTTCGTCGATCTCGCAGCGCACGACATCGCCGGCCTTCAGGAAGACCTGCGGCGACGCCGCGAAGCCCACGCCTCCGGGCGTACCGGTAAAGATCACATCGCCGGCCTCGAGCGTCATGGCTTTGCTGAGCTGCTCCACCATCTCCCAGACATTGAATATGAGGTGGCGCAGGCTCGAGTTCTGACGGATCTCGCCGTTCACTATCGACCGGATCCCGAGCCGGTGCGGGTCGCCGATCTCGTCCGCGGTCGTGATCCACGGGCCGATCGGGCCATGCGTGTCGAAGGACTTTCCGAGCATCCATTGCGGCGTGGCGGTCTGCCAGTCGCGCACCGAGACATCGTTGCCCACGCAATAGCCGAAGATATGGTTCGGCGCATCGTCCCGGGAGATATGCCTGCCGCCGCGCCCGACGATCGCCACGAGTTCGACCTCATAGTCGATCTTGTCCGACACCCTCGGAATGTCGACGAGCGCGAACGGGCCATTGATGCTCGTCTGCTGCTTGCAGAACCAGACCTGATGCTCAGGGATGGGAAGGCCGGATTCCTCGCAGTGATCCTTGTAATTGAGGCCCATGCAGAGGATTTTTCCGGGTTTTGCGACCGGCGCCAGCAGCGTGACCTCGTTGAGCGGAAGGCGGTCCGACGAAGCACTTGCGGCGAGGTTGGCGGCGACCTGTCGCAGGCGCTCCCAATCCTCGATCACGCTCTGCATCGAACCCGAATGTGCAGCCCCGGCATCAAGCGGGACGACATGATCGCCGTCGACAATCCCGACCGAGATATTGCCCTCATATTCGAACCGCGCCAGCTTCATGCAATGCTCCTTTTGATCGTCGGGTGAAATGCGATCATTTCAATGATCGGCCGCCAGCCCGCCTAGAGTTCGACATCCATGTTTCCGGACACCTCGACGCCGTGGCCGAAGATGTCGCGCAGATGATATTGCTGCTGTTCGAGCGCCTTGCCGCCGCCCCAGCCGAGTTCCATCGCCCATCCCGACG
>Ga0182745_1002427_pt1 | contig 16717 bp, 15 predicted proteins | sample eDN3rd30CKraftBY_FD_128523 | JGI IMG/M metagenome (GOLD analysis project Ga0182745, IMG submission 128523) | Enriched backyard soil microbial communities from Emeryville, California, USA - eDNA 3rd pass 30_C Kraft BY (version 2) (version 2) | ecosystem: Environmental > Terrestrial > Soil >...
AAGGACGGCAAGGCCGCGCTCATCGCCGAGGCCGAGGGGGAGCCTTCCCAGCTCCACCCGACGGAGACGGCGCTCAAGCAGGACGGCATCGAGGACCAGGGCGACAAGCTCTGACCCGATTCCCCAAGGACGGGCGCGCGGCATAGCCGGCGCCCGTCCTGCCGTTGTCCGATCGTTGCAAGCTTGTTGCCGAGTGGCGCCGTCTTGCCGCTGTCGTTTCTGAGTCTGATGTATTACTGTCAACTTGTCTGACATTGCGGTCGGGCTTTGGACAACGAAGTCACCAGGAAAGAGAGCAATCATGCACGGACGCACCAAGGCCGCGCTCGGCGGCATGGCCGCCTTCGCGGCTATCTCCCTCGCCCTCGCGGGCTGTACCTCGGCGGGCCCGAGCCCCGAGCCGACGGACGGCGAGACCACCGCCGCCGGCGTCACCTACATGGACATGGCGACCGGCGAATGCGCCGCGCCGCCGGCCGAGGGCGTCGACTTCGCGAGCGCCCAGGCGTACCTCGACTCGTTCGCGGCCCCGGTCACGAGTCTCCTCACCGATGAGAAGCTGCCGGAGCCGATCTCGGCCGACACGCTCGTCGTCTACCTCGACAACGCCTCGCCGTACTCGGCGATGCTCGCCGACTTCATCGGCCAGGCCGCGACCGCCGCGGGCGCGCAGTACCAGTCGGTCAACGTCGGCGCCGATGCGCAGAGCATCAACTCCGGCATGAACTCCGTCGTCGCCCTCGAGCCGGATGTGGTCATCACCTTCGCGACCGACCTGACGTTCTGGCAGGACCAGTTCAAGACGCTCACCGACAACGGCGCGGCGATCGTCTACGCGGGCAACGCGAACGCGACCGACTTCGGCCTCAACGAGACCTTCGGCACGGCCGACGCCTCGGTCGTCAACGGCAGCATCATCGCCGCCGCTGCGATCGTCGCGACCTGTGGCACGGCGACGAACTTCGTCTACTACCCGGCGCCCGAGATCGTGGCCTCCGTCGACATGCTCGCGAGCTACACGGACTACATCAACGACCACGTGCCCGGCGCGACGGTCCGTTCCGTCGACATCTCGATCATGGACACCGATGGTGCGAGCAAGATCGTGTCGGACCTCCAGGCGCACCCGGAGACCGAGTTCTGCTCGCCGTCCTCGGACCAGTGGCAGATCGGTCTGTTCGAGAAGGCGCAGCTCGCCGGCATCACGAACGCCCACTGCTTCGGCGGCATCTCGCTGCCGCAGAACTACCAGCAGATCAAGGACGGCACCCAGGTCGGCACGCTCGCGTACGACCCGGCGGTCCAGTCGTGGCAGGCAGTCGACGAGGGCTTCCGCAAGCTCAAGGGCGTCTTCGAGGACTACGACATGGATGCCCTGATCCGGCTCGTGGCTCTCGCTGTCACCCAGCAGAACATCGACCGGATTGACATCGCGACCGGTTCGTTCGACGCCCTCCCGGGCTACCAGGACAAGTACCTGGCGCTCTGGAACGGCAACTAGCAGCACCAAGGCGGGAGGGGCGCCGTCCGGTCGCGGATGGCGCCCCTTTCACGCCGCACTTTCGTGATATTGTCCGACAATATCGAGAAGCGACATCGCGGTCGCAGAGAGTAGAGCCATGACGGCAGCGAACGAGCCCCTGCTGCGGATCACGGGGATGGTCAAGGAGTTTCCCGGTCTGCGCGCCCTCGATGACGTGTCGCTGGAGGTCAACGCCGGCGAGATCGTCGCGGTCGTCGGGCACAACGGCTCCGGCAAGTCCACCCTCGTCAAGATCCTCGCGGGCGTCTACACCCGTGACGCCGGCGAGGTCGAATACCCCGCATCGACCGCGGAGGAGGAGACCGGCCTCCACATCATCCACCAGGACCTCGGCCTCGCCCTGCAGCTGAACGCGATCGAGAACCTCGGCATCCCGAAGTACAAGGGGCTGCGCGCCTCGCTGTCGCTCTCGCCGGTCAAGCGCGAGAAGGCGCAGGCGCGAGAGCTGATCAGCCGATTCGGCGAGCCGTTCGACGTCACGGTGCCGGTGGGGCAGCTCGCCCCGGCCCAGCGCTCGATCATCGGCATCGCGCGGGCGCTCGACGGCTGGAAGCACCCGCGCAACATCCTCATTCTGGATGAGCCGACCGAGGCCCTGCACGCGAGCGAGGTCCGGGTGCTCTTCGCCGCGGTCAAGAAGCTCGCCGCCGAGGGCGCCGGCATCATCTTCATCTCCCACCGTCTCGATGAGGTCCTCGAGCTCGCCGATCGGATCGTCGTGCTCCGCGACGGGAAGAAGGTCGCCGACGACCAGCGGTCGACGATCGACCACGACCAGCTCGTCGCCTACGTCACCGGCATCGAAGCGGGTGAGGCGGAGACGGGGCGCACGGACCGGACCCACGGCGAGGTCGTGCTCGACATCGACGGCCTCTGGGGCGAGGTGCTCGACGGCATCGATCTCAGGGTGCACGCCGGCGAGGTGGTCGGCGTCGCCGGCGTGCTCGGCAGCGGCCGGGAGGCACTGCCCGCCATGGTGTTCGGCTCGATGCTGAGCGCCGCGGACGAGTTCAACGTTGCGGGCAGCGCCTACCCCAAGCGCACCCCGGCGGAGTCGATCAAGCGCGGGATGGCCTTCGTGCCGGGCGATCGAGGGAAGTACGGCGCGATCCGGGACTTCAACGCTCGGGAGAACATGACCCTGCCCGCGATGCAGAGCGTGACGAACGCGATCTTCTCGGTCAACGTGCGCAAGGAGAAGGAGCTCGCGCGCGAGCTCGTCGTGAAGTACGACGTGAAGCCGCCGCGCGCCGAGCAGATCTTCAAGCAGTTCTCCGGCGGCAACCAGCAGAAGATCGTGTTCGCCAAATGGCTGCGCAACGATCCCTCGGTGCTGCTGCTCGAGGAGCCGACGCAGGGCGTCGACATCGGGGCGAAGCAGGCCCTCTACGACGCGATCGACGATGCGGCCGCGCGAGGTGCGGCCGTGCTCGTCTGCTCCTCGGAGGCGAAGGAGCTCGTGCGGCTGTGCGATCGCGTGCTCGTGCTGCGCGACGGACGCGTCTCGGTCGAGCTCTCCGGTGAGGACCTCACGGAGACTCGGCTCGTGCTCGAAGGATACGGACTTGCCGACGATCACGTCGCCGGCGGAAGCGAGGAACAGCAGTGAAGAAGACCGAGGCGATCGCCACCGTGACCGAGGGGACGAGGACGGCGCCCACGAGCAGTTCTTCGTGGAGGCGGATCCTGTCGTTCCGCAACGTCTCCGCGGTCTACATCTTCGTCATCATCTTCGCGCTGTTCGCGATCATCACGCCGAAGACGTTCCTGTCCCCGGGCACCTGGGTGCTGCTGCTCGACGAGCAGACGATCACGGTGCTCGCCGCGCTCGCGGTGCTCATCCCGCTCAACGTCGCGGTCTTCAACCTCGCGATCGGCGCGGAGGTCGGCTTCGCCGTCATCCTCGTCGCCGTGCTGCAGGTCAACCTCCAGCTGCCGTGGCCGCTCGCGGTCATCCTCGCGCTCGCCTGCGGTGCGCTGATCGGCACGATCTCGGGCCTCATCATCACGCGGCTCAAGATCGACTCCTTCATCGCGACGCTCGGCATGAGCTCCCTGCTCACCGCCGGGCTGGTGCTGCTCTCGGGCCAGCGTCAGGTGCTCGGCCTCGGCGACGGCTTCCGCGAGTTCGCGACCGGTGGCATCCCGCTCGGCGGGACGTTCAAGATCACCTGGCCGGTCCTCATCATGCTCGCTGTGGCGTTCCTCCTCTGGTACGTCATGGAGAAGACGCCGCTCGGTCGCCGGATGTACGCGGCGGGCTTCAACCCCGACGGCGCGCGGCTCTCGGGCGTCAATGTCGCCCGCCTGCAGATCGGCGCGCTCGTCGCCGGCGGCATGGTCGCGGCGCTCGCGGGCACGCTGCTCGCCTCCCGCATCAACGCGGGCGACCCGACGGTCGGTCCGAACCTCCTGCTGCCCGCGCTGACCGCGGTGTTCCTCGGATCGACGCAGTTCAAGGGCGGCCGGTTCAACGTGTGGGGCACGGTCGTCTCCGTCTACGTCCTCGCGGTCGGCGTCAAGGGGCTCCAGCTGCTCGGCGCGACCGACTGGGTAGAGAACGCCTTCAACGGCCTGGCACTGCTCGGCGCCGTCGCGCTCTCCCGTTGGGAGCGGACGTCCAAGCGCACCGCCGCGATCAAGCGCGCGACCACGTTCGGGCGCCGCGCCCGGACGGAGCTCGCGGAGCAGCAGGCGGCGGCCGACCCCGCGCGCGTGCCGGAGGAGCTCAAGAAGCCGGACGCCGACCCCCAGGGGTAGGCGACCGTCCGCACGCCGTATGACGTAGCCTTCGCGTATCGGGCCCTCCCGTCCGTTACAGTCGTTACACATCGGCATCGCGGCCGATCCACGATTCGAGGTGTGACGTGACGACGACGCTCCCAGAGCTTCGCGTGCAGCGTCACGCGCTCATCCGCGAGCAGGTCGCCGTGATCCTGCGCGACGCGATCGTCGCGATGGAGTTCCTGCCGGGGCAGCAACTCGTCGAACGCGAGCTCTGCGAGATCACGCAGGCGAGCCGCCCCTCCATCCGGGAGGCGTTGCGCCAGCTCGAGTCGGAGGGCCTCGTCGAGTCGAGGAACGGCCGAGGCGCCGTCGTCGCGGGACTGAGCCGCATCCAGGCGCAGGAGCTCTACGAGCTGCGCGCCGAGCTCGAGGGCATGGCGGCCGAATGGTTCACCCGCCGAGCGACCGACGAGCAGCGGGTCGCCCTGCACGAGGCGCTCGACGCGATCGCCACGGCGGCGGCGAACGAGGGCGAAGGCATGCGCGCGGCGAAGGACGAGTTCTACCGGGTGCTCATCGAGGGCGCCGGCAACGCATTCCTCAGCGACACGCTCGCCGGCCTCCAGCGCCGGGTCTCGTGGTTGCGGGCGCTGACCCTCACGAGCCCGGGCCGCCCGGCGAAGAGCCTCGCCGAGATCAGCGCGATCGTCGCCGCGATCGACGCGGGGGACGCGGGCAAGGCGCGGCGGATCGCCGTCCTGCACGTCGAGGCGGCGGCCAAGACCGCGCTGACCTTCGCGTCCTGACGCTCAGTCGGTCTCGAGCGGCGGATACTGCGCGAACGCGGCCTCGATCCGCGCGAATCGCGCCGCGACGGCGGGCCAGCGGTCCGGATGCGTGATCGCGAACGCGTCGTCGTGCTCGATCGCCCTGACCGTGATCCGCCCGACGTCGCGCGGCTCGAGCCAGCGGGACGAGTTGGAGAACTCCAGGCCGATCTTCGCATCGCTCAGCGCCCCGGTGTTGCCCTCCGGGCGGTTCCGGGAGCTCTGGTTGATGTTCGTGCGGATCGACCCGGGCGCGAGCAGCGTCGCCTTCACCGGGCTGCCGGCCGTCGCGAGCTCGGCCTGCAGTACCTCGGTCAGCGCTGCGACCCCGAACTTCGTGACCGCGTAGGAGCCGATCGTCTCGAACGGCGTGAACGCGGCCATCGACGCGGTGTTGACGATGTGGCCGCCGCCGCGGGCCTCCAGCAGCGGGAGGAACACGTTGACGCCGTGGATCACCCCATAGAGGTTCACATCGATGATCCAGTGCCAGTCGTCCATCGTGAGGTCCGCGATCAGGCCGGACGGCCCGATCCCCGCGTTGTTCACGACGATGTCGACGCCGCCGAACCGCTCGACGACCGCGTCGGCGAGCTCCTGGACCGACTCCAGCCGGCTCACGTCGGTGACCATCGGCACGGCGCCGATCTCCGCGGCGGTCGCCTCGACCGCCCCGCGCTCGACATCCGCGATCACGACGGAGGCCCCGGCGGCGATGAGCTCCTCGGCGATGCCGCGGCCGATCCCCGAGGCGCCGCCCGTCACGACGGCGACGGCGCCGGCGACCTGTGTCACGACTGGGCCTCGCGGTAGCGCTCCGGCCAGACGCCGTACTTGCCCGGGGACAGGATCCCGGCCGGGTCGACGGCGTCCTTGATCCGCTCGACGAAGCCGCGGTAGGCGTAGTCGTTCGCGGACAGCTGGTCGCTGATCGTGTCCATCAGGTCGATGTGGGCGCGGTACTCGGTGTAGCCGCGCTGTCCCGCCTCCTCGATGAGCGTCCGGACGGTGTCGTAGGCGAGGCGGAAGGTGGGCTCGTCCTCGACGTCGAAGGTGATCGAGTTGACCATGATCGTCGCGCGCTCGTTCGGGAAGAAGAGCGCGCAGACGTGGTTGAGCCCGATCTCCCGGCTGATCGTCTCGCCGATCAGCTTCGCCTGCTCGGCGACGTAGCCGCCACGCGTCGGCAGCACGGGGGAGAACGCGAGGTGGCCGATGTTCGCGGGCGTCGCCTGGATGATGTCGAGGTTCGGGATGCCGGCCTGCACCTTCTCCGAGAACTTCTCGATCGAGTCCCACTCGTCGCGGCCGTAGCGCCCCTCGGACACGACGGTGCCGCCGGGGATGCGCTCCTCCCAGTCGCGCTTCATCCGCGCGACCTGGTGCTCCACGATCGGCGCATCGCCCCAGGCGCCGACGCGCAGCCCCCAGCGGCCGAGGCCGGTCTCGCGGGCCAGCTCGTCGAGCCGCTCCTCGGGCGTCGTCGGGTCGGCGCGCAGGTAGAGGTGCCGCGTGTGATCGAACTGCGCGACCATCGTGACGAGGTTCTGGATGGTCGGCACGCCGCGGGCGATGCCGTCGAGCCGCCACTCGCGGACGAGGTCGATCGCCGCGGGCAGCAGATCGTTGGTCGGGATGGAGAAGAACAGCGGGGCGAAGGCCTCGGGCCGCCGCATGAGCCAGATCCCCGCCTTGGTGACGATCCCGTAGTTCGACTGGAAGAACAGCTGGTCGAGCACCGGGCCGAAGCCGCGCTGGTAGATGTGCCAGGCGTCGTTCCCCGGCTGCGCTCCGAAGCCCGTCCGCACCAGCTCGCCGGTCGCGAGCAGCACCTCGAAGCCGCAGAGCTTCTGGAAGTCCATGCCGTACGGCGCATACGTCACGCCGTTGTCGAGCGAGTTGCCGATGACGCTGCCCCAGCCGAGGTCGGGCACTGCGAACCAGAGGTCCTCGTTGCCCGAGGCGTCGAGCGCCTCGCGCAGCTCGAACCAGCTCACGCCGGGCTCGACGACCGCGTAGGCGAGCTCGCGGTCGATCTCGATCACGCGGTTCATCCGCCGCAGGCTCACGAGCACCGAGCCGGGCACTCGCGCGCTCGGGCCTCCGTAGCCGTTGTTGCGCCCCTGCGAGCTGGTCCAGATCGGGACGCCGTGCTCGTTCGCGAGGCGAATGATCTCCTGGAGCTCTTCGAGCGCCGAGGGGAAGAGCACGAGGGAGGAGTCGTAGGTCCGGTCCTCCTGGTGCCAGAACGGGTCGCGGTACTCGTCGCGCTCGGTGTCGGAGCGCAGCGCGTTGTCGTCACCGACGATCGCGATGAGGCGGGCCGCGACGGTCTCGTCGAGCTGGTACGGGGTGACGTTCACCATTGAGCATCCTGTCCGGGATCGGCGTCCATGCCGGCCTGTCGTATGTCTGACAATATACTCGGGTTGTGCAACGAAGCATCGAGGACGACGAGACCGCATTCCCACTCCATGGGAGCTACGACGAGGCCTTCCGGCCGGTCGTCGACGCATTCATCGAGAATTACCGGGTCGAGGACGAGGTCGGCTCCGCCGTCAGCATCGCCGTCGACGGCGAGACGGTGGTCGACGTATGGGGCGGCTGGACCGACCGCGAACGCACCCGCGAGTGGGAGCGCGACACGATCGTCTGCATGATGTCCGTCGCGAAGGGCATCACGGCGATCGCGTTCAATCAGCTCCTCGATCGGGGGATCGTCGAGCTCGACGCGCCCGTCGCCGAGTACTGGCCGGAGTTCGCGCAGCACGGCAAGGCGCGCATCCTGGTCCGCCACCTGCTCGACCACACGGCCGGCATCCCCGTCCTCACCAACGACACGCTCTGGCCGGGTGCCGTCAACGACCGCGACGCGATGGTCGGCGCGCTCGAGAAGCAGGAGCCGCTCTGGGAGCCCGGCACCGTCGCCGCATACCACGTGCACAACCAGGGCTGGCTGCTCGGCGAGGTGATGAAGCGCACGACGGGCAAGCTCGTCGGGCCGTGGGTGCGTGAGGAGATCGCCGAGCCGCTCGCCGCCGACTACTGGATCGGGCTCCCCGAGTCCGAGTTCGACCGGGTCGCGCGCCTCATGCCGAGCGCCGGGCTGCGGCTCATGAACTCGAAGGACTCGGAGCGGCCGGAGGACGCGCTGCGCAAGCAGGCGTTCGCCCAGAACCCGGAGGGGCCCTGGGAGGACTGGGTGAACTCGACCGCCTTCCGCACGACGGAGCTCCCGAGCGGCAGCGGGCACGGGAACGCGCGCGCGGTCGCCAGGATCTACGGGGCCGTCGCCGCCGGAGAGCTCGACGGGGTGCGACTGCTCAGCGAGTCGGCGATCGATCAGATGACGACCATGCAGCACCACCAGTACGAGAAGCTCCAGGACCGCCACTACCGCCAGGGGCTCGGGGTGCTGCTCAACTCGCCCGACGCCGTCTACATGGGCCCGCATCCCGAGGCCTTCGGCCACCACGGCATCGGCGGCTCGATCGGATTCGCGGATCGCGCGGAGCGGCTCGGGTTCTCGTACTCGATCAACAAGATGCACGCGGTCGGCACGAACGGGCCGCGCGCGGCCCGGCTCATCGACGCGACCTTCGCGAGCCTGTAGCGCGGGTCGAGTAGCCGCGCAGCGGCGTATCGAGACCTAGGCGTGCTGGACCGGCACCGGCTCGGTGTCCGGTCGCGGCCCCACCGTGCCGTGGCGCAGGTCCGGCAGCCAGCGGGCGAAGACGATCGCGGCGGTGAGCCCGACGAGCGCGAAACCGGTCGACACGGCGAAGCCGCCGATCGAGCCCGTCCCGTCGATGAGGAAGCCGGCGATCGCCGAGCCGAGGGCGGCGCCGATGAGCTGTCCCATGCCGGTCCAGCCGAAGGCCTCGGCGGTCTCCGAGAAGCGCACGCTCGAGGAGACCTGCGAGCTCATGACGGCCAGCGCCGGCGCGATGCCGATGCCCGCGATCATGAGCATCCCGGAGATCCACCAGAAGTCCATGATCGCCATCGTCAGCGCGGCGCCGACGAAGACGAAGAGCATGCGGCGAGCGAGCGACCACCGAGTCATCGGCAGGCGGCCGAACACGAGACCGCCGGCGAGGGACGCGAGCGACCAGAGGGCGAGGACGATGCCGCTACGCGGGTCGGTGTCGCCGAAGACGGAGACGACCGCGGCCTCCATCGCCGCGAAGGACGCGACGAGGAGGAAGCCGATGACGAACGCGATCAGGACCGGGGGCCGGCGCAGCACCGTGCCGAGTCGTCTCGTCGAGCGCGGGATCCGCACCCGGGCGACCTCGGGCAGGAGGTTGAACCAGATGCCGCCGCCGACGAGGAACGCGACGCAGACGAGGAGCGCGACGACCGTCGAGACCTGCGTCGCGATGAACGTCGCGAGCACGGGTCCCGCGAGCCAGATCACCTCTTGCGCGGTCGCGTCGAGCGAGAAGAGCACGGTGAGGCTGCGGGACGGCACGAGCTTGGGGTAGATCGTCCGGACCGCCGGCTGGATCGGGGGGCTCGAGAGTCCGAGGAGCACGCCGACCGCCATCTGGGCGGGAATCGGCATCGGCACGAGCGTGATGACGAGCAGCGCGACGGTGCATACCGAGACGGTGAGCCACAGCACGGGGCGCATGCCCCACGCGCCCATCCATCGGCTCGTAAGCGGCCCGGCGATCGCCTGTCCGATGCACCATGCGGCGAGCACGAGGCCGGCCGCGCCGTAGGAGTGGTGGACCCGCTCGATGTGCAGCAGCAGGCACAGCGACAGCATCCCCTGGGGTGCACGGGCGGCGAGTTGCGCGGCGATGATGCGGGCGACCCCGGGGGTGCGGAGGATCTCGCGGTACCCGGACATAAGCCAGCCAGCCTACGCCTCGAGGCCGTGCGGATCCTTCACGCTTTCACGAGAGGCGAGAATTAGGTTTTGGCGAACCGAAATCATAGGGTTTCGGCATGTCGAAACTCGCGGCGCTGGCCGGTTCGGCCATCGTCGCACTCACGCTGCTCACCGGCTGCGGGGCTCCGTCCCCGGACGGCTCGTCCGCGGACGGGCGGCCCGTCGTGCTGACCACCTTCACCGTGCTCGCGGACGTCGCTCAGAACGTCGCCGGCGGGCACCTGCGGGTCGCGTCGATCACGAAGGTCGGGGCGGAGATCCATGGCTACGAGCCGACGCCCGGCGACATCCGCAGGGCGGCGGATGCGGACCTGGTCCTCGACAACGGGCTGAACCTCGAGCTCTGGTTCGAGCGGTTCGTCGAGGGACTCGACGTGCCGCATGTCGTCGTCTCGGACGGCGTCGAGGTCATGGACATCGCCGAGGACGTCTACGCGGGCAAGCCGAACCCGCACGCCTGGATGAGCCCGCTGAACGTGCAGCGCTACGTCGACAACATGGTCGTCGCGTTCTCCGAGCTCGACCCGGAGCATGCCGCCGACTTCGAGGCGAACGCGGCGACCTACAAGGCCGAGCTGCAGGAGGTGCAGGACGAGCTGGTGGACGCGCTCTCGGTGCTGCCGGCGAACGAGCGGGCCCTGGTGACGTGCGAGGGCGCCTTCTCCTACCTCGCGCGCGACGCCGGGCTGACGGAGCACTATATCTGGCCGGTGAACGCCGAGCAGCAGGCGACTCCCCGGCAGATCGCGTCGGCGATCGAGTTCGTGAAGGCGAACGACGTGCCGGCGGTGTTCTGCGAGTCGACCGTCTCCGACCGGCCGATGCGGCAGGTCGTCGAGGCCACCGACGCGGTCTTCGGCGGCACCCTCTACGTCGACTCGCTCTCTGAGGCCGGCGGTCCCGTGCCGACCTACCTGGATCTGATCCGCTACGACGCGAAGACGATCATCGATGCCTTGACGGGTCGAACCTCATGAGCGCGGCGATCGACGTCGAGCACGTCACGGTCCACTACGGGGAGGTCCTCGCCCTCGACGACGTGTCGCTGCGAGTGGCGGCCGGGCGGGTGTGCGGCCTGATCGGGATGAACGGCTCCGGGAAGTCGACCCTCTTCAAGTCGATCATGGGCATGGTCCGACCCGACCGCGGCCGCGTGCTGATCGACGGCGCCGACCCCGCCGCGGCGCGCAAGCGCGGCCTGGTCGGCTACGTCCCCCAGAGCGAGGAGGTCGACTGGGCGTTCCCCGTCTCCGTCCGTGACGTGGTGATGATGGGACGCTACGGGCATCAGGGCTTCACCCGGCGGGTGCGCCCCGTGGATCGGGAGGCGGTGGCGGAGGCCCTGGAGCGGGTGGAGCTGACCGAGTTCGCCGATCGGCAGATCGGGCAGCTCTCCGGCGGGCAGCGGAAGCGCGCATTCGTCGCCCGCGGCATCGCCCAGGGGGCGGAGATCCTGCTGCTGGACGAGCCCTTCGCCGGCGTCGACAAGCGATCCGAGGCCACCATCGTGCGGCTGCTGAAGGAGCTCGCCGGAGCCGGACACACGGTGCTGGTGTCGACCCACGACCTGCACGCCCTTCCGCAGCTGGCCGACGAGGCGATCCTGCTCATGCGCCGGGTCCTGCTGCACGCCGGCGTCGAGGAGGTCCTCAGGCCCGAGCACCTCGCGATGGCATTCGGCCTCGACGTCCTCGATGAGGACGGTGCGGCGTGAACCCGCTCGACTGGCTCCTGGAGCCCCTGGCCTACGACTTCATGGTCCGCGCGCTGGTCACCACGGTCATCGCCGCGATCGTCTGCGCGGTCCTGTCGTGCTGGCTCGTGCTCGTCGGCTGGTCGCTGATGGGCGACGCGGTCTCGCACGCGGTGCTGCCGGGTGTGGTCCTCGCCTACATCGTCGGAGCCCCGTTCGCGCTCGGCGCGCTCGTGTTCGGCTTCCTCGCCGTCGCCCTGATCGGTGCCATCCGCGGCACCAGCAGGGTGAAGGAGGACGCCGCGATCGGCATCGTGTTCACGACGCTGTTCGCCCTGGGGCTGGTCCTGATCTCGATCACGCCGAGCCAGACCGACCTCAACCACATCGTCTTCGGAAACATCCTCGGCGTCTCCACCGGAGACCTGATCCAGATCGGCGCACTTGCCGCCGTCGCGTTCGCCGTCCTCATCCTCAAGCGCCGCGACCTCACCCTCTACGCCTTCGATCCGACCCACGCGCATGCGATCGGGCTGAGCCCTCGATTGCTCGGTGCGCTTCTGCTGGGCCTGCTGGCCATGACGGCCGTGGTCGCCCTCCAGGTCGTCGGCGTGATCCTGGTGGTGGCGATGCTCATCATCCCCGGCGCCACCGCCTATCTGCTCACCGATCGCTTCGGCCGGATGCTGGTGATCGCACCGGCGATCTCGGTGGCCTGCTCAATCGTCGGCCTCTACCTGAGCTACTGGCTGGACACCGCTTCCGGGGGCATGGTCGTGCTGGTGCAGGGCGCGGCGTTCGCGCTCGTCTACCTGTTCAGCCCCCGCCACGGCCTGCTGCGTCGACGACTCTCCCGCGTGGGGCGCCGTTCCGACAGAATGGCCGCGTGACCGACCTCACCGCCGCGAGCTCGGCCGAGCTCCAGGAGCGCCTGGACCGCATGCCGTGGTCGAAGCGCCACACCCGACTCCTGGTCGGCTCGGGCCTCGGCTGGGCGCTCGATGCGATGGACGTCGGCCTCGTCTCATTCATCGTCGCGGCGCTCGTGGAGCAGGGCTTCGCGACCGCGGGCGACCGCCCGCTCATCCTCTCGATCGGATTCGCCGGAATGGCGATCGGGGCCGCACTGGGCGGCCTGCTCGCGGACCGCCTCGGCCGGCGCTCCGTCTTCGCGATCACCCTCCTGATCTTCGGCGTCGCGACGGGGCTCACGGCGCTCGCCTGGTCCGTCGCCGCGCTCCTCGTGTTCCGCTTCATCGCCGGCTTCGGGCTCGGCGCCGAGCTCCCGGTCGCCTCGACCTACATGAGCGAGTTCGCGCCGAGACGCATCCGGGGCCGGGTGATCGTGCTGCTCGAGGCCTTCTGGGCCGTCGGCTGGTTCGCGCAGGCGCTCGTCGGTGCGTACATCGTCCCGCTCGGGCCGGACGGCTGGCGGTGGGCTCTCCTGATCGGCGCGGCGCCGGCGTTCTACGCCGCGTTCGTCCGCTTCGGGATGCCCGAGTCGGTGCGCTTCCTGCTGTCGCGCGGCCGGCGCGACGAAGCCGCGGCCGTCGTCGCCTCCTTCGCGGCGTCCGGCTGGAGTCCGCGACAGGCCGAGCTCGACCTCAGTGCCCGGCCCGGCGTCGCAGCGGCCGACACGGGACCCTCGAGGACGAAGGCGGGTGTCGTACAGCGGTTCGCGGGTCTGTGGGCGCCGGGGCTCCGCGCGACGACGATCGGGCTCTGGCTCGTGTGGTTCCTTGTCAACTACGCCTATTACGGCGCGTTCCTCTGGATCCCGTCCATCCTCGTCGCCGACGGGTACCCGCTCGCGACGTCCTTCGTGTTCACGCTCATCATCACCGTCGCCCAGCTGCCCGGCTACCTCGTCGCGGCGTGGCTCATCGAGCGCTGGGGCCGCCGTGCGACGCTCATCGTGTTCCTGCTCGGCTCGGCGATCTCCGCGGTCCTCTTCGGCACGATCCCCGGGGAGCCGGCGATCATCGGCTTCGGCATGGCCCTGTCGTTCTTCAACCTCGGCGCCTGGGGCGCCGTCTACGCGATCACGCCCGAGTCCTACCCGACGCCGATCCGCGCGACCGGCGCCGGGTGGGCGGCGGGCGTCGGACGGATCGCGTCGATCATCGTGCCGTTCATCGTCGCGCCGCTGCTCGCTGCCGGCGGACGCGAGTCGATCTTCATCATGTTCACCGGCGCGTTCGTCCTCGCAGCCGCCTCCGTGCTGCTCGTGCGCGAGCGGCGTGGCGCGGCACTCGACTAAGGCATACTGAGCAGTCGTGGCCGCGAGGGGCGGCCGGACAGGGGGCCCGAGATGACTGTGACCGAGGACTATCCGAGCCGCGCCCTGGGCGACGCTCCGCGCGCCGACGAGGGCTATTACGGGCCGAAGAGCGTCTCGTGGCGGGTCTTCTCCGACCCGGGCTCGGGGCTCGGCGCCCAGGTCGCGCTCTTCCTGCAGATGCTCGACCCCGGCATGATGACGCACTTCGAGCGGGTGACCCTCACGAACGAGGGCCCCGAGGTGATGAACGCGCGCTTCCAGCGCACCAGCGCGTACCTGCGCGACGCCGTCTTCGCCGACAAGGCGCACGCGGATGCGGCCGCCGCCCACGTCGACATGCTCCACGAGCGCTCGACCTGGACCGACCCGAAGACGGGGCACGTCGAGACCGCGAAGACCGCGAGCTGGCAGCAGTGGACCTGGTGGACGTACATCTGGGCCGCGATCCGCGGCTACCAGGAGTACGGCCCCGACGTGCTAACGACCGCGGACGCCGACCGGCTCGTCGTCGAGCAGCAGCACGGCGCCGAACAGCTCAAGGTGCCGGGCCCGTTCCCGCAGAGCTTCGCCGAGCTCGACGCCTACATCAAGGGCGAGATGGCGTCGAAGGCCCTCGTCTACCCCGCCGCGCTCGCGGCCGCGTCGCTGCGCAAGCCCGCCGTCAAGGGCGCGCTGCAGCGCTGGGGCGCCCGCAAGCTCATCGACGGCATGGTCTACCTCATGCCCGAGGAGGCGCGCCTGTTCTTCGGCATGGAGAGCCGCACGCAGCGCCAGCTCGAGAGCGGGCGCTCGTGGACCAAGCGCATCGCGAAGCTGAGCCGCGGCAACAAGTCGGCCGAGCAGCTCATCGCGACCGTCGTCGGCGAGTCCGAGAAGCACCCGTACCAGAAGGTCCGTCAGCGCGCGAAGTCGAGCGCGACCGCCTGATGCCGTCGCCGGCCCGGCTCAGGCGCCGCGGAGCAGATCCCGCAGGCGCACCGCCGGGTCGGCAAGCCGGTCGGGCGCGACCGGCACGCGCTGGTCGATGAGGCGCCTCGCAGCCCGCACCGTCATCGGGTCGTCGACGCTCGCGGCCCCGACGAGCAGCCCGTCCGCGACGCGGAAGACCGCGTCCGGGCGACCTGGCGCGGCCCAGCGTACGACCTCGGTCCCGTCGCCGACGAGCCGGCCGACGACCTCGATGTGCGCGCCGTAGCGGTCCGACCAGTACCAGTCGGCGCCGCGCGCGGGCGCGCTCGTGCCGAGGATGTCCGCCGCGACGGCGACCCCATCGAGCCGCGCTGCCTCCCAGTGGCCCGCACAGGGCGCGAGCGAGCCGTCCTCGGCGCGACGCCAGGTCGCATCGCCCGCCGCCCAGACGCCGGGCGACGTCGTGCGTCCCGCGGCGTCGACGACGATCGAGCCGCCCGCCGCCGGATCGGCGAGGCCCGCCGTCGCGGGGAGCGCCGGGTCGACCGCGATGCCCGCCCCGACGACGACCGCGTGCGCGGGGAGCGTCCCGCCGTCGTCGAGGGCGACGAGCACGCCGTCATCGCGCGCCGTGACCGCGGTGACGGTGGCCTGTCGCACGTCGACGCCATGCGCGGCGTGCAGGCCGTGCAGATAGCCGGCGAGCGTCTCGCCGAGCCCCGCGGCGCCCGGGACCGGCTGCGGGTCCACGAGCACGACGTGCGCGCCGAGCGCGACGAGACCCGAGGTGAGCTCCGCGCCGATGAGCCCCGCGCCGACGACGACGATCGTCGCCCCCGGCGTCGCGAGCTCCCGTACGCGCAGCGCGTCGGCGTAAACGCGCAGGACGCTGACCTCCGGGAGCGCGCCGCCGTCGAAGGTCGGCGCGTGCGCGCGCACCCCGGTTGCGAGGACGATTGCGTCGGCGTCGAGCGTGCGGCCGTCGGCGAGCCGCACGCAGCCGCCCGGGCGCTCGCCCCGCACGATCGCAGTCGCGCGCACCCCCGTCAGCACGTCGATGTGCTGCGCGGCATACTCCTCCGGGGTCGCGAACGCGAGCGACTCGAGGCTCGCCGCGTCGACGAACGCGGCCTTCGTCAGTGGCGGTCGGTCGTAGCAGGCGGGCTCCGATTCGACGATCGTGATGGTCCCGGCGAAGCCGCCCGAGCGCAGCTCCCGCGCCGTCGTCACCCCCGCGATGCCGCCGCCGACGATGACGACGCTCGCGATCGCGTTCATGCCAGGCGGTCGGGATTCGGCGTCACGAGGATGTCGTCACCCTCGACCCGCACCGCGTGCACCGCGATGTCGCGCGAGGCCGGCAGATTCTGCACGGCCCCGTCGCGCACGCAGAACCCGGACGCGTGGAGCGGGCACTCGATGATGCCGTCCTCGATCCAGCCCTCCGCGAGCGACGCCTCCTCGTGCGTGCACGTGTTGTCGACCGCGAAGTACTCGCCGCCCGTGTACACGACGGCGACGTCGTCGACCGTGCCCGTCGTCGCGCGCGGCACGACGATCGCCTCGTCCTCGCCGATCTCACCGACCTTCGCGACGGCTAGTTCCCCCGTCATGCGCCCCCCTCGCGTTCTGCCTTGACGATCCTGCCATGCGGGGCGTTGCGCCGCGCCGCGGATCGCGTGATGATCGGACCAACGAACCGACGAAGGAGCATGCCATGGGCATCGAAGACATCGTCAGCAAGGGCAAGCAGCTCTTCGAGGACAACAAGGACGCCATTCAGGGCGCCCTGAAGAGCGAGCAGGCCGAGACGATCAGCGACAACGCGCTCGACGGT
>Ga0182745_1002431_pt1 | contig 16700 bp, 15 predicted proteins | sample eDN3rd30CKraftBY_FD_128523 | JGI IMG/M metagenome (GOLD analysis project Ga0182745, IMG submission 128523) | Enriched backyard soil microbial communities from Emeryville, California, USA - eDNA 3rd pass 30_C Kraft BY (version 2) (version 2) | ecosystem: Environmental > Terrestrial > Soil >...
AAGTGTTGGCAGAATATAAAGGGTTATTAAAAATAACTCATCCAGACCAAGGCGGCAACGCAAAGTTATTTCATTACATTAAGACGGATTACGATAATTTTAGAAATAGTACTAAAGATAAATAATGATTACGTGTGTAAAAAATCAGTGCCTGTCCCCGACATTAAAGCGTCAACGAATGAGGGGGACAGGCTTCTTGTAGTAGATTGTATTGTTGGTGTTAAAATATTATCTCAAAACATAAACTCTTCATAGTGATTATTAGACATTGAGGAGATGAAGAAATGAACTTCGAGATGGAAATAGCCAAAATGCTGGCTGAAAATATAGATGGTTTTGTAAAATTTGTTTATAAACATTATCAAAATAAAAAAAACAGCTTGATTTTAAATCGAGATAAATTGTATCAAGTAAAACTTCTTGTTGAGGAGTTTAAATTCCAAATATTAGCGGATGAACTTCTGAGAATAAATCGATTTATTTGGAATGAAGAGTATACGTATTTATTAGTTAATAGATTTAGGAAAGGGCTAAGTATTATTGATGAATACGTAGAAAATAACTACGATGATTTATTCATTCTTACTGCTAGACTTCACACATTAAAGAGCCTCAGCTTATCATTAAGTAAGGATGAAGGAAATTTCAGGTCTTGCATTTTGGATTGATACTGAACTTTTGAAAAAAACAATGGAAATTAAGAAATATTGAAATAAACGAAATCGCACTGTTTTATTATTTTCAAATTAAGCGTCTAGCCTTTTTTAACTAAAAGAAGCTGCGGATGATAACAATCCGGCAGCTTTGTTGCATCAGTTATAAGAATTCTTATCCAGTATGAAAGCTAATGAATCCCTTATTAATATGAAGTTATTTGGCTAAATGTGAATGACTTGAAAATTCCTTTTTGATAAATTGGAGTGATTCTTTAATATCGGCATCCAATTTAGCTTCATCTGCATTATCAGAGAGATCTCTCCAAACTTTAATATCCGAGCCTACAATGCCCCCTGGTCGAACGAATGGCTCCATCACAATGTAGCCATCATAATTGATATCGCGAAGTGCTTGACCGATTTCTCCCCATGGCATATGACCCTTGCCAGGTACTTTTCGATTACATTCACCAATATGTAAATGTCCTAAATAATCTCCAGTATAGCGAATCGCATCACCAATGGAATCCTCTTCAATGTTCATATGAAAGGTGTCTAACATGACTTTTACATTGTCTTTTCCAATATCTTCAACTAATTCAACTGCTTCTTTCGCATCATTCACTAAAAATTGCTCAAATCGGTTTAGAGTTTCTATTAATAATGTAATCTCATATTGAGAAGCGTAATCAGCTAATTCCTTCATGCTCTTGATGCTTTGCTTCCGAGCTTCCTGCTTGTTTATTGGTTTTGTATAATCGACAGGCCAATAGGAATAGATTGTACCGCCAATCTTATGGATACCGGCTTTATGAAGCGCATGTAAGATCTTTTTCATGAAGTCAATCCCATTTTGTCTCACTTTTTCATCTGGGGAAGAGACATCGTATTCTTTTGGAAGCCCGATTCCTGCCGTTAAAGTAATATTGTATTTCTCGGCTTCAGCCTTTAAGGCGTATAAATCTTCGTCGGTCATATTGACAATTCCAGCAGCTCCTACCTCTAACACATCAAAGCCAAGATCAGAGACTTTTTTTACATATTTAAGATAATTCGTATCCCAATCTTGTTCCCAATAAGCAAAATAGGTTCCAAACTTCATTCTTAACCGCCTCCATTTTTCTTTTATATTCTTTATAAACTTTCACCCCAAAAGGGAAAGGGCTTACAAAATTGAAGATATCAGAGGAATATTCTGACTTCTTTTCATTGAATTCGAAAATTAATTATGTTACTATGTAGTAACAATACGATATTGATACGCTATAAGCAAATAATATATATTCTTAAATGAATATGTCAAGGGAAAATGAGAATAGCAGTTTTTGATAAAGTCTTATTCATAGACTTTGAAAAACTAAATAAAATATGTGTTAATAGAAAAGAATATATTGAAAAAGGAATGAAACGAGGAATGGTCTTATTGAAAAATGCTAAATTGGATAAATCCGTGCCGATACCATTATATTTTCAACTAAAAGAAATTATCCTATCAGAAATCAAAGAAGGGAACTATAAGATAGGGAGCCTGATTCCTACAGAAAATGAACTGAGTGAGGTATTCGAGATTAGCCGTACAACCGTACGACAAGCTATAACGGAGCTTGTTCAAGAGGGATGGTTATATCGTGTAAAAAGTAAGGGGACATTTGTAACTAAGCCTAAGATTGAACAAAGTTTTGTTCAGGCTTTAGGGTCATTTAATGACCAAATTGCAGAATTAGGAAGAACTCCTAGCACAGAGCTTCTTGATTTTGAAGTGATTGATGCCCCTAATGAAGTGGCAAAAGAGCTTAAGCTAAAATCAAATGAGAAGGTTATCTACATTCATCGTAAACGCTTTGCGGATAAAGATCCGATTGTCATGGTGAGGACGTATCTCCCATTTAACAAGTGTAAGTTCGTTTTGAATCATGACTTAGAAAAAGAGTCATTGTATCCTGTATTAGCATTACATGATGATACACAAATATATAAGATTCGCCGTTTTATAGAAGCTGTAGAAGCAGATGATTATGATATCGAACATCTAAATATTAGCAGCGGCAAGGCCATACAACAATTTCTTTCAATTGGTTACAACGTTTATGATGAGCCAGTTGAATATTCATTAGCAAGATATCGGGGAGATCGAAACAGGTTCGAGGTAACGATTTCGGCTAATTCACCAAAGTAGTTCATTATCATCTATATCCCATTCCTCGAATGGGATATAGATGGTAACAATCTACCATTTTTAATAGATTCAAGGGGTGTTAAAAACATGAAAAAATATATTTTAGCTCACGATCTAGGGACATCGGGGAATAAAGCTACATTATTTTCTGAAAATGGCGAATTAATTGGAAGTTATGTTTCCTCATATTCTACTGATTATTTTAATGGAACATGGGCAGAGCAAGATGCAGAGGATTGGTGGAAGGCTGTATGCATTACAAGTAAGGAATTAACTGAATCTTTAAACATAAATCCACTGGATATTGCGGTTGTTAGCTTCAGTGGACAAATGATGGGATGTCTCTGTGTGGACAAATCGGGAAATCCTTTGCGAAAGGCTATTATTTGGGCTGATCAAAGGGCGCAAGAACAAGTAGCTCAAATTGAACAGCATATTACTCAAAAAGATTTTTATCATATTGTTGGACATCGTAATACGGCCTCATATGGCATTCAGAAGTTAATGTGGGTTCGTGATCATGAACCGGAAATATATGAGCAAACCTATAAGACCTTAAATGCAAAGGATTTCATTGTATCACGGTTGACAGGGAAATTTTATACAGATTATTCAGATGGAAACGGTAATGGATGCTTCGATTTGATAAATCTAAAATGGTCAGATGAAATTATCGAATATGCTGGGATAAATCCAGAGAAACTTCCTGAATTAAAGCCTTCTACCTTTGTTGCTGGAGGGGTAACCAAGAAAGCAGCAGAAGCAACAGGTTTAGCCGAAGGAACACCTGTAGTCCTTGGTGGTGGTGATGGGGTAACGGCAAGCGTAGGAGCAGGTTCCATAAGCTCTGGTAAAACCTATTGCTGTCTTGGAACATCTGCCTGGATTACGACTGCTTCAGAAAAACCTATTTTTGACGAAGAAATGAGAACGGTTACATGGGCGCATGTTGTTCCTGGGTTATATGCCCCAAATGGTACCATGCAAACGGCGGGCGGAGCTTATAATTGGCTGAAAAATACTATCTGCCAATATGAAATCCATCAAGCAGAATTAAATGGAACCTCACCCTATGATTATATGAATGCACAAATTGAACAATCTCCTGTGGGGTCAAATGGGATTATCTTTCTTCCTTATCTTCTTGGTGAAAGAGCTCCTAGATGGGATGCCATGGCAAAGGGTGCTTTTATTGGTTTGAAGCCTGAAAACACAAAGGGAGATATGATACGAAGTGTATTAGAAGGTGTAACAATGAATCTCTCTATCGTGTTGGATATCCTCCGTACGCAATTAGATATCAATGAATTGATGGTCATTGGTGGTGGTGCAAAAGGGGACCATTGGCGCCAAATCATGGCAGACATCTATGATACAAAGGTACATGTTCCTTATGTATTAGAAGAAGCAGGCAGTATGGGAGCGGCTGTTACAGGTGGTGTAGGAGTAGGCTTGTATAAGGATTTTAATGTCATTAATCAATTCATTGAGGTTAATTCTGTACATACACCTAATTCAGATGCTGTTCTAGCCTATCAACCTATTAAAGAAATTTTTGATGATTGTTATTATGCTTTAAAAGATGTTTTTTCAAAAATGACAAAGTAATTCATTTATATAAGACTAGTACAAAGAGGGGAAGAGGAATTATGCCATTAGTAACGACTGAAAAAATGTTAATGGATGCTCAAAAAGAGGGGTATGCAGTAGGTGCTTTTAATGTTGAAAATCTTGAAATGGTTCAGGCTGTTGTAGGGGCTGCTGAGGAACTAAAATCACCTGTGATTCTGCAAACATCTGCGAAAACGGTACAATATGCAAACTTTTCTTATTTTCACTCCCTTGTGAAGGCAGCTGCGGATGAAGTAAGTGTTCCAATTGCTCTACACTTAGACCATGGGAACAGCTTTGAATTAGCTATGCAGGCACTAAGAGTAGGGTATACATCAATTATGATTGATGGGTCCCATGAGAGCTTTGAAGAAAATATTTCTCTCTCTAAAAAGGTTGTAGATGCCTGTGCACCTTCGAGAATTTCTGTTGAAGCTGAACTTGGTAAAGTAGGAGGTAAGGAAGATGATATTGATGGCGGAGATGGTGGTTTAACAGAACCATTAGACGCTAAGGAATTTGTAGAAAGAACCAATGTAACATCTTTGGCAGTGGCGATTGGAACATTACATGGGATTTATAAAGGGGTGCCAAAGCTCGATTTAGAGCGTCTAAGTGAAATCAGAAAGGTAGTAAATATCCCTTTAGTACTTCATGGCGGTTCAGGCTTATCTGAAGAATCTATAAAGGAATGTATTAAAAGAGGGATTTGTAAGGTGAATTATGCTACGGAGCTTCGAATTGCTTTTACAGAAGGAGTCAAACAGGCATTAGCAGAAACACCTAATATTATTGACCCAAAAAAATTTACAACCGTAGGGCGGGAAAAGGTCAAACAAATGGCCATTCAGAAAATCAAAATCTGTGGTTCTGTTGGAAAAGCTAAAGTAGCGGCGTTATAAGTGAGGGGCCAAGATGGAAAAGTTACTATTAGGAATTGATATTGGAACTTCTGCATGTAAAGTAGCAATTTTTAACCGAAGGGGAGAAGTATTAGCTCAATCAACACAAGAATACCCCATCTATTATCCAAAAGCAGGCTGGGTCGAGCAGGATCCTAATATATGGTGGAGCGGTGTGTGTATTGGAATTAAAGATAGCATCGCGAAAGCTGCAATCAATTCTTCCCAAATTGTTGGAATAGGTATTGCTGGCCAAGGCTGGTCCGCAATACCTGTTGATCAGGATGGAAATTGTTTAACAAACACACCAATTTGGATGGACACACGCGCAAAGGAAATTGCGGAACGTGTAACTGCTAAAATCGGGGAAGACAAGATTTTTGAAGTGGCAGGAAACGCCTTCTTAGCAGCTTATACGACACCGAAAATGTTGTGGTTTAAGGAAGAAATGCCTGAAGTCTATGAGAAAACATTTAAGTTCTTACAAAGTAATAGTTACATAGGTATGAAGCTCACCGGTGTGATGACGTCAGATAAATGCCAAAATTATGGGGTTCATTTTTATAATACGAAAACTTGTACTTATGATGAAGGACTTGCTGAAGAAATGGGATTATCGATAGATAAAGTACCGGAAATTTATCAATGCCATGACATTATTGGGAGAGTAACGAAAGAGGCTGCCGAGCTAACATCTTTAGCTGAAGGGACTCCTGTTGTTGCTGGAGGACTTGATGCAGCTTGCGGAACATTAGGTGCAGGTGTTTATCTTCCAAAACAGACCCAGATTCAAGGAGGGCAGGCAGGAGGCATGAGTATTTGTGAGGATCAACCGATTACGCATCCTCAACTAATTTTTAGTTCTCATGTTGTGCCTGATCTGTGGTTGTTACAAGGTGGCACTGTTGGTGGCGGCGGAGTTTTACGTTGGTTTAAACAAGAGCTAGGTGCTGGAAAATCCTTTGATGAATTAACAGCTTTAGCAAGGGAAGTTCCGCCAGGTTCAGAGGGTGTTACCTTTTTGCCTTATATGGCAGGTGAGCGTGCTCCAATCTGGAACCCGGATGCAAAAGGAGTCTTTTATGGTTTGAGTTTTGATAAAACAAAGGGTCATATGGTTCGTGCAGCATTAGAAGGGGTTGTTTATTCTGTTCAACATAATCTTAAAGTAGCTGAAGAAGCTGGCGTCAAGATTCATGAATTAGACTTACGGGCGATGGGCGGCGCAGCTAATAGTCAATTATGGGTACAGATTTATGCAGATGTAACCGGATGCAGAATTAGTGTGCCTACTTCGGATACAGCGACCACATTAGGGGCTGCGCTTTTGGCGGGAGTAGGAGTAGGGGTATATCAGGATTTTGAAGAAGCTGTTACTGAAACAGTAAAGATTACTAGAGTCCAAGAGCCTAACATGGAAAACAATAAAATGTATAAAAAATCTATGCAATTATACTTAGAAATATATGAATCTTTAAAACATACATTCAGTCAATCAGTTAATTAATGTAAGGAGGGGACTTATACAATGAAAGCGGGAGTACTACACGCAAAAGAAGAATTAAAATATGAGGATATTCCAACACCTTCTCCTAATGCAGGTCAAGTACTAATTAAAGTAAAATATACCGGGATTTGTGGCTCTGACCTTCCAAGGGTAAATGGCGATGCATCACATTACTATCCAAATGTTTTAGGGCATGAATTTTCTGGTGTGATTGCTGAAGTCGGTGAAGGTGTAGAGACCTTAAAAGTGGGAGATAAGGTTGCTGGTGTTCCTCTCATTCCTTGTCTAAAATGTGTAGATTGCCAAAAAGGAGATTATTCTCTTTGTAAGCATTATAGTTTCGTAGGTTCAAGACAGTTTGGAAGTTTTGCTGAATACGTAGTTGTACCAGAAAAAAATGCGGTTAAGTTTGATGACTCGATAAGTTTTGAGCATGGAGCCTTTTTTGAACCAATTACTGTTGCTTTACATGGATTAAACCGCCTGGATTTTAAACCTGATGGAACAGTAGCTATTTTGGGCGGTGGCACCATTGGTTTATTCACGATGCAGTGGGCGAAGATATTTGGAGCAAAGAAAGTCGTTGTATTCGATATTAGTGACGAACGATTAGAGCTTGCTAAAAAGTTTGGAGCGGATGAGTGTATTAACACACAAGAAGAAAGCTTTATTGAACAAGCAAAATGGCTGACCGATGGTAGAGGCTTTGATTATGTTTACGAAACAGCTGGCAGTACCATTACTATGAAGATGGCCTTTGAGCTGGTAGCAAATAAAGGGGGAGTTTGTTTAATTGGAACTCCTACAAAGGATATATCTTTTACAGTAGATGAATGGGAGAACTTAAATCGCAAGGAATTCACTTTAACGGGTTCATGGATGTCCTATAGTGCAGGATTTCCGGGTAAAGAGTGGCAATTAGCGGCTCACTATATTAAAACTGGTGAGTTTAAATTAGATGATTCCTTTATATTTAAAAAGATTCCATTAAGTAAAATTGCAGAAGCCTTTAAAATGTACAAAACACCTGGTCTTGTAAAAGCCAAAATTTTGATTGACAGTGAAAAATAACCATCGTTTTTGAGGTAGAAAGGATTGGATATGATTACAACGGTCACTTTAAATGTTGCTATCGATAAATCGTATGTGATTGATGAGTTGAAAAAAGGAGAAGTTATGCGTGTTCGTACGTGCAGCAAAACTCCAGGTGGTAAAGGTTTAAATGTAGCAAGAGTGATAAACCTCTGTGGTGAAGAGGTAGTAGCTACTGGATTTATAGGAGGATATTCTGGGGCATATATTGAAAGTTTGTTACAAGAACAGGGAATCACTTATGATTTCGCACGTACAACATTTGAAACGAGAACTTGTATTAATGTTTTAGATAGTGAAGGGAATTCTACTGAATTTTTAGAACCGGGAGAGCCCGTCACACAGTCCGAGCTAAATGATTTTCTCGATAAATTCACACAGATGATTACTGAGAGTGATGTAATAACGATTTCTGGAAGTGTACCTAAAGGGATTGATACCGATATTTATGCTAGACTCGTTTCGATGGTAAAGGCAAAAGGAAAAAAAGTCATATTGGATTCTAGCGGTGATCTTTTAAAAGAAGGTATTAAAGCCTGTCCAACGATGATTAAACCAAATCGTGACGAGATGCAGGCTCTCTTAAATTGCCCAATAGATAATTGGGATGAGTTAATAAATAGCGCTAAAAAATTACAGAATACGGGGATTGAGTACGTTGTGGTTTCATTGGGAGCGGATGGTGCTTTAGTTGTAACGAAGGATGCCGTTTACCACGGTAAACCGCCGCGCATTCAGCCTGTAAATACGGTGGGCTCTGGAGACTCGATGGTTGCAGCTTTTGCAGTCGGTTTAACAAGAGGTTATTCGATCGAAAAACTTTTAAGATACGCCATTGCTGTTTCAACTGCGAATACTTTAACGATGACAACTGGTAGTTTTAAAGTAGAAGACATGAAGGAATTATATAATCAAGTTAGTATTATAAGTTTATAAATATGTTTAAGGAGATAATGTCGTATGGAAATGTTAAAAAAATTATTCTCACTTGAAGGTAAAGTAGTACTTATTACTGGAGGAGCGCAAGGGATAGGGAAAGCCGTTGCTGAACACATTGCAGCAGTCGGTGCAGATATTGTCATTTTAGACCAACAGGAAGAAAAAGCACAGGCCACAGCAGATGCAATAGCAAGTGAATATAATTGCAAAGCGATGGCAATAGGTGTTGATGTTACAAAACCAGAGGAGATAGCTGCTGCCATTGAAAAGGCAGATGCCGAAATGGGAAAATTAGATTTATTGTTTAATAACGCAGGAATTGTTATTCAAAAACCAGCAATTGATTTAGCCCCAAATGAATGGCATAAAGTGATTGATGTCAATCTAAATGGGATTTTCTTTGTAGCTCAGGCTTTTGGCCGATATTTAATTGCTCGTAATAAGCAAGGTGCTATCGTTAACACAGCTTCTATGTCAGGCACAATTGTTAATTACCCACAGCAGCAAGCTTCATATAATACTTCAAAGGCCGGCGTAGTTCAGTTGACTAAATCGCTAGCTGTTGAATGGGCAGATAAAGGGATAAGAGTAAACTGCATAAGCCCTGGTTATATTTTCACAGAGTTAACATCATTTGTAAGAGAGGATTGGCAGGAATTATGGAAGCAGTTAACACCATTTAAACGAATGGGTAAGCCAGAGGAATTAGCCGGTGCTGTTATTTATTTGCTGTCCGATTCAGCATCTTTTGCAACGGGTACAGATTTAATTATTGATGGTGGCTTCACGATTGTTTAATTAGAAGCAGAGGGGGATTTTACATGATTGATAGTATCATATTTGATTTAGATGGAACTCTATGGGACACCACACATATAGGCGCACGAACGTGGTCGGAGGCTGCGTCAAACCACCAAATACAAAACAATGTGACAGCTGATCAATTAAAAGGTCTTTATGGGTTACCAACGGATATCATTGCAAGAAAGTTATTTCCAAATGCCACAGAGGAAGTACTTCAAGCTATTATGCGGGAAAGTAATGAAAAAGAATGTAAGTACCTTGCGAAAGATGGGGGGATACTTTTTCCGAAATTGCTAGAAACACTGACTGAATTAAAGAAAAATTATCAGCTTTTCATTGTAAGTAATTGTGAGGATGGTTATATCCAAAGCTTCATTGAAGGAAATAAATTAGAAGGTTACTTTAAAGATTTTGAATGTCCAGGTAGAACAAGACAGTCAAAGGCTGATAATATCCGTATAATTATGAATCGTAATGAGCTAGAAAATCCAATCTATGTTGGTGATACAGCATTAGATGCAGCATCATCAAAGGAAGCAGGTATACCTTTCGTTTATGCTAGGTATGGATTTGGGAAGGTTGAAAAATTCGACTATGCGATTGATTCGTTAGACGAATTAAATCAACTATCACTTCTTAAAATTTAGCCAGTAGTTCTGATTCTTTTGTGGTATAATATGTATATTAAGTATTAAATAGGGATTCTCTAGTGCTGTAACGAAACCAGCTACTTTTTAATCTTTCTATAGATCCTCATTTGTTTACTTTATTAGCAGAGAACTTTGATTGATATAAAAGTTGTTTAAACTAAATGTGCAAACGATTTTATTTTTTGAAAATTCTTTTAATTATTATATTGATAACGCTATCATAGTGTTGTATATTATCTATATACATATATTGTAATGTAGTAACAATACTATGTATTGAAAAAACTAAATTAATCTAATCTGGGGGGAAATGCACGTATGAAGAAAAAGGGGCTTTTTTCATTACTAATAGGTTTAGTAATGGCAATATTACTAGTTGGATGTAGTTCTTCTAAGGAATCATCTGGAGAAGGAAAGTCTGGCGATGATAAGATTAAAGTTGGTTTTGCAATTAAGACCCAAGATTCACCTTATTTTGTTTCTTTAGTTGAAGCGGTTAAGGAAAATGCTGAAGCAGAAGGTTGGGATGTAACAATTCTAGATGCAAATGGGGATACAGCAAAAGAAGCAGAAAACATGGAAACGTTTATTGCTCAAGGTATGGATTTAATTTTCTTAGATAGTGTTGAACCAGATGCCGCAGTTCCTAGTATTAATAAAGCAGCAGAAGCTGGAATTGGTGTTATTAACCTCGATAGCGGTGTTGGCGAAGGAGCAAAAGATATTACAACAGTTTATTCAGATAATAAACAAAATGGTAGATTAGTAGGATTAGCCTATGCAGAGAAAATGGGAGATAAAGAAATTAAATCAATTATTCTAAGCGGTGCTAAAGGGAATGTAGCAGGTACAGAAAGAAGAACAGGTCTTTTTGCCGGTATTATTGAAGGTAAAACTGGAGTGACAGAAGAAGAAGCTTGGAAACAAGCAGAAGCGTTCGATAAAGAATTAACATCAAAAGGTAAAGCGACTAATGCGGAAGCAAAATTTACAGTTGCAGGACAGGGCTGGGGTAGCTGGACAGAAGAAGAAGGCCTAACAGCTTCTGAGGATTTAATCACAGCTAATCCAGATCTAACAACTGTATTAGGTGAAAATGATCAAATGTTATTCGGTGCAATGACAGCGCTTGCAAATGCGGGAATTAAAAATGTTGATATTGTTGCAGCAGCTGATGGAGCAAAAGCAGCCTATGACTTAATTAAAGAAGGCAAATATTTCGCTACGGGTGAAAACAGCCCTTATAAAGTTGCAGAGTTAGGTGTAAAGATTGCTAAAGAAATCTTAGTAGATGGAAAAGATATGTGGAGTTATGAAGATATTACATTAACAGAGCCTGCAGCTGTAACAAAAGAAGATGTAGACAAATTTTATGAATTCGGTTTTTAAAAACTAAAATTTATAAGCTGTCTATTACTTGAAGGAAACGAGAGTAATAGACAGTCTTTCTTTAGAATTCTTTAATTATTGCAAAATATAACAAGTGAAAGCGTTATCATTCTAATGACTATTTTCATAGAAAGGGGAGAGAAAGAGGGTGCAAAAAGAATATGCCGTTCAAATGAAAGATATTACGAAACGTTTTGGTGGTGTCAGGGCATTAACGGATGTTTCTCTTAATGTTGAAAAAGCAGAAATTCATGCATTGATAGGTGAAAATGGTGCTGGAAAATCTACTTTGATGAAAATTTTAGCAGGGGCATATCAAAAAGATGAAGGTCAAATATTTATTGGCGGGAAGGAAGCGAAAATCACATCACCTAAGGATGTTATTAATCTAGGAGTTTCCGTTATTTATCAGGAATTCATGCTGGCACCTGACCTTACAGTTGCTGAAAACATCTTTATTGATAAGTTGGCTGATTCTAGCATGTTCATTAATTGGAAAACATTAAAACGGCGAGCAAAGGAAGAATTAATAAAGCTTGGGTTCGATGACATAGACCCTGAGGAAAAGGTTGGTAGTTTGAGCGTTGCCTATCAACAAATTGTCGAGATCTGTAAATGTCTTGCAAGAGAATCGAAGGTATTAGTTTTTGATGAGCCAACGGCTGTGTTGACGTTTTCAGAGACTCAAAAACTACTATCTATTATCCGTAATCTAAAAAAGAATGGTGTAAGTATTATTTATATTTCTCATCGTCTTGAAGAATTATTAGAAATTAGTGACCACATTACCGTATTAAAAGATGGAAAATACGTAGATACAGTGGTCACCTCATCAATTAATAAAGAAGAACTGGTTTCCTTAATGGTTGGTAGAGAGATTACTCAATTGTTTCCTGAACGGAAGGCGAAAATAGGAAAAGAAATATTAAAAGTTGAAAACTTAAGTGCTGGTAACCTGGTGAAAGATGTCAGCTTCTCAGTGAAAAGTGGAGAAGTGGTTGGATTTAGCGGATTAGTAGGATCAGGAAGAACAGAAGCGATGCGCGCTATATTTGGAGCAGATAAAAGAAAATCTGGAACAGTCATTTATTTTGGAGAAGAAGTGAATTTTAAAAATCCAAAAGAAGCAATTAATAAAGGGTTTGGACTTCTCCCTGAGGATCGAAAAAAACAAGGCCTACTGTTAGAGCAGTCCATTCGGATGAACACAACACTAGCGTCCATGTTTAAGATAAAGAAATTAGGTGTAATTAACCATAAGAAAGAAAAAGAATATGTAAAAGAGTTGCTAGCTAGTATTGCTACAAAGTATGGATCGGTGGAAGATAATGTGAATAGCCTAAGTGGAGGAAATCAGCAAAAGATTGCGCTCGCAAAATGGCTGTCTGCGGATTGTAAATGCCTTGTATTTGATGAGCCTACTCGAGGGGTAGACGTTGGTGCAAAAACAGAAATCTATAAGATTATTAACGAGCTTGCCAGTGAAGGTGTAGGGGTTATCGTCATTTCCTCAGAAATGTCTGAGATTATCGGAATGTGTGACCGTGCTATTGTAATGCGCCAAGGGGCAATAGCTGGAGAGGTAGATAAGTCAGAGTTAACGGAAAATAACTTAATAAAACTCGCAATGGGGGTATAAGAGACATGGCAAACATGGAATTGGAATATAATAAAAATCTGCCGAAAGAAAAAAGTAAAAAGTTTAATTTAAAACAATTCCTAATTGATAATAATACCTATATTATCCTTGTATTACTAATCATCATCAGCAGTATGCTTTCCGATACTTTTTTAACATCTATGAACCTAACAAATATTGCTCTGCAACAAGCAGCTCCAATATTAGTGGCTATTGGTATGTTATTTGTTATTGTAACAGGCGGAATTGACTTATCGGTAGGATCAGTTATGACCATAGGGGCAACTGTATCTGCGATTTTAATTAGTGAAATGGGAGCAAATTATCTTCCAGCTATGATTGTTGCTGTATTGATTGGAACCATTTTTGGATTATTTACAGGCATTTTAGTAGCTTATACAGGTATGCAGGGTTTTGTGGCTTCCTTAGCTACTATGACTATTGCAAGAGGGGTATCCTTTGTCCTTACGGAAGGAAGACCTGTAAAGCTTGAGGCAGGGACTCTTGATACAATTGTAAGTAAGGAATTCTTTTATCCTATTATAATCATTGCTATCGTATTAATTGTTTTATTTGCACTTGTACAAAAATATACGAGCTGGGGACGAATTATCATTGCTATCGGTAGTAATTCAACAGCTGTACAGCTTGCGGGAATTCGAACAAAAAGATACATCCTGTCAACGTATGCAGTGTCAGCTGCGTTAGCCGCATTAGCAGGAGTGTTTATTGCTGCAAGATCTTCAACTGGAAGTGCCACAGTAGGAATGGGTCAAGAATTGGATGCCATTGCTGCCTGTGTAATTGGTGGTGCAAGTCTTGCAGGGGGGAAAGGCTTTGTTGTGAAAGCAGTAGCTGGAGGACTTATCTTAGGGTTAATCGGAAATATTATGAACTTAATGGCCGTTCCATCTTATCCGCAGGACATTATTAAAGGCTTTATTATTGTCGCAGCAGTGTTATTAGGAATTTTGACGAGTAAATCTGAAAAGACTGTTTAATTGTTTGTGAGTTTTAGATAAGTAGTAAAACTTATGAAATCTAATAAGTAATGAAAGGGCGAAGGATTTTATGAAAACATTAGTCGTAAATTCTGATGGCCAATTAGAGATAAAAGAAGTTCCTATCCCTAAATACAATTCGAAACAAGCACTTGTAAAAACGATCAGCTGTGGAATTTGTGGTACGGATGCTACGATTATTAAAGGTGGATTTAAAGGCTTTCCTCGAGAAAAATATCCCTTAATGCTGGGGCATGAGGGTGTTGGACGAGTAGTCGAGATTGGCTCTGAGGTTACTAGTTTTAAAGTTGGGGACATCGTGCTTCTTCCTTTTAACAGTGAGGATGAAGAGCAATACGGATCTTTAGGTTCAGCCTGGGGAGCGTTTAGTGAGTATGGGGTCATTAATGATAAGGCAGCTTATCAAGAGGGTGACATTCCAGAAGTTGCTTATGCGCAGCAAATTGTCCCTGCCGATATTGATCTAGTAGATGCAGCGATGCTCGTCACTTTACGGGAAGTATATAGTACGATTAGTTATTTCGGCATTGAGAAACATGATTCTATTGTCGTCTTTGGCAGCGGTCCTGTTGCTGTAACCTTTATTAAATTAATGAGTTTAATGGGAATCGAATCGATTATCGGTATCGCTAGAAGCGAAGAAAAGCAGAGGATTCTGTTGGAGAACGGAGCAACTGCCGCTTTTAATAGCAGAGAAACTGATATTCAAAAAGAAATTCGAACATTATTCCCTCATGGGGTCAAGTATGTTCTAGACGCTGTTGGGACTGCAGAGATTATCAATCAAGCGATGGAATTGATTAAAGATCGAGGAGAAATCCTTTGTTACGGAGTACCAAAATATAATCAAATGCAGCTAGATTGGAGTAAAGCTCCTTACAATTGGAAGCTCAATTTCCAGCAAATGCCCTACAAGATAGAGGAAAGTGAGTCGTATGATCAGATTTTAACTTGGATTAGGGAAGGTAAGATAAATTTAAAGGACTTTATTTCAAATTACTTTCCATTTGAAAATGTTTTAGAAGCTTTTGAGAAGTATATGAATCATCAAATTTTAAAGAAAGCTATTATTATTTATCCATCATAAATGCCAGTAAAAGGGGAGAGAGAATATGCAAATGCTTCAAGCAATTATGGTTGAGCCCGGGAAGATTGAGTTTAATGATGTACCTGTTCCAGAAGTAAAACCTCATCAAATTAAGGTTAAAATGAAGCGTATTGGAGTTTGCGGTTCCGATATTCATGTGAATCATGGAAAGCATCCATATACGAGTTATCCGGTCGTTCAAGGCCACGAAGTATCAGCTGAAGTTGTCGAGGTGGGTTCTGAAGTAACGAATGTAAAGATAGGAGATAAAGTGACCATACAACCACAAGTAGTCTGTGGCGAGTGTTACCCTTGTACCCATGGCTTATATAATGACTGCGAAGAACTAAAAGTGATGGGTTTTCAGACAACAGGGATGGCAAGTGAATATTTTGTTGTCGATGCTAATAAAGCATTAACGTTGCCTACTGAAATGAGTTTTGAGCATGGAGCCATGATTGAACCTCTTGCTGTTGCTGTGCATGCGGTAAGACGTGCTGGAGATGTAAAGGATAAAAAGATTTTAGTTCTAGGTGGAGGCCCAATCGGCAATCTTGTAGCTCAAACAGCTAAAGCGATGGGAGCAGAAGCCGTGCTCATATCAGAATTAAGTACATATCGTTTAGAAGTGGCTGAAAAGTGCGGCATTAAGACGATTGATGCTAAAAATGAAGACCTATTAGAAGGAGTCATTGCGAATTTTGGGAAAGACCGAGCGGATGTTATTTTTGAATGTATAGGTATTAGTCCGACGATAAACCAAGCGATTAATTATGCAAGGAAAGGCAGTACCATTGTTGTAGTTGGCGTTTTTGCAGACTTAGCAAATATCAACATGGGCTTTGTTCAAGATCATGAACTATCCTTACTCGGCAGTGCCATGTATCGTGAGGAAGATTATATTAAAGCAATTGAACTTGTGAATGAAGGTTTGATTGAATTTGAAGCGTTAATCACACATCGAGTCAAATTCACAGATTATACTAAAGCATATGCTCTTATTGATGAGCAGAAAGACTACGCGATGAAGGTCATAATTGAAATGGAATAATTTTAATAGAAATGTTTATATTTTTAGTTGAAACTTTAGCTTATTTCACTGGTACAAAAGACTGAATTGGATACAACAGAAGGGGATGCCTCTATGAAACTAGCTGTGTTTAAAAATGAAGAAGAACTTGATCTTGCAGCAGCCAAAAGCATGATTGAGGTAATCAACGAGAATC
>Ga0182745_1002432_pt1 | contig 16692 bp, 11 predicted proteins | sample eDN3rd30CKraftBY_FD_128523 | JGI IMG/M metagenome (GOLD analysis project Ga0182745, IMG submission 128523) | Enriched backyard soil microbial communities from Emeryville, California, USA - eDNA 3rd pass 30_C Kraft BY (version 2) (version 2) | ecosystem: Environmental > Terrestrial > Soil >...
GCTGGATCGAGGCCGCCTCCTCCAGTGCATAGCCAGCCTGGCGCAAGGCGGTCGCGATCGCCTGGGCCCGGGCGCTCGCGCAGCCCCCGGATGGCTCGCCGACGATCAAACGATTGCCCGCCATCCGCCGCACCTGGCCGGGCGCGGGCGTCGTCACCGACATGTGGCTGACGCAGCCGACCACCTGGCGCGGCGGCAAGGTGCGCGCGAGTACCCCGTCCGGATCCAGCGAGGTTAATCGGATGCGTTCCAGATCGGCTCCCCGGCCGTTGAAGAACCACCATGGCACGCCATTCATGGCCGACAGTATCGTGGTGTCGGGACCGATCAGCGGGCCGATGCGGCGCGCCACTTCCACCAGGCCGGTACTTTTCAAGGCGATCACCAGCACATCCGGCTTACCCGCGGCCGCCACCAGCGCCTGCGCATCCTCGGCCACGGTCAGCGCCACCCGGCGCCGGGTTTCCTGGCCGCTCGCGGCGCTTTCGTCACTCTCGTCGCTTTCGATCCACTCCAGGCCGTCGCGCCGGACCGCCGCCAGGGTCGCGCCCCGCGCCAGGGCGCTGACCTGATAACCGGCGTGCGCCAGCCGCGCCGCCATCAGGCCGCCGATGGCGCCCAAACCCACGATGCAAAAATGCATGCCGTCTCCTCATTCAGGACTTGCAAGACCAAGGTATGCCATGCCGGCACGCCCATTCCAAGACATTGGCCACATTATGTCGCAGTTGACATGCCGGGCCAATGTTTGCCGTAAGACGCGGGGTCGCGCGCCATGGCCATTTGCGTGTACACTGCCCGCTCCTTTTTGCGCCCGATTCCAATCCGAAGCATGGACCACGACACCCCCGACAACCAGGCTGGCAAGCCGATGTTCTACGACCCGACCGAAAGACGCATCCGCAGCTTCGTCACCCGGGCCGGACGCCTGTCGCCGGCCCAGGCCCGGGCGCTGGAAACCCTGGGCCCGCGTTTTTGCCTGCCCTACCAGAAGCAAGCGCTCGACCTGGCCCAGGCATTCGGACGCCAGGCCCCAACCATCCTGGAAATCGGTTTTGGCATGGGCGACACCACCGCCGCGATCGCCGCCGCCATGCCGGATAAGAATTTCCTCGGCGTGGAAGTGCACACGCCTGGCGTAGGCAGTCTGCTGAAGCAGATCGGCGAACTCGGGCTGAACAACCTGCGCCTGATCCAGCACGACGCGGTCGAAGTCCTGAACCACATGATCGCGCCCGCCACCCTGGCCGGCGTGCATGTGTTCTTCCCCGACCCCTGGCACAAGGCGCGCCATCACAAACGCCGCCTGATCCAGGCGCCGCTGGTCGAGCTATTGGCCAGCCGCATCGCAGCCGGCGGCTACCTGCACTGCGCCACCGACTGGCAGGACTACGCCGAACAAATGCTGGAAGTCCTGGCGGCCGAACCGGCGCTGGAAAACACGGCGCCGGATTATGCCCCAAGGCCGGACTATCGGCCGCTGACCAAGTTCGAAAAGCGCGGCTTGCGCCTGGGGCATGGGGTGTGGGATCTGGTGTTCAGGAAGCGCCAGGACGACAGCCCTAGCGAATCTAACGGAGGATGACCTCCATCCCAGGGCGGGTTTGAAGCCCGCCCACGTCGATTCATGAGCTGGCCGGCGCGCCGGCCTGCCTTGACTGGCGTACGAGTTGCAGGAACTCTAGCGTGAACCGCACCCCCCTGTCCTGCTCGCCAGCCCCATGCGTATCGCGCTTGGCCTGATTGGCGTTAAGGTGAGTGACGAGAAGGTTGTGTACGGCCGGTACCGTTTTTCGCGCTTCGAGTGGAAACTGCATAACCATCCGGCGATGGAATTCCTGCATACCCAAGGATTTATCCTTCGGTGTTTTAAAATTATTCCCCTTGTTGGTAGCGTGCTTCAGCTCAAATTTCTGGAAGCAATCCTCCATCGCGGCGAGAAATTTCCCGATGGCTTGGCGCACACCCTCGGCATGGGATCCGGCAAGCGTTACCTCCTCGACCATGCGATTCCAGGCCGAGGCATAGTCTTTCTGCGCCCATTCCAACTGCGCAGCGCCAACCGCCTTCAGGGTAGGCAAGCCGTATTGGGCCAGCAAGCTCTCGGAAAACCCGGAATGCCTCACCTGCTCCCGGTATGCCCGCAATCCCTCGGGGCTTGTGACTCCAGCCAGCCCTCCCGCGGGAAGCGCCTTGCCCAGGCGCGCGGCGATTCTCCGATCGATCTCCGCCGCGCGCTGGTCCAGCCCAAGCGCGCGCGACGCCTCGGCGTAACCGGCCAACGCTCGCACGCAATGCTCAGGCGCGCTGCTTTCCCATCGATCCAATGCATCGGGCTCGATGAAATCATCCTTCTTGAATTCTTCCGTCAGAGCCTCCCGCAATCGCGGAAGAATCGATGCGATGAGCGCATATCCTTTCTTTTGGTTTGTTCCTTCCTCAGCCTCCTCCGCGAAACGCTTGAGCCGGCCAAGGTTCGTGTCGATGCCCGTCCCCGTTTCCGTCATGAAGTTTCGATACAGCCTTAACCTCTCACCAGGCCCAAGTCCTTGCAGGTGCTGATGCATCAACTCGACCAAGGCTTCCTGGGGCTGCCCCTCCAGGGCGGCCACCTTATCGAATGGGCGCTGTCTCACCTGACGGGCTCCCAGCAATGCGCATTGCATGACCGCCTCAAACGCAGGAGTCGCAAGCGGCGCAGCGGAACGGATGACTGGTATTTGTGCTCTTGCTTGTGTTCTTTGAGACCCGATGTTTGGATAGGCTTCCCGCCCCACACGCTCGCGCACATGATTTTTCGCCCCTTGCCCGAGGTCTTTCTTGGCGGACACCCAATTGCGCGCTGGCGCCGTATTGACGGAACTCCCATTCTTGGAGGTAAGCACCTTATCGCTGTCCGTCGGCGGCACAGCTCCGCGGCCCTGGATTCCTTGAGGCCGGAAGTTTGCTTGGGCGTCTTTTTTGATATCCATATGGCGGCCTCGCCTTGATTCGTCTCATTTTGATAGGTAACCGCTCAAAATAAACCGTTGCAGGCGCTGGCCGCCATCGATCAAGACATGGAATCCCGTCTGAAACGCACGGAATCGGCCCGGGTGCCGGACGCCCGCCGACGCGCTGCCGGGGCGTCTTGCTTAGGGATAGGCTTTACTGGCTCCTGGGTCAGCAACCCTAGCATCGTCGCCAAGGGTTTATGTTGGCCGACCTGGGCTTGCTGCTGGAGCAGCGCAAGCATTCGCGGCACCGTGGCTTGGATATCGGGAGGCAGTTGCGCAATCATGTAACGATGGAAGCGACGCATGGTCGGCGCTGGCATTACCGCTTTACCCTCGGCATACGCTGCGAAAGTAGCGCGCAATTCATAAGCCTTGCAGATTGCATTGCCATTTTTAATAATAAATTCCTCGACGATTGCGGATATCGCGTCAGTGCTCAATGGCTTGCTGCGCGGCTTATTTAAGCCTAACCGCTCTATCATCTTTCCCCAGCTTTCGGCGTACGATTTCCTGGCCCTTTTCAATTGCTCGGCGCCAATCTCATCCAGGGTAATCAGCTTGTTCTTACCCAGTACCCTGTCGGACAACCCATATTCCTCCACCAGTTTTCGATACCGCGCCAGCGCATTCGGCTGCATGTCCGCCAAGGATTTTCCGCCAAACGATCGCTGGATTTTTTTCTGGAACCTGGCAACGATTGCCACATCAAGCTTGCTTGTCAGCACACTCAGATTGCCGGCACGCAGCGCCTTGCCGTAGCGAATCAACGCTTTATCGTCCCATTGCGCCAATGCACCTTCCCGAATGGAAGCTTGCGCCTCAAATTGCCCGATCAGCACAGTTCTCAACACCGAGAAAAGCGACAAGGGGGAGCCAAACGCCGATGGCGGGCGTTTCCGGCTTGTACCCATGTCAGCAACGAGCGCCTCCCTCAAGGACGTGTCCCCTGCCTGTTCCATGAAGCGCGCGTACAGCTCCCATTTTTCCTGGGGCGGAAGCCTTTGCATATCCTCGCCCACGACTCTCGCCAATAAAGCGTTTTGCACGCCGGGAGCAAGATTATTCAAAGCGCCAGCCAGCTCTCCCAGTTTCGCGCACAATTCCTTATGGGATTCTGAGGGTTCTGTCATTGCAGGAGTGCTGGGCAAGAAGCCTTGCAAAATTTCACGTACAAGGTCTTGCACTTTCTGTTGAACCGTGGGGTCCAACGGCGCAGCGTCTTTCTGATCCAGGGTAAACAGGCCATGCTTACCCAAAGCGCTGCTGGACAAGTCCGATTGCTCCGGCAGTTTTCGATACCCCGCCAATTCATCGGGCATCATGCTTGCCAAAGACTTGCCTGAATTCATCGCGGAGGAAAGCGCTAACGCAGAATCGGGCGCCGACGACGCTGGGGTACGCACGGTGGCTTTCCTGCCGGCGACGAGCGCCTTTTCCAAGGGTTTCCCCGTAGACAGTGCGATGAGCCGGGTACGCAGATTCGATTTCTTTTGCGCCCCAAGGCCTTGCGTGTGCTCGCGCACAAGTCTTGCCAACAGCGCATCTTGCACGTCAGGAGGAACGTTCTTCAGGAGCGCCTTCAGTCTGACCAGTTGCTTTCGCAGCTTCGACGCATCTACTCCCGACGCTATGCCACGCAACAAGGCGTCAAGCGCCGGCTTCAGCCGTACACCGCCACGTTCAACAGTCCAAAGAGCCACCTCGGCATGGACCGCCATCAAGCCGCCATTTTTGATGTCCTTGAAGCACGAGGCTTTGCCATCGTCGTTGAGATCGCCTGCCAACTCCGAAATGGTGCTGAGATATGCTCGCGCCAGTCCGCGCTGCTCCTTGGCGAACCACCAGTTCTGAATTTTCTTGAACAAGCCTTCATTTCCGGTTTGATAGAACAGGACTACCACTTTCACTTGCCGGCCATTTTCGACCACGATGTCCTCGCGCGCGCGCAGATTGCACTCGAGGTACTGGCCCTTGCTGGAAAACTCGTCCCACTGCCCCAACTGGGCATCGTCATGAAGCCTGAACTCCAACTTTTCCGACACTCCTGGCATGATGGCTCCCGATGCTGTACCGGACATTTTGGCCCTTGGACCAAGCTCCCTTGTCGGCACGACTTTTACCATTGATGAGTGACGGATCGAAACGCGATGGTTGCATTTCTCGCCTGCAAGCAAGCATGCTCGCTATTCGTTCCCTTTCTGCCGGAAATCCAGCAATTTTTGCATCTGCCACATCGCTTTCCTGGATTCTTCAGTTTTCTCCATCCCACGCAGTTGGAAATAGACCTTCACCAGGCGCCGCCTTTCCACTGACACAACGGTACCCATGTTTTTCAGCATGTAGTGCACGAATTTTTCCCAACCGGCCTGTACCGGCGTTTCCCCAACCGAGCTCCCATGGAGGTCTTCGTCGCGGGATTGCGCCCAATCGTTTGCATCGCCGTCCATCAGGACAGAAGTCGTCTGCATGAATTCATCCACGATCTCACCCAGACGGCTCGGCATTGCATCCAACCCGGTTTTATATATCTGGTCCAGGCAATGGATCCAGGCACGCACAAATCCCTCGACCATCGTGCTCCAACGCGATTCCTGCTCTATCTGGGTGAGCAAGTCCTCCTGTTTGCGCTTGCCTATCGCCGCGAGCCGCTCCACCTGGGGCAAGCCCTGGCTAGCCAGAATTTCGTCCGACAGTCCGGAGCTGCCGATGAGCCGCTGCCATTTCGATATATCCTCAAGCGAGTATTGTTCCAGCGGGATGGCGGCATACTTGGCATGGAAAAATTTCAGTCTATCGATGAGCTCGGCGTCGAGACGCCAGGCCAGGCTGTGAAGATTGGTGCCGCGCAGCGCCCGGGCGACATCACAAAGCTTCCGGTAGCGCAAGCCCAGTGCCAGCCCTTGCCATGCGCTCCCGGTCACAGGCGTCTCGCCCATGGCTTCCACCAACTGCGCTCTCAATACGCCCAGCAAGGTCAGCGGCGCGGTCCAGACCGACAATTCCGGCGCCCTGGGCTTGCACAGATCGTCTTTCAGCACATCGCGCAATTGCAGCCCCTGCCCGCTCCGGGCCAGCAGATTCGCCAATAGCTGGCATTGCCGCGTCAGGTTGAGCCTCTGGACGTATTGTTCGACCTCCGGCTTCAGTGCGGCAGCCCAGTCCTCACCGGTACGGTTGTATCGATCGGCCCAGTCGGCCAACGCCGCCAGCCGCTCAAATTTGGCGCTGGCGCCGCCTGGCGCCAGAAACTGATCCAGCAAACCCGTAAGCAATCCCCGCAACTCCGACTTCAGCGCTTCCTGATCTGGGCTGGTGATATCAGCCATGTGCGGCTGTGGAGTCGACTGTGGAGTCGACTGCGGCGGCGGCGAAACCGGGCGATCCCGCGGTTGCGGCGGTTGGCGGGTCTTGGGACGCTGGCCAGGCGCCAGGCGCGGAGTGTCCTGGACCACGGCGGCCTGCTCGCCGCCAACGCCGGGCGGCAATACCGGCGCCTGGGTCAATACCCGCAGTTGCGGTTCGCTTCCATGCCAGAGATAAGTCCCGGTGCTGCTCCCAGGCTGGGCAGCATGCGCCGAATCCAGAGTTCTGGGGGATCGGGGAATATCGCGCCGCTGGTGTGAAACGACTTGCTGGTCCATGAGCGAATTTTCAGATGAGGTTATACACAAGACACTTGTCCACACGAAGCAAAGTTGTGTAAGCAAGGCAATTGAAAATGCTCTAGCCTTCCAGCCTGGAGCTCAGCAGTCCATATATCTCCCACACCGCGGCCGTGAAATCCTCTATCTCACCCAGGCGTCGCTCGGCCAGCTCCAGCTGTGCTTTTTCCAGCCCGGACGGCTGGCCCAGGCTGTACAGGGCATGAGCGACGAATTTCTCCTTTCGTTCCGCCAGAATCTGCGCCGGGTGCATTTTCTGATCGACATAGGTCGGGAAGGATTCCATCCAGCCAGGGTCATCGTCTTCTCCCATAAACAAGGAAGACATCGTCGCCCTGAATGTCCCCGCGATGGTATCCAGCTTCGACTGCAATTCTGCGATGTCGGTATCACACAGCGCTTCCAGGGTTTTCGTCCAGGCGTCGGAAACCGCCTTGACCGTATCGTTCCAGCGCAAGACTTCGAGCTCCTCCAGCGATGACAAGCCATGGCTGCTCAAGACCTCGTCCGATAGCCCTGAAGCGCAGATGCGCTGGCGCCAGGCGCTTATTTGCCGGCGCGAGCATGTCTCCGGTGCAGCGGCGGCATCCTTTCGCAAACGGTCAATGAGTTCCTTGTCGAAACGCCGGACCAGGTCGCGCAGATCGGTGCCGCGCAGCGCCTGGGCATAACGGCACAGCTCTTCATATTCCAGGCCCGGCACCAGCGCATCCCACGCCTGCGTACTCACGCACACCGTGCCCATCGCTGCCACCAATTGCGCTTTCAACACGCCGAGCAGGGTCAGGGGAGAGGTCCAGGGCGATTGCTCCGGCTCCATGGGTTTGCATAAATTGTTTCTCAGAATTTGGCGCAATCGCGTCGCATCGCCGTTCCTGGACAGAAAATTCGCCAGCAATTGGAGTTGCTGCTGCAAGTCCAATTGCTGGAGGTAGTGCCAGACGCCGCACTCCAGTTGGCCGGTCCAATCCGGGTCCTTTTTGCAGTTGTCAACCCAGCCGGCCAGTGCCGCCAGCCGTGCCAGCTTGACGGCGACGCCGCCGCCTTTGCGCGCGTACTGGTCCAGCAAGGCAGTCAGCTGTACTGGACCGGCTTTCGGGCTGGGCGCGCCATTGCCCTGATCGTCGGATTTCAGCGGTTCCGGACTGGGTGGGCGCTGGCCGGACAGCAAGCGGGGACTGGCGTGCGGTGCGGCTGTTCGCCGGGCCTGGGCAGGGTCTGGCGGCTGATCCGAGGTGCTGACGGCCACGGTGGGTGGCGGGGGAAGAACAGGCGGTATGTCCATGGGAGAGCTAGCGCAAGACCGGCCGACGACTGCGGCGCGTGCGCGGGTATCAAAACAGCGTGGGTAGCCAAACGGACAAAAAGGTTCAGGGCAAGCGCTGGCGCAGCCGCTTATTTTCCCGCGGCGATCAGTTCGAGGATTTGCGCGCCGTAGCTTTCCAGCTTTTTCTCGCCGACGCCGGAGACGCCGCGCAAGGCCTGCATGTCGGCCGGTTGGATGCGCGCCAGTTCGCGCAGGGTGGCGTCGTTGAAGATGACATAGGCGGGCAGGTTGTGGGCGCGCGCGGTTTCCACGCGCCAGTTGCGCAGGCGTTCGAACAATGTCTGTTCCTGCGCCGACAATCCCGTTTCCATGGCGCGGGCGGCGCCGTTGCGCTTGCTTCTGATGGCGCCGGGCTTGCGGTACTGGCGCAGGCGCACCGCTTGTTCCCCACGCAATACCGGGCGCGCGGCTTCGGTGAGTTTCAGCGCGCCGTAGTGTTCGTGGTCGATCCCGACCAGGCCGGAGGCGATGGCCTGGCGCAGGATGGCGCGCCATTCGGCCTGGGAATGATCGGCGCCGACGCCAAAGGTCGAGAGCTTGTCGTGGCGCCATTGCTGGACTTTTTCGCTGGCCACGCCGCGCAAGACATCGAGCACGTGCAGCGCGCCGAAGCGCTGGTCGACCCGGTAGATGGTGGACAATAATTTTTGCATCGCCACCGTGCCGTCGAAGGATTCCGGAGGCGCGAGGCAAGTGTCGCAATTGCCGCAGGGCTGGCTGTCCTGGCCGAAGTACTGCAGCATGCGCATCCGGCGGCAGTCGAGGCCTTCGCACAGGCCGAGCATGGCGTCGAGCTTGCTGGTCTGCAGGCGCTTGAAATCCGGGCCGGCGTCCGAACCGTCGATCATGCCGCGCAATTGCACCACGTCCTGAAGGCCGTAGGCCATCCAGGCGTTGGCCGGAGCGCCGTCGCGGCCGGCACGGCCGGTTTCCTGATAATAGCCTTCCATGCTCTTGGGCAGGTCCAGGTGCGCGACGAAGCGCACGTCGGGCTTGTCGATGCCCATGCCAAAGGCAATGGTCGCGACCATGACGATGCCGTCCTCGCGCAGGAAGCTGGCCTGGTTGCGGGCGCGCTCGGCGGCGTGCAGGCCGGCGTGGTAAGGCAGCGCGCGCATGCCCTGGGCGGCGAGAAAGGCCGCGGTCTCGTCGACTTTCTTGCGCGACAGGCAGTAGACGATGCCGGCGTCGCCGGCGTGCTCGGCGCGGATGAAGTCCAGCAGTTGCTGGCGGCCGTTGGTCTTTTCGACGATCTGGTAGCGGATGTTGGGGCGGTCGAAGGAAGAGACGAACTGGCGCGCCTGTTCCAGTTGCAGGCGCTCGACGATCTCGGCGCGGGTGGCCGGGTCGGCGGTCGCGGTCAAGGCGATGCGCGGGACTTCGGGATAGCGCTCGTGCAGTACCGACAGGCGGATGTATTCGGGCCGGAAGTCATGCCCCCATTGCGATACGCAGTGCGCTTCGTCGATGGCGAACAGGGCGATCTCGGTATTGTCCAGCAGTTCCAGGCAGCGGCTGGTCAAAAGCCGTTCCGGCGCGACGTAGAGGAGGTCAAGTTCGCCGCGGCGCACCTTGCGCTCGATGTCCAGCACCTGATCGTAATCCTGGGTCGAGTTCAGGAAGGCGGCGCGCACGCCCAGCTCGGCCAGGGCGTCGACCTGGTCCTGCATCAAGGCGATCAGGGGCGAGATCACGACGCCGACGCCTTGCCGCACCAGCGCCGGGACTTGATAGCACAGCGACTTGCCGCCGCCGGTGGGCATCAATACCAGCGCGTCGCCGCCGTCGACCAGGGTCTGGATGATCTCGGCCTGCCGGTCGCGAAACGTGGCATAGCCGAACACCGACTCCAGGATATGCAGCGCGCGCAGGTCGCCGTCCGGCGCATTCATGCTATGCCACCCACGCCACCCAACCCGCTTGCGCGCTGATCAGGATAAAGATGCCGAAGACGATCCTATACCAGGCGAACAGCGTGAAATCGTGGGTGCTGATGTAGCGCAACAGCCAGCGCACGCACAGGAAGGCGGAAAAAAAGGCCGCCGCCCCGCCGATACCGAACATCGGCAAGTCGGCCATGGACAGGATCGCGCGTTCCTTGTAAAGCGAATAGATGGAAGCGCCGAACAGCGTGGGCAGCGCCAGGAAGAACGAGAACTCGGTGGCGGCCTTGCGCGAGAGGCCAAACATCATGCCGCCGATGATGCTGGCGCCGGAACGGCTGGTGCCGGGCACCAGCGCCAGCGCCTGGGCGCAGCCGATCTTCAGCGCGTCCAGCATGCTCATCTCGTCCACGGATTCGATGCGCGACTGCTGGCCATTCTTGCGATAGCGGCGCTCCAGCCAGAGGATGATGATGCCGCCGACGATGAAAGCCGTGGCCACCGGCAGCGGCGCGAACAGCACCGCCTGGATTTGGCTGGCGAACAGCAGGCCCAGCACGGCGGCGGGCAGGAAGGCGATCAGGATATTGAAGACGAAGCGGCGCGCCTGGGGATCGATGAAGAAATTCCTGCCGACCGTGCCGATGCGCACCCGGTATTCCCAGCACACCGCCAGCATGGCGCCGGACTGGATCGCGATCTGGAAAACCTTGACCTTGTCGCCGGTGAAGTCCAGCAGGCTGCCGGCCAGGATCAGGTGACCGGTGGAAGAGATGGGAAGAAATTCGGTCAAGCCTTCCACGATGCCCATGATGAGGGCTTTTAATGCAAGAATTGCATCCATTCTGTGAGATGTCGGTCAGTTAGACCGGCGCATTACCGCCGCGCCGGTTGGGGGGTGGGTTTTATTTTGCAGGCTCGAAGGTTACCACGATGCCGCCCTCGGTGGTCCGCACACTGGTGGGAACGAAGTCGACACCACCGCGGCGCAAGGCCTCGGGTTCGAAGGTGTACAGGGGCAGGTTGCGGAACAATTGTTCGACCAGGAGACCCCCGATGCGTACCATTTGCCGACCCACGGGCGAGTCCAGCCCCGCCACCGAAAAATCCTCCAGGCGCGGATCGACCAGGATCACCGCGCGCCGCGCCACGTCCACGTCCAGGCCGCCCGACAAGGCCAGCTTGGCGGCATAGGAACGGTTCAGCATGGGCGGGGCGATACGCGCGTCGGCCGTGGTCAGTATGCGATTGGCGGCCGGCTGCAGCGTCAGTTGCGGGTTGCTGACCTGGACGTCGAACAATTCCAGATAGCGGCTGCCCGCCGGAACCTGCTCTTGCAGCGCCTGCTGCAAGCGTTCGCGCGAGATCGTCACGTCCTGCGGGCCGTACAGGCTGGCGCAGGCGCCGAGCAGCAGCAGGCCGATTGCCGCCAGGAAGATTTTGGGGTTCATGTCTTGAGCTGTGCTTTATCCATATAAGGATCGTGGTTGTTCAGGGCGGATGTGAAACCCTCCCCTACGGATTGCCGCCAGGAATGGGTGATTCCTGATCCCGGCATAGGCTGCATTCTACCGCCGCAGCCCCGCCTGCACCGTAAAAGCTTACCGGCTGTTGCAAAGCTTGACCTGACCGGCCGGGCTCCCTATATTGACTGATTCGATTAACTGACTCTGTCGTAAGTTACCCAAGTGTCCGACATGAAGCCCTCATCCCCGGCAGGATCGCGCCAGGCCGGCCCGCGCTGGTCGCGCCGCAAGGAAGCCCGGCCGCAAGAGCTGCTGGAAGCGGCGCTGGACCTGTTCGTGGAACGCGGCTACGCCGCCACCCGACTGGATGCGGTGGCGGCCCGCGCCGGCGTATCCAAGGGCACCCTGTACCTGTACTTCGCCAACAAGGAAGAGTTGTTCAAGGCGGTCGTGCGCGAGAACCTGCTGCCGGTGCTCGACCAGGCCGAGGAAGTGTTCGCCTGCCATTCGGGCTCCAGCGCCGCGCTGTTGCGCGCCTTCCTGTATGGCTGGTGGGAGCGCATAGGATTGACGCCGCTGGCGGGCCTGCCCAAGCTGATCATGGCGGAATCGGGAAATTTCCCCGAGGTTGCGCGCTTTTACCACGATGAAGTGGTCGCACGCGCCAGCGCCTTCATCATCCGCCTGCTCGAACGCGGCATTTCCAGCGGCGAGTTCCGTCCCATCGACCCTGTGCAGGCGCAGCAGATCATCGTGGCGCCCATGCTGATGCTGATGATGTGGACGCATTCCAACACTATCTGCCAATTGACGCCCATCGCTCCTGAAAGCTATCTCGAATGTCTGCTGGACCTGCTGCAGCACGGCTTGCTGGCCCAGCCCGCCGGCACGACGCCCGCTGACGTCGCGCCTGCCGGGGCAAGCGCATGAATCAAACCCGACCGCGCAGCAGAAAATGGCCGGTACTGGCGCTGGCACTCATACTGGCGCTGGCCGCCATCCTCTACATGAACCGCGACGCGCAGGACAGCCCCGATGCCGCGTCTCGGAAAACCGCGCAGGAAACCGTGCAGGCGCCGCTGGAATTCCTTCCCAGCGACGTGCTCACCCTCGCACCCGCGCCCCTGCACCAGACCCTGCTGCTTTCCGGCACGCTGCGCGCCAGCGATCGCGCGAGTGTCAAGGCCCGGGTCGGCGGCACCGTCGGCGAGGTGCTGGTGCGCGAGGGCGAGCCGGTCAAGGCGGGCCAGGTATTGCTGCGCATGGACCGCCGCGATTACCAGGCGCGCGTGGATCAGGCCCAGGGGGCGTTGCTGGCGGCGCGCGGCCAGGTCGACATCGCCCGGCGCGCACGCGACAACCATCAAGCCTTGCTGGCGCGCGGCTTCATTTCCCAGAACGCCTTCGATACCGCCGCCAGCCAATTGCAAATCGCGGCGGCCAATCTGGATTCGGCGCAAGCGGCGCTTGAAGTTGCGCGCACGTCGCTGGCCGATACCGTGATCGCCGCCCCGATGGACGGCACGGTCAGCAACCGCAGCGTGCAGCCGGGAGAGAAGGTCTCGCCCGACAACCCCTTGCTGGAACTGGTGGATTTGCGCCGCATGGAATTGGAAGCCGCCGTGCCCAGCGCCGACATCGGCGCGATCCGGATCGACCAGCCCGCGCAACTGCTGGTGGATGGCCTGCCCCAGGCCTTGGTCGGCAAGGTGGCGCGCATCAATCCCGCCGCCGATCCGGGCTCGCGCGCGATCACGATTTACATCCAGGTGGAAAATCCGGAGCTGCACCTGCGCGACGGCATGTTCGCCCAGGCCCGGATCACCCTCACAAGCAAGCCGGAGGTGCTGGCGCTGCCCGCCGCCGCGATCCAGACCCAGGCCGGCAATTCGTTCGTGTATACGATCGAGGATGGGGTGCTGACCCAGCGTCCGGTCAGCACCGGCATGAGCGGCAGCAACGCGCTCGGCACCGTGGTCGAAATCCTCGACGGCGTGCAGCCCGGCATGCTGGTGGTGCGCAATAACCTGGGCCTGCTGCGTTCGGGAACGCCAGCCAAAGTAGTGGAAGTGCGCTAATGTGGTTCACCCGCATCAGCATCGCCAATCCGGTCCTGGCCACCATGATGATGGCGGCGTTCGTGGTGCTGGGGCTGTTTTCCCTGCAAAGGCTGGCGGTCGATCAATTCCCCGACGTCACCTTCCCGATCGTGGTGGTGCAAACCGATTATCCCGGCGCCTCGCCGGAAACGGTGGAATCCGACGTCACGCGCAAGGTCGAGGAAGCGGTCAACACCATCAGCGGCATCAACAGCCTGATCTCGCGCTCCTACGAGGGCTCCTCGGTGGTGATCATCGAGTTCGTGCTGACCGTGGACCCGGCCCGCGCCGCCCAGGACGTGCGCGAGAAGATCGCCATGGTCAAGGCGGCGTTCCGGCGCGAGGTGGAAGAACCGCGGGTGATGCGTTACGACCCGGCCGATCAGCCGATTTTCTCGATCGCCATCACTAATCAGGACGGCGCCAATCCACGCAGCCTGCGCGAATTGACCACCATCGCCGACCAGGTGGTGAAAAAGCGCCTGGAAAATGCGCGCGGCGTCGGCTCGGTGACCCTGGTCGGCGGCGTGATGCGCGAAATCCAGATCCACGTGCGTCCCGACGACATGGAAGCGCTGGAAGTGGGCGTGGACCAGATCATCGCGGCGGTGCGCAACGAAAACCAGGAGTTGCCCACCGGCGCGATCCGCTCGCCGACCGAGGAGCGGGTGGTGCAGGTGCAGGGCCGGATCAGCCGGCCCGAGCAATTCGAGCGCATCGTCGTCGCCCGCCGCGGCGGCCAGCCGGTATTGCTGTCCCAGGTCGCCAGCGTGGTCGATGGCCAGGAGGAACAGGAAACCCTGGCGCTCTACAACGGCCGGCGCACACTGGCCATCAACATCCAGAAAGCCCAGGATGAAAATACGCTCGCCGTCACCGAGGGCCTGCGGGAAGCCCTGGAGGAACTGGAACCGACGCTGCGCACGCTCTATCCCGGCGTGCAGGTCGATGTCATCAAGGACGGCTCGCGCCAGATCCGGGTCGGGGTCGACAACGTGCGCCGCACGCTGATCGAGGGCGCGCTCCTGACCATCCTGATCGTGTTCCTGTTCCTGAACTCGTGGCGCTCCACCGTCATCACCGGACTGACCCTGCCGGTGGCGCTGATCGGCACCTTCCTGTTCATGGACATGTTCGGCTTCACCATCAACATGCTGACACTGATGGCCTTGTCGCTGTGCGTGGGGCTGTTGATCGACGACGCCATCGTGGTGCGCGAAAACATCGTACGCCACGCCGGCATGCGCGTGGACGGGCGCTTCAAGAGCCATCGCCAGGCGGCGCTCGAAGGCACCCAGGAAATCGGCCTGGCGGTACTGGCAACCACCTTCTCCATCGTCGCGGTATTCCTTCCGGTCGGCTTCATGGGCGGCATCATCGGCCGCTTCTTCCACCAATTCGGCGTCACCGTCGCCGCCGCGGTGCTGATCTCGATGTTCGTGTCGTTCACCCTGGACCCGATGCTGTCGTCGGTATGGCACGATCCCGCCATCCATGCCGCCAACCGCAAACCCGGCCGCGGCCTGTACCAGCGCAGCATTGGACGCCTGCTGGCGCAGTTCGAGCGCCTGGTGGAATGGCTGTCGCGCACCTACCAGCTGGCGCTGCGCTGGTCGCTGGGGCGGCGCAAGACCACCCTGGGACTGGCGCTGCTGTCGTTCGTGGCCGGGCTGGCGCTGCCTGCCTCCGGGCTGATCGGCACCGAATTCGTGCCCCAGGCCGATTACTCCGAAACCGGGGTCACCTTCCAGACGCCGGTCGGCTCGTCGCTGGAACTGACCGAGAGCAAGGCGCGCCAGGTCGAGTCGGTGCTGCGCGAATTCCCCGAGGTCCAGGATTTGTACACCACCATCAATACCGGCTCGGCCCAGGGCCGCAACTACGCCACCACCTTCGTGCGCCTGACGCCGCGTGCGCAACGCCAGCGCACCAGCCTGGAATTGAGCGTGCCGATACGCGCGCGCCTGCAGCGCATCGCCGGTGTCGAGGTCACCCATATCGGCACCCTGGACGGTGTAGGCGGCGACAACAAGCAGATCCGGCTGTCGCTGCTGGGGCCGGACCTGACGCAGTTGGCGCGCCTGTCCCAGGAGGCCCAGCAGCGCATGCGCGCGATCGCCGGCGTGGTCGACCTCGACACCAGCCTGAAGGCGGAGAAACCGACCATCTCGATCCAGGCCAAGCGCGACATCGGCGCCGACCTGGGCATAGGCGTGGCGCAAATCGGCAATGCGCTGCGTCCCCTGTTGGCTGGCGAGGCCGCCAGCAGCTGGCGCGCGCCCGACGACGAAAACTACGATGTCAGCGTGCGCCTCGCGCCCGAGCAGCGCACCGACATCAACAGCCTGGGGCGGCTGATGCTGGCCAGCTCGCACACCGGCGCCGATGGCGCGCCGCGCATGGTGGCGCTACGCCAGGTGGCCGACATCGTCCCCTCCTTCGGCGCCAACCAGATCAACCGGCGCAACCTGAACCGCGAAGTCGAGCTGTCCGCCAACGTGGTCGGGCGCGCTTCCGGCCAGGTCAGTGCCGAAATCCAGAGCGCGCTGGACGGGCTGGCCTGGCCGCCGGGCTACCGCTACGAGATGAGCGGCGCCACCAAGAACATGCAGGAGTCGTTCGGCTACGCGGTGTCGGCGCTGGCGCTGGCGATCATCTTCATCTACATGATCCTGGCTTCCCAGTTCGGCAGCTTCCTGCAGCCGCTGGCCATCATGTCCTCGCTGCCGCTGACCCTGATCGGGGTATTCCTGGCGCTGCTGCTGTTCCGCTCCACCCTGAACCTGTTCTCCATCATCGGCTTCATCATGCTCATGGGGCTCGTGACCAAGAACGCCATCCTGCTGGTCGACTTCGCCAACCAGGCGCGCCGCGCCGGCGTGGCGCGCGACCAGGCCCTGCTGGACGCGGCCCGGGTGCGGCTGCGGCCGATCCTGATGACGACGCTGGCCATGGTGTTCGGCATGCTGCCGCTCGCACTTTCGCTGTCCGAGGGCGCCGAGCAGCGCGCCCCCATGGGGCAAGCGGTGATCGGCGGCCTGATCACCTCGTCGCTGCTGACCCTGGTGGTGGTGCCGGTGGTTTACACCTACCTCGACGATCTCGGCGCCTGGGCGCGCCGGCGCTGGGCCGGGCCGGAGCCGGCCGCGGCGGACGGCGCGCCGAAATAAACCGGCGCGGTTTGATAGAATGCCGATTTACCGCATCACCCCTTTTGATTTTTCGAGCTACGCATGAACATCGAATTCGCAAGATCCAC
>Ga0182745_1002440_pt1 | contig 16661 bp, 13 predicted proteins | sample eDN3rd30CKraftBY_FD_128523 | JGI IMG/M metagenome (GOLD analysis project Ga0182745, IMG submission 128523) | Enriched backyard soil microbial communities from Emeryville, California, USA - eDNA 3rd pass 30_C Kraft BY (version 2) (version 2) | ecosystem: Environmental > Terrestrial > Soil >...
GGTCCCGTTCGCCGCATCGAGGATGCGGTGCGGCTTCGCGACGCGCAGCATGCGGTCGCCCCGGTAGCGGCGGGCGTTATGGATGCCCTGCACCTGCACATCCTTGGAGAAGGGGTTCGCGAACTCGGCGTCACGCACCGCGAGCTCGCGGCGCAGGTCCGTGACGGACAGCTCCGGGCCCCCGCCGATCGCGTTCATCCCGCGCACGAGCGCGTCGAGGTCGTCCGCGACGACGAAGTCGGCGCCGTGGCGCTTGAACGCCTCGACGGGCGCCGGCGCCCCCTTCCCGAGGCGCGAGCGCAGCACGCGCAGCAGCGAGCCGGAGGTGATGTCGGGATTCTGCTCGGAGCCCGACAGTGCGAACTCCTTCTCGATGATCCGCTGGTCGAGGACGAACCAGGAGTGCTCGAAACCGGCGATCGCGGGGTCGGTGCGCAGGTGCCGCAGCGTCGCGAGCGTGTCGTAGCCGGGCAGCGCGGGCAGAGGCAGTCGCCGGCCGAGCGCGTCGAACCACATCGACGACGGTCCCGGCAGGATGCGGATGCCGTGACCGGGCCAGACGGGTGCGAAGTTCTCGATCCCCTCGGTGTAGTGCCACATCCGATCGCGGTTGACGGTGCGGGCGCCCGCGGTCTCGGAGAACGCGATGCCCGAGCCGTCGACATAGGCGGGCACGCCCGTGATCATCCGGGCGGGCGGCGTGCCGAGCGAGGCGGGCCACCAGTCGCGGACGAGATCGTGATCGCCCCCGATCCCGCCAGTCGCGACGAGGACGGCAGACGCGCGGAGTTCGAACGCACCCGCCGCCTCGCGCGACGACGACACGCCGCGCGGCGAGTCATCCGGCGCGAGCACCGAGCCCGACACGCCGACGACGGCCCCCGCCTCCACGATGAGCGACTCGACCCGGTGCCGGGGGCGGTAGTCGAGCCGCCCATCCGCGGCGGCCGCCCGCACCCGATCCGCGAACGGCTCCGACACGCCGGTGCCCGTCCCCCACGCGACGTGGAACCGCGGGACGGAGTTCCCGTGTCCGGCCGCGGTGAGCCCGCCGCGTTCCGCCCAGCCGACCATCGGCGTGAACCGCACGCCTTTCGAGCGCAGCCACCCGCGCTGCTCCCCCGCCGCCCACTCGACATAGGCGCGGCCCCAGCGCGTCGCCCACTCGTCCTGCGGGAGCACGCCGTCGAGCCGGTCCCAGCCGGCCGAGCCCTGCCAGTCCTGCCAGGCGAGCTCGAAGGAGTCCCGGACGCCGAGGCGGCGCTGCGCGGGCGTGTCGACGAGGAACACCCCGCCGAATGACCAGTAGGCCTGGCCGCCGAGGTTCGCCGCGTTCTCCTGGTCGACGAGCGTCACACGGCGGCCGGCGTCGAGCAGCTCGCACGCGGCGGCCAGTCCCGCGAGCCCGGCGCCGACGATGATCGCGTCTGTATCCATTCCGCCTCCTACGCCGGAATCCCAGTCTGCACCCGCCGCGGTGGCCCGGGAAGGCGGGGCGAATGCGTCCCCCGTTCGGGGACAACCCGACGGGGGGTCCCCCCCTTTGGGGACATGAGGAATGCCCACGTTTTCAGCAAGGCTCACTAACCTTGTCGATGGCCCCGCCTGTATCCAATCGGGGCCGAACCCGAACACACCCGATACACACTCACCCCTTACCCATGGGTCTGCGGGAGCGTGCCCTCGTGCCGGACATTTCCGGTGCGCGAGCCTGCCCTTGCGCGCCCGAAAGGAAGCGCTACATCATGAAGAGAACCACCAAGGGTGCCATCGCAGTCGGCGCCGCGACCCTCCTCCTCCTCGGCGGCGGCGGCACCTTCGCCCTCTGGAATGATTCCGCGACACTCAATGCGGGCACTGTCGAGTCCGGTCACCTGACCGTCGATACGGCATTCGCCGCCGGCGTCTGGAAGGACGCCAACAACGTCACGTTCAACCCGCTGACAGACCTCGCGGTTCCCGGCGACGTATTGACCTACACGACAACCGTCGAAATCGACGCAGAGGGCAAGAATCTCGAGTTCACCGCTTTCATCGATCCTGACACTCTGGACGACGCGCTCGACTCGGGCTGGGTGTTCAACGATGACGTCGACATCGCGATCGCCGACGGCACCGGTACGTTCGCGGCTCCCGTCGATGCAGACGGCGTCGACTACAACCCGACCGCGCTGCCAGCTAGCTTCCAGCTCTTCAAGCCGCTCACCGCAGGCACTGGGACTCTCACTCTTTCGTTCTCACTGACCTTCGGTGATGACCTGGGTGCCGGTACCGACAATGCGAACCTCGACAACTTCGCCACACTTTCGGCGCTGGCAGTCACCATCCAGCAGGTCTTCGAGAAGTGATCTGAGCCCGGCCGGGAGCTCTCCGTAGCGCGGAGCTCCCGGCCAATGGGCTAAGACGCGCTACCCGGGTCACAAACCCAACCCATCCCTACCCGCCCCGGACACCCGTCGGGAGAAGCTGCTCATGGCCGGACGTCACGCTCGCCCCACACGCGCACAGGCGCGCGGAGGCGAGAATGCGCTCCAGCGGCAGCCCCGATCACCGCGGGTCATAGCGGCGAGGCGAGCAAGACTGCGTAAGCAGGCTAGGAGCGCTACCGCCGGAAGCGCGCTTGTCGCGGGAGCACTTGTTGTCGGAGTGCTCGGCGGCGGCGGCACGTTCGCGCTATGGAACGACACCGCAGCGCTCGACGCGGGCACGATCCACGGGATCGGCGGCGGCGGCGAGGCATCGCTCCGCTTCGCGGTCGGCGACCCGGCCAGTGCGACAGCCGCGTTCACCAATCTGCTGCCCGGCGAGTCGAAGACGATTCCCGTGCTGCTCGAGAACGACGGCGACTTCGATCTCGACATCACCGCAGAGCTGACCCAGACGGCCGGCAGCGGGTACTCACTCCGGCTCAAGATCGATGACGCCTGCACGACCTCTGGCTTCCTCGCCAGCCCGTATCTGACCGATCCCGCCTTCGCGGTCGACACGCCGACCGGCGTCGGCTCGATCGACGGCGGTGCGACGAGGAAGCTCTGCGTGCAGGTCACCGCTGATTCCGGCATCGTCCCGTCGTCAGCGATGACGTTCGACGTGACGATCTCGGGAGACTCGGGATCATGAGGCGCTCCCGTGTCGCCATTCTCGCCGGCTCCCTGGCGTTCCTGACCGCTGCGGGCGCCGGCATCGCCTACGCCGCGGTGACCGATCCCCTCGGGCTCAGTGTCACGGCATCCGCCGCCACACCCGGCGTCGACGCGACAAGCGATCTCGGCGCGCTCAACTTCACCTACAACGAGGTCGAGGAGGCGTACGCGACCGCGGGCGCCGTGACGATCCAGAACACAGGCACGCGCGACGCGAGCTACCGGCTGACGGTGACGCCGCACGACGCGACCGCGCCGACCATGCCGGCCCAGATCTCGATCGCGGTCGGGTCCGTCGCGAATCCGGCGGCGTGCACGACTGCGGCGACACTCGGCGACCAGCAGACCGGCACGCTCGCGTCCTCCTTCGCCTACGACAGCGTGGGCATCCCCGTGAAGCTCGCACCCGGCCAGAGCGTCGTGCTCTGCGTGCGCACCGAGTTCGACGACGGCACGATCGGCAGCTTCGGCGAGACGAGCGTGCAGCTCGACATCACCGCCGAGCTCGTCTATGCCGCCGGCGAGTCCTGGACGGTCACCGATGCTGCAGCGACCGTCACGCAGAACGTCGTCAGCGCCGACCTCTGGCTCCTCAACGCGTACCCGATCGCCCGGTATTGGGTCGATCAGGTCTACGTCGACGGCAACGACCAGATCCAGACCTACGGTCGCGTCTGCAAGGACGGCGGCATCGCCCGACCGGTCCGTTTCACCGGCATCAACGCCTGCAGCGATGCCTGGAACAGCCAGTGGCGGCTCGTGCCCGTGCCCGACTCCAACGCGTGGTGGATCCTCGCGGCGGTCGACAACTTCGATCAGCCGTCCACTCCCCGCTGGAGCTACTCCGGGACCGGCACCCCGGTGGTCAACGCCGCCCCGAGCGACGGCGACCCGAACCAGCAGTGGCTGCTCAAGGGCAACGGCGACGGCACCTATCGCATCGTCTCCGTCGGCGGGAGCGGCGGCGGCGATGTCTGTCTGACGACCGGCGGCCCGGGCAACGCGGGCGGCACGCTGCTCATCGTTCCCGCAACCTGCGATAGCAACTCCACGACCCAGAGCTTCACCTTCACGATGAACGGCGTCCCGCACCCCGGCGTCATCCTCGACCAGAACAATCATCAGGTCTACCCGAACGGCTACCCCCTGACCTGCGCCGGGACCGGACCGACCGACCGTGCGCTCGCCTGGCCCGCCGCCTCGAGCTACGGCGGCGAGACGCACTATCGCGTCATGCTCAACGGGGTCGAGGCGACACTGCACACGAACGGCCACTCGACGAGCATCACCTCCGGTCAGGATCAGAGCTGGATCCAGTCTTGGTGGGCTGCGAACGGGAGCGGGAATTTCCGCAACGACGTCACCGTCGTGATCGAGCAGAAGATCACGAGCCTGAGCTCCTGGCTCCCCGTCACCGAGCCGCGGACCATCACGATCCTGCACCTGGAGAACAACAAGAACCGCATCTACTGCTCCGAGCCGAACTTCTTGCCGACGAGCGACGTCGTGAGCTGCTCCTCGAACACCGATGGCAGCTGGACCCAGTTCGAATGGTCGAAGAGCGTCGACTTCCAGAACTGGGCCGAGTACCGGGTCCTGGTCAACGGGCAGGTGCTTCAGACGACCGGGTCCAGTGCGCAGCTCGGCTTCAACTCCGGAGCCGGGTATCTGCAGACCTGGTGGGCGGCGTACGGCGGCGGACTGTTCCAGCCATCGGCCACGCTGACGATCGAGCAACGGATCACGTCGACCGGCTCGTGGCTTCAGATCGCAGGGCCTCGCACGATCTACTGGCAGCACTTGTCGAACTCGAACAACCGGGTGCTGTGCTCGTCGCCGCCGCCCCTCGTGCCCGAGGGAGCGAGCATCGGGCTGAGCGGCGACGGCATCTACAGCATGCAGTTCACCTGGACCAACAACCCCACCTACGGCTCGCTCTCGACCTACCAGCTCTGGTTCGGGAACCTGCTTCTGACCACTACCAACCCGAACACCTACAACTACAGCTGGAGCGTCCAGAACAACCAGGGGCTGCTGTCCGGCTTGATGCCACCGAATCCCGCAGACGGATCGAGCGTGCCGATCACGATCACCGTGAAACAGAGCCTCGACGGCATCAACTGGGACACCTACGCGACTAGGGCGGCCAATGTGGTCTACGTCGCGACACCCGCCTGGGTCCCCCACTACCAGGTGCAATGGTGAGGGCACGCAGGATCGCCTCTGCGGCCACTGTCGCGGCGATCGCCGCGACGCTCACGCTCGGCGCTGCCGCACCCGCCCAGGCCGTCACCGGCGGCGTCGAGCTGAGCCTCAACGGCGTGAGCTGGAGCAGCTCGCTGAACGGCTCGGTCTTCCCGGCGGGCCAGTCGCTCGTGCCGGGGTCCCGGATCAGCGGGACGTTCTTCGTCCGGAACGGGACGAACGAGGCCGCCTGGGTGCGGGTCGGCGTGTCGAACATGACCGTGACGTCGATGGACTTCGCGCTCGCGATGAACCTCTCGACGGTCGGGACGACGAATGACGGTGCCTCCGGCAGCTCGTCGAAGGTCGGCGCCGACGACATCGTCTGCAGCGACTTCCTGAACCGCGACACGCCGCTCGCGCCCGGCGGCGTGGTCCGCGTCGACGCATCACTCTGGTTCCGTCCCGACGTGACCGGGACGACCGCGCAGAACGAGGCCGCGCAGGTCGCGTTCATCGCCGAGCTCGCCGAGGTCGATCTGAACACGCTCGGCCAGCCGCTCTGCACGAACACCCTGACGATCGGACCCGTCACCCCCGCGCCTCCGGGTCCCACGCCTGGCGGCGACCCTGGGGGCGGCGGTACCGGCACCGGTCCGGCGGACTTGGGCGGTGCGGGCACCGGCACCGGCAGCGGTGCGGGCACGACCGGACAGTCGTCCACGCCCGGCGCCGGCTCGACCGGTTCGATCGCCGGAGGGTCGTTCGAGTTCGGCTGGGGCGGCCCGCGACCCTTCACCGATCTCGACGCGAATCTCGCATTCAATACGGTGCAGTGGTGGGAGGAATATGCCATCTTTGTGCTGATAGGCGCGGCAGTCGCTGGAGCATTCGCCCGCATTTACGTCCAGCGCCGCTGGGTGGTCGTCGACCGTAGGACAGGGGAACCTAGATGGCAAGGCAGCAAACGACCGGCTCCGGCCGGCGCGAGAAGGGCATCTGGTCGTACATCGCGGCCGGCGTCAGCGCCGGTCTTCTCCTCATCGTCGTCGGTGTCGCCGCTGCGGTGATCGTCGTGCCGTGGGCGACGAACTCCGTCCCCCTCACGGTGCTCACCCGGTCGATGGAGCCGACGCTCCCGCCCGGCACTCTCGTCATCGTCAAGCCGATCGCCCCCGAGCAGATCGCGATCGGCGACGTCATCACCTACCAGATCGCTCCCGGACAGCCCGAGTACATCACTCACCGGGTCATCGCCGTATCGCGTTCCACGGGCGGGGAGCTCAGCTTCACGACCAAGGGCGACAACAACGGCGTCGCGGATGAGAACGCGATCCTCCCCGAGCAGATCCAGGGCACGGTCTGGTACTCGGTCCCGTGGATCGGCTACCTGAACAACGCGGTCGGCGGCGGCGGGAAGACCTGGCTCGTGATCGGCCTCGCGGTCCTGCTCTTCGGCTACGCGGGCTGGCAGTTCATCGGCGGCCTCTTCGACCGGAAGAGCGAGAAGGACGAGCCGGCCACCGCCGACAGCACGCCCGCGCCGACTCCCTGATCAGGACCGCTGCGACTCGGTATGCGCGGCGACGACCGCGGTGCGATGCACCGTGCTCATCTTGTCGATCCACGCGAGTGCGAGCGCCGAGACGATGAACGCCAGGTGGATGACCACCTGCATCACGACGCCGGTGAACGTGTACTCGTCGCCCTCCGTCGCCTCGCCCGGCAGCACCCCCTCCTGCGGGAGCGCGCCGACCTTGATGAAGGTCGCGAGCAGGTGGATCGATGAGATCGAGATGATCGAGATCGCGAGCTTGACCTTGAGCAGGTTCGCGTTGACGTGGTTGAGCCAGTCCGGCTGGTCGGGGTGCTCCTGGATGCCTGTCTTCGACACGAAGATCTCGTAGCCGCCGATGATGACCATGATGAGCAGGTTCGCGATCATCACGACGTCGATGAGGCCGAGCACGCCGAGCATGATCGTCGCCTCGTCGAGCGCGTGCTCATCGCCGCCGACGGTGATGCCGAGCCAGACCTCCTCGACGAGGTGCACGAGGTCGATCCAGAAGACGACGACGTAGACGAGCTGCGCGACGATGAGCCCGATGTAGAGCGGCGCCTGGAGCCAGCGGCTCGCGAAGATGATGGCGGCGAGGGCCCTGGGCATCGGTCGAGAGGGGCCCCGGCGCACCTGCGCTCCGGGCGGCAGCAGGTCGGTCATTCGGATAACTTAGCGGATCGAAGTTTCGAGTCCGCGCCCGTTAGACTCGTCGACACGAAGGGGAGTATCCCAGCTCGTTCGCCTCGTCAGTACGGTCGCCTTGCGGCCCGGGGCAGCGGCGGTTCGCGTGTCACGGCGCGGTACCGCGGGAGAGACGTTCGGCACCGTATCCGACCCCTGGAAGGCGTCCGTGGACATCAACCCCTGGTTCGAGTGGGGCTCGCTCTCACTCATCACGCTGATCCTCATCGCGGACGTCGTCATCGCGTTCAAGCGGCCGCACGTCCCGTCGACGAGGGAGAGCGCCCTCTGGATCGGGTTCTACGTGACCCTCGCGCTCATCTTCGCCGGCGTGCTCTTCGTCATCGGCGATGCGGAGCACAGCGGCCAGTTCATCGCGGGCTGGCTGACGGAGTACTCGCTCTCCGTCGACAACCTCTTCGTCTTCCTCATCATCATGAACCGCTTCGCGGTCCCCCGCGATCTGCAGCAGCCGCTGCTCATGGCGGGCATCATCATCGCGCTCGTCCTGCGAGCCGGGTTCATCCTGCTCGGCGCCGCGCTCATCGAGAACTTCACCTGGATCTTCTTCATCTTCGGCGCCTTCCTCCTCTACACCGCATGGAATCAGGCGTTCACGGGCCACGAGGACGAGGAGCAGCGGGAGAACCGGCTGCTGCGCTTCATCCGCTCGCGCATCCACTCGACCGCCGACTTCCACGGCACGAAGTTCCGCGTCGTCGTCGACGGTCGCCGCGCCTGGACTCCGGTCATCATCGTGCTCGTCTCGCTCGGGATCACCGACCTCGTCTTCGCACTCGACTCGATCCCGGCGATCTTCGGCATCACGCAGAGCCCGTTCATCGTCTTCGCCGCGAACGTCTTCGCGCTGATGGGCCTCCGGCAGCTCTACTTCCTGCTCGGCGACCTCGCCGAGCGGCTCGTCTACCTCAAGTACGGGATCGCGACGATCCTCGCGTTCATCGGCGTGAAGCTCATCCTGCACGCGATGCACGAGAACGAGCTGCCGTTCATCAACGGCGGCCAGGGCATCGCGTGGGCACCGGAGATCCCGACCTGGGCGTCGCTGACCTTCATCGTCGGCGCGATGGCGGTCGCCGTCATCGCATCGCTCATCCAAATGCGCGTCACGGCGAAGCGGGGCGACCGCGAGGTGGAATGATGCTCAGGTGACCACCGCCGCCACTGCCGCCACGCCTGCTCCCGAGCGCCTCTCCGCGTCGCACAAGATCGTCCTGACCCTCCTGCTCGTCTCGGCGTTCGTCGTCATGCTCAACGAGACGATCGTCGGCGTCGCGCTGCCGACGATCATGAAGGACCTCGGCGTCGACCCGGTCACGGGCCAGTTCCTCGTGACCGCGTACATGCTCACGATGGCGATCGTCATCCCGCTCACGGGCTTCCTCATGAAGCGCTTCACGACGCGGGCCGTGTTCATCGGGGCCATCGGCTTCTTCGTCCTCGGCACCGCAGTCGGCGCGCTCTCTGCGGTGCTGCCGGTCGAGATCCAGTTCGGCGTGCTGCTCGTCGCCCGCATCCTCCAGGCCGCCGGCACGGGTGTCATGACCCCGCTGCTCATGACGTCGATCATGACGATCGTCCCGCCGGCCAGGCGCGGCGTCATGATGGGCCTCATCGGCGTCGTGATCTCGGTCGCCCCCGTGCTCGGGCCGCTCGCGGGCGGCGTCATCGTCACCTACCTGCCGTGGTCGGCGCTCTTCACCGCGATCCTGCCGCTCGGCGTCATCGCGCTCCTGCTCGGCATCTGGAAGATGGTCAACATCACCGAGACCGCGAAGGTCCCGGTCGACGTCCTCTCGATCATGCTGTCGATCTTCGCCTTCGGTGGGCTCGTCTACGGCCTGTCGACGTTCGGCGACCAGGTCGCCGACAGCCAGCAGCTCTCCCCGTGGATTCCGATCGGCATCGGCCTCCTCGCGCTCGCCGCCTTCGTCTTCCGTCAGCTCCATCTGCAGAAGACCGACTCCGCGCTCATCGACCTGCGCATCTTCAGCTCGCGCACCTTCACCTGGGCCGTCATCACCATGGTCGTGATGAACGCGATCCTGTTCGGCTCGCTCACGCTGCTGCCGTTCTACATCCAGGAGGGGCTCCAGGCCGACCCGCTCCAGTCAGGCCTCATGGTCATGCCGGGCGGTCTGCTGATGGGCCTCGCCGGCCCGATCGTCGGAAGCCTCTACGACAAGGTCGGGCCGCGGCCGCTCATCATCCCGGGTGCGTTCATCACCACGTTCGCGTTGTGGCTCATGGCGTTCTTCTTCACCCCCGACGCATCGAAGTGGACCGTCGTCACGCTCTACCTGGTGCTCTGCGCCGGTCTCGCCCTGCTCTTCGCGCCGCTCTTCACCGTCGCCATGGCCGCGGTCAAGCGGCAGTACTACACCTACGCGAGCGCGGGCATCAGCACCGTGCAGCAGATCGCCGGCGCGCTCGGCACCTCCGTCTTCATGGTCATCTACACGATGGGCCGTGGAGTCGTGCCCGAGGGGCAGCTGCCCTCGCCCCAGGCCGTCGCGGACGGCACGCACGGCGCGCTGCTCGTCGCGGCGTTCGCGGCGATCGCGATCGTCGTGCTCGTCTTCTTCATCCGCAAGCCGGCCGCGCAGGACGGCCCCATCCCCGCCGGGGTCGTCCTGCACTGATCCCGACTACCGCGGCGTCAGGCGGAAGATCCGCAGATCCCGGCCGGCCGCGCGCTCATAGCGCCGGTACCCGGGCCAGTTCCGCTCGAGCTTCACCCACGTCGCGTCGCGCTCTTCCTCGGGCACGCGCGCCGCGTGCACGTCGATACGCTTCCCCTTGACCTCGACGAACGCCTCCGGATGCGCGGCGAGGTTCGCGGTCCAGGCCGGATGCCGCTCCCCCGCGAAGTTGCTTCCGACGATGAGCATCTCGTCGCCGTCCGGGCAGTACATGAGCTCCGTGCGCCGCGGCTGCCCCGACTGCGCGCCGGTCGTGTGCAACACGAGCGACGGCACGAGCGCGCCCGACAGCGGCGTGCGGCCGCCGTTGAGGATCCGCGTCGCCCGCTCGAGTGTGGGCATGACCCGTGGTCCCATCCGGCGAAACAGCCGGGTGCGCGAGATCGCGGCGACGGGCGGGCGCAGGAAGCGAGGGAGCACGGGCATCAGAAGATGATGACCGGCTTGAGCGTGTCGCCCCTCTCCGACTCCTCGAACGCCGTGTTGATATCGGCGAACGAGTACTGCTTCACGAGCTTGTCGAAGGGGAACGCCCCGCTCTGCCACAGCTCGATGAGCTCCGGGATGAAGAGCTGCGGCACCGAGTCGCCCTCGAGGATGAACGAGACCGTCACGCCTCGGCCGAGCGTCGCCGCGAGGTCGATCTCGCCGATCGTGCCCGGCTTCGCCGCTGCGATCTCGCCGGCGTGACCGGCCGGGGCGAGGGCGTCGACCATCTGCGAGAAGACCTCCGCGTTGCCGGTCGTGTCGAGCGCGAACCGCACGCCTCCGCCGGTGATCTCGCGGATGCGCTCGAGCGCGTCCTCCTCGGCGCCGTTGATCGTGTGGGTCGCGCCGAGCTCGCGCGCGAGCTCGAGCCTGCCCGCGTTGATGTCGACGGCGATGATCGTCGAGGCTCGGGCGACGCGCGCGGCGAGGATCGCCGACATGCCGACGGCGCCGGTCCCGAAGACGACGATCGAGTCGCCGGGGCCGGGCTTCAGCACGTTGAGGACCGCGCCCGCGCCCGTCTGCACCCCGCAGCCGAGCGGGCCGAGCAGCTCGAGCGGCACGTCCTCGCGGACCTTGACGACGCTGCGGCGTGCGGCGTTGACGTAGGTGGAGAACGACGACTGTCCGAAGAAGTGGGAGTTGACCGCGTTCCCCGCCTCGTCCGTCAGCGACGTGTCCGTGCCGAATCCGCGTCCGCCGGCGAAGTTCTGCCCGTAGGAGTCGAGGCAGTACGAGGGGTGACCGGAGCGGCAGTTCCGGCAGACCCCGCAGGATGCGACCGTGAGCACGACGTGGTCACCGGGCGCGAGGTCCGTGACGGTCGACCCGACCGCCTCGATGACGCCGGCGCCCTCGTGCCCGAGCACGATCGGGAAGGTGGTCGGGATCCAGCCATCGCGCACGACCGCGTCGGTGTGGCAGACGCCGGTCGCGACGAGCCGCACGCGCACCTCGTCGGCGCGGAGCTCGTCGAGCTCGAGCTCCTTGATCGCGAGCGGCGATCCGACGGCCTCGGCCACGGCGGCGGTGATCTTCATGGCGTGTGCATCCCATCCGGCCCGCTCCCTCGCGGGGCCTCTCGCATGCTATCGCGAGGAGGCGACCCGGCTCAGTGGAACATCATCTTCTCGAAGAGCGTCCTGCCCTCGACCCGGTCCTTCAGGTCGACGAGGTCGATGTCGAGCACCGCATCGGCGTTGAAGTCGTAGTACATCGGGTGGTCGCCGGCGTGGACCAGCTTCGCGAAGCCCTTGTGCGGCACCCGCATGTCGAGCGACTCGATGAGCTTGGGGTCCCGCACCGTCAGCGTGATCGTGCCGCGCTCGGTGCGCCAGCTCCAGTCGAGCGTCGTCGGATACGTCTGCTGTCCCGGTCCGGGCACGTCGTCCGCGGTCTCGAGGCGCAGCGGGATCATGTCGTCCGTGATGAGCTGGTCGCCCTTCGCGAGGTAGAACGTCGGGATGTTCACGACGCCGAGCCCCATGAAGCCCTTCGTCGTCATCCGGACGTAGACGAGCGAGTAGTCGCCGATGTGGGCACGACCCCAGAACCAGTGGTCGAGGAACGAGCCCATGAGCTTGTTGCCCCAGTTGTGGTCGTGATAGGCCGAGCCGGTGAGCTGCTTGGTGACGCCGCCCTCCTCGATCGTCGCCGTCGCCGTGCCGTACGGCACGGGGACGACCCAGGCGAGGTAGGAGGTCTTCGCCTTGTCGAAGTACGAGTAGCCGGCGCCGGGGCGCCAGGACGGCGCCTCGCGCTCGATCACGACGTCCGCCGTGATGCCCTTGGCCTCGATGTGCAGCTCGTAGCGCTCGAGGTCGCCCCTGACGGTGCTGCCCGCGATCCGCACGTCGCACTGCTCGGTGCTCGCACTGAACTCGTCCTCGGGGAACGTCGGCTCGAGGTGGACGCTCGTGCCGTCCGACTGCTGGCGGATGACGAGCAGGGTCGGCGTGACCGGCCCGTCGGGCGCGGTGTGCGGCTTGTTCGAGAACGTGACGACGAGCGTCGAGCCGTCGTCGAACTGGCAGTCGAAGTACCACCACTCGAAGGTCGAGTCGGCGGCCTTCGCCGCGCGATAGCCGTCCTCCCAGACCTCGACGGTCCCCGGCTTCAGGCCGTTGAGCTGCAGCGCCTCGTCCTGCGCCTGGTCCATCGCAGCGCGCACCTCGGGCGTGTCGGGAATGTCGTGGGCGCTCATCGTCGCGTGCTCCTCACAGTCGTGATCGGAAGGAATCTAGCGGGCCTCGAGCAGGGGCGCCACGCTCGCGTAGCCGGCCGGGTCGACGGCGTTCTGCCCGCCGAACGCCCGCGTGGTCCCGGGCCGTCCGGTCCAGGCAGGCCAGCCGGGATCGCCGGCGGATGAGAACGCGACCGCCGCGCCGTGCACCGCGTCGGCGAGCGCCTGCGGGGCGCCGTCCCCGATGACCTCCGCGACGTGCTCGTCGGCGAGACAGTCGAAGAAGAACGGGATGTCGATGCAGTGCTGCGCGAAGCCGCTGATCGGCGACGGCCACTCGAAGCGGTAGAGCCACGTCTCAGCCGACGCGGTCTCGCGGGCGCGCGCGATGCGCAGCACGTTCGCGCGGAACGCCATGTCGGTCGCGTATCGGCCCAGGAGCATGGCGGTGCCCTGGCTGCGGACGCCGGCGTTCGCGCGTAGGTAGTCGCGGCGCAGCCGGGTCCCACGCGCGCCGAGCACCGCGAGCGCGAGGCCGGGCGGCACTCGGTGCAGCGCCTTCGACTCGCCGCGCAGGATCCCGGTGATCTCGTCGTCGGCGCTGCCGATCACGAGCGGGATGTCGGCGCCGGCGCCAGCCTCGAGCGCCTCGACCGTGGGCGTCTCGATGAGCTCGCCGTCGACGGGCGGCGCCGACCAGGTGCCGGTGCCGAGCAGCGCGCGCAGCGCCGCGAGCTTCCCGCCCGCGGTCTCGCTGCCCGCCTTGCCCTGCAGGTCGAGGATCCGCAGCTCGTCGAGCGACGCGAAGCCCTCGCGATCCGGGGTGACGCCGGCATCCGCCGCGAGCCGCCGCGCGATCTCCTGCGCGCGCTCGCGCGAGACGTCGGGCGGCGCGCCGGAGATCGACCACACCCGGCTGAAGAGGCCACGGGCGCTCGGCATGGCGAGGAGCGCGAGGACGGCGCCGCCGCCCGCCGACTGGCCCGCGATCGTGACCCGAGCGGGGTCGCCGCCGAAGGCGCCGATGTTGCGCTGCACCCAGTCGAGCGCGAGCAGCCAGTCGCGCACGCCGCGGTTGGCGGGCGCGCCGTCGATCCAGCCGAAGCCGTCGAAGCCGAGCCGGTAGGAGACGTTGACGGTGACGACCCCGTCGCGGTTGAACGCGCGTCCGTCGTACCAGGGGCTCGCGGGGCTGCCGCCCGTGTAGCCGCCGCCGTGGATGTAGACGACGACGGGCAGTCCGGCGCGCTGGTCACCGGGCGCGGGGGTGAAGACGTCGACGTTGAGCGTCGAGTCGCCGGGTACGAAGGGCTCCGGGACGAACGTCTTGAGCGAGGAGGCGCGGCGCAGCGGCGTGGGACCGTGGCGGTCGGTCGGACGAACGCCGTCCCACGACGCGACCGGCACCGGCGCCTCGAAGCGCAGCGGCCCGACGGGCGCCTCGGCGAACGGGATGCCGAGGAACGCCGCGGACTCGCCGCGCCAGACGCCCCGGATGCCCCCTGAGTCGATCCTCGCCTCGGGCGCCTCCGATTGACTCATGGCGCGAGCCTAGTGGCTCGGTGGCGCGTGGGCGTCGAGCCACGGCAGCAGCTCGGGCAGCGCGCGGAGGGCGACGAGGCCGTGACCCGTGTCGGGGATCACGATGCTCGTGACGTCGGTCCCGAGGCCCTGCTGCTCGGCGACGAACGTCGCCGTGAGCTCTGGCCGCACGAGGGTGTCGGTCGCCCCCTGCGCGACGAAGAGCGGCACGTCGAGCCGCATCCCGCCTGGCGTGTTCTCCCTGAGCAGGCTCGCCCATGGCTCGGTCGTCGCGGGGTCCGTGATGACGAACGCGCCGTCGATGAACGGCTCGCCCAGCTTGTGCAGCTCGGCGTTCTGTCCGAGCAGGCAGAGTTCGGCCATCTGGGGCACGATCTCGACCGCCGCGGGCACCAGGATCGAGTCGAGCTCCACCCCGGATGTCGCGCCGTAGACGTCGACGAAAACGTCGAACGCGTAGGCGGAAATCGTGACGCCGGAGATGTCGTCGATGTCCGCGTCGAGGAGACCTCCGAGGTCGACGGCCGGAGCTGCCACGGCGACCGCCTCGACGTCGAGCTCGGGCGCATAGTCCCCCGCGAGCTGCGCGGCGAAGAGCACCGCCTGGCCGCCCTGCGAGTGGCCCCACAGCGCCACCCGGTCGCTCGCGCCGATGTCGAGGTTCCGCGCGGCGCGGACCGAATCGAGGACGTTCCGGCCCTCGGTCGAGCCGATCAGGTAGGCGCTCTCCCCAGGCAGCCCCATCCCCGAGTAGTCCGTGTAGGCCACCGCGTAGCCGCGCGCGATGAGGTCCGAGAATCCCTCGATGAGGTCGAACGGGTCGATGCCGACGGACGGCGCACAGCGCGGCGCGATGCCAGTCGTCGGGTGGCCCCAGGCGACGACCGTCCGACCGCCTTCGGGAGCCGGCCCCTCGGGCACCGCGACGACGCCGGAGACGAGGATGTCCTGCCCGTTCAGATCCGTCGAGTGATAGACGACGCGATACGCGTCGACGCCGTCCGGCGCGCTCTCGATGGGCTGGCTGCGCAGGATTTCCCCCGGCTGTCCGCTCGGCATGGGCGTCGGATTCCGATAGAACGACGTCTCGAAGATCTCCTCGACGGCGCCGGCGAACACCCTCCGCGGCCATTCGCATGCGGTGAGCGCGCCGATCGCGAGGATGCCGACGAGCGCGGCGCCGATCAGCCGTCGGATTCGGCACCCGCCTTCGTCAGGATGAAGCCCTCGTAGCCCTTCGCCGCGACGTCGGCGATGACGGAGCGGTAGGCGGGGATGCCGCCCGCGTAGGCGATGAACGCCTTCGGCTTGCCCGGCACGTTCGCCCCGAAATACCAGGATCCCGTGGCCCGCGAGTGGACCAGGATCTGCGCGATGCCGTCCACCTGCGCACCCCACTCGGCCTGGGCGGCGGGGTCGGCCTCAACCGTGCGCACGCCCTCCGCCTCGGCGTGCGCGATGAGGTCGGCGAGGAACGGGACGTGCTGCTCGATCGCCTTGACGACGTTCGCCATGATCGAGGGGCTCTGCGGGCCGGAGATCATGAACAGGTTCGGGAAGCCGACGACCTGGAGCCCGAGGTTCGTCGCCGGCCCGGCCGCCCACGCCTCGCGCAGCGCCAGCCCGTCGCGGCCGACGATGTCGATCGCGAGGATCGGTCCCGTCCCGGCGTCGTAGCCGGTCGCGAAGACGATCGCGTCGAGCGCGATCTCCCGCCCGTCCGCGAGTCGGACTCCGCCGGCGGTGAAGCGATCGATCGGCGTCGCGTTGAGGTCGACGGCGTCGACGTTCTCCCGGTTGAACGTCTCGTAGAACTCGGTGTCGATCACGATGCGACGCGCGCCGACCGGGTAGGTCTGGCTCGTCAGCGTTGCCGCCGCCGCGGGGTCGTGCACGATATCCCGCGCCTTGGCCCTGAGCCACTCGGCGAGCAGGTCGTTCGACTCGATGTCGACGAGCAGGTCGTCGTAGGCGCTCAGGATCGCCGAGCCGCCGGCGTCCCACGCCGACTGGAACGCGACCTCGCGCTCCGCCGCGGTCGCGTCCTTCGCCGACGGGCCGAAGGACGGGAAGTGCACGCCGAGCGCGGCGTTGCGGTTGCGCTCCCGGCGTTCCGCGCCCGTCGCGAGGATCTCGCGGTACTCGGCTTCGGAGAC
>Ga0182745_1002441_pt1 | contig 16656 bp, 15 predicted proteins | sample eDN3rd30CKraftBY_FD_128523 | JGI IMG/M metagenome (GOLD analysis project Ga0182745, IMG submission 128523) | Enriched backyard soil microbial communities from Emeryville, California, USA - eDNA 3rd pass 30_C Kraft BY (version 2) (version 2) | ecosystem: Environmental > Terrestrial > Soil >...
CGCTGATCGCCGACAAAGGGTACGATGCAGATTGGCTGCGGAAGTGGGTGGTGGATGTTCATGACGGTGAACCGGTCATTCCTCCACGAAAAAGCCGCAAGGAACCTGTGGACTATGACAAACACCTGTACAAGGTTCGCAATCTGGTGGAACGATTTATCGGTTGGGTCAAACACTTCCGCAGGGTGGCGACCCGCTATGAGAAAACAGCACGTAACTTCCTGTCATTCTGGAACTTTGCTGCAATCCTCAACCTCATGAAATCATTGTCAACACGACCTAGGAGATCGTTTAGTTCCCCCTAATTCCTATCTCCTACTTCCTAACTCCTCTCTCATTTCATTCACACGCCAGACATTCTCCGTCCATCTGTGTTCCCAATGGGCGGCTTCTTCCGGGGAATATTGATAAAAGCCACGGCCGTTGGCGATCCCTAATGCGCCGGACTCCACTATTTCTTTCATTCGGGAAGGAACCTCTGTCGATCGGCTTAACTCCGGAAGCAGACGTTCCATCACTGCCGCATAACCCGGGATTCCAGTGAGGTCCATCCAGCGGAATGGTCCGGCAATGTTGGCCCAGACGGAGATGGCATTGCTGAACGCCCGATCAATGGTCTCAACATCCGCCACACCCTGTTCGAGCAGCCAGAACGCTTCCCGGTACAAGGCATAAGCGAGCCGATTCACGATAAAACCCGGGACGTCTTTCTGTACGATGGTCGGATCTTTTCCCGCCTGTCGTCCCAGTTCAATCGTTTTATAGACGGTCGCGTCGCTGGTCCGGTCTCCCCGAATCACTTCGAGAAAACTGGTGAGATGACAGGGTTCGGCCCAGTGCATGCCGATCAGACGTTCCGGATAACGGCGCCGACTTTGCAGCAGCGAAATCGGAAGAGCAGACGTATTACTGGCCAACGGCACGTCTGGACCGATGACCTCTTCCAGTTGATCAAACACCGATTCCTTCGCGTCCAGATTTTCGACAATGCTTTCAATTACGAAATCACAAGATGCGAAGTCCTGGTAGCCGATCGCTTCGTGATAACGTTCGTGCCAGTTCCCACCAATCGAGGCCGAACAGTGCCCCCGTTCAACAAGTTCGTGAATCGCATGAGAAACGTGCTCTCGTGCCTGTTCTCGCACCGCATCCTGTCGGGCATAACTCACCACCTGAAAGTTATGCGAGAGCAGGCAAGTGACCACGCCGCGCCCCAGCAGCCCAAGTCCCACGACTCCCACCTTCTGAGAAGGAACTGTTTCACAAGCATTGTCAGCGTCGGCACTCATGAGTGGTTCTCCAGTCCCAGTAACGGCAGCGAGTCACGAAAGATCATCTCTTCGATTGCCGTTTCATTGAGTCGCGGAAGTGCGGTCCCTTCCAGCATTTTGTTCAGTCCGCGAATGCCGACGATGGTTTCATTCACCGTCGTGAACGGGTAATCGGTGCCGAACAGCACCTTGTTCCAGACCCCGTATTCCTGCACCAGCATCAGTGAGTGATACAACTGAAACGGGCGATAAAAGAGAGCCGACACATCTGTATAAAGATGCGGATGCTTTCGAATGACGGCCACACATTCCCCTTCATATGGATGCCCCAGATGAGCCAGAATCATGCGGACTTCAGGAAATCGGGTCGCCACCGGATCGAGATGACGCGGCAACGTGCACTCGATGGGGGCCTGTGAAATGAACGTCGTCCCGGTATGTAGCAACACCGGCAATCGATGCTGTTGCACATACTTCCAGAAGGGATCCAGCGACGTGTCATCCGGTCGAAACCCGGCATACATCGGCATCAGTTTGACTCCTTTGAGTCCCAGTTCCTGATGACCGTATCTTAGCTCCTCCTCCCATCCCGGTTGAGTGGGATCGATACTGAGAAACCCGATAAGTGTCTCGGAATGCTGTTTCACATAATCGGAGACATACCGGTCATCCACCCAGATGCCACTGAGTTTTGCCTTACCGCCGAAGACGAGTGTCTTCGTCCCTGCCGGACAGGTCGCGCGATATTCATCGTAGCGAACCGACAGATCCACTTCCTGACCGGCCCGGGCTCGCTTCGCCTGAGAGACGAAATCGTCCCCGAAATGAAGCGGGTATTCCCAGCAATGACTATGAACGTCAATGATCATTCATTACTTCCAAGTTTGATCTGAATAGGAGAGAAGTGGGTAGTGGGTGGTGGATAGTGGGTAGGAAATGGCATGAATTTCCAGCCTTTTTCTGATCCCTGGCCCCTGAATCCTGACCCCTTGCTTCTATGTGAATAGACTTGGAAGTAATGTCATTGTTATGCCTCAATTGCACGAATCAGGATATCAAACAGGCGATCCACTTCATCCCGTGTTTCTGAATCGAGAGTAAATCCAACCGGTCCACGTACACGGGTGTTCTTGAAAATCCCCTGCTTCACCAGCAGGTGTTTTTCAATTGCCAGAAATGCATCGAGTGAATTCTGCAAAGCGACGATGGATGAGATCGGCATCGACAACTGGTAGGCCCGTTGATCGTTCCCTGTCTGTAAGGCCTTCCAGAGAGGAACGATTCCTCGAATGAGATCGGCACCGGGCATTGTCCCCTGAATTCCTCGTCGATGGCTATCGACCAGAGCAATGCCACCGGTTCCTTCGAAGATGTGCCCCCGTCCGCTGGTGGCGTCGCGCAACTGTGAAAGTCGTGGGCCAATTGGCGTTGCTTCAGGTTTGAAGAGAATCCTGTCCTGTCCGAATTCTTCCATGAGTCGGGCTTGAAACGAAATCGACATCGGCCGACCGACGTACCCGCTTGCGTCCTGAACAACAATAGGAAGCGAGGTCGCTTTCACGATCCGTTCGTAGTACCGGAACAATTCCTCTTCCAGCGGAGCGATCGACACCGGTGGAATGGCCATCAATGCAGTGGCTCCAATCGATTCGGCGTGTTGCGTGAGTTTCACCGCTGTTGCCGTACTCTCTGCTCCCACGCTGATCGTGACCGACCCGCGTCCTTTGGTGAAACGAACCGCGAGGTCGGCCAGTTGTTCCCGTTCCTGCTGATCGAGTCGCAGGATCTCGGAAACCATCGCCATGACGATGCCGTCGGAACCTTGTTCAAACAGCCAGTCGATCTCTTTTTCGAACGTGGCGACATCGATGGAATCGTCGCCCAGATACGGTGTCTGAAATACGGGAAGAACACCGCTCAATACGGGATAAACTTCTCCCATTCGTTATCTCCTGATAGAAACCGTTGCTGTAAATTATTTAATATTACACATTAATTATAGTTTTTGTGAGTTTTTAATTATGGATATCGAACTCACACAAAAATAAAATATTTTAAGTACAGAGGCACGGAGAACCACAGAGAAAGAATACGATAAAAACCTCTGTACCCCTCTGTGACTCTGTGTTTAAAATTCTTATGTTATTGTGATAACATCGATGCGTTTTAGACGTCTTGTCTAATGGTGTGTGTTGATGCCTTTTTCTACATTTATTGCCTGCAAACAGGTCACCAGGCAGTCCAGCCACCATCTATCGTCAGGTTCTGTCCGGTCATATAGCTGGAGGCGTCACTGGCCAGGAAGACGATGGCTCCTTTGAGTTCATCGGCACGTCCGATTCGCCCCATGGGAACTTTATGGTTCAGTCGTTCTGCCAGTCCCGGCGGGGCTTTTTCTGAAGGAAACGGACCGGGGCTCAGACAATTCACTCGAACGCCGTCGGTCGCCCAGTAAACAGCGAGATGCCGGGTCATGTGGATCACTCCTCCTTTGAGAGCGTGATAGGCCACTGGGCTCGCCGGTCCGATTCCATCATAAGCATCGGGATAAGAAGCCACCTGACCATACATTGAGCCGAGAAAAATCAAACTTCCCTGTCGGTGCTGCTCGACAACATGATCACGAAAAAGCCGTGACAGCAAGAAATATCCAGTGAGGTTTTCAAGCTGTCTGGTAAATTGAGCGGCGCTGACATTGGTCCAATCCTGCCCGGTCGGTTCATGTCCGTTGTTGACGAGAATGTCAATCTGTCCGGCCTGTTGGATGGCGTTCTGAAAACCTTGAGTCAACGCTTCTTCATCCATGTGATCGAGTGACACACCGACATGCGCTCCCGTTTCCACTGCCGGAAGAGAGGACGCGACTTCCTCGGCCCGATGCTGTTCACGGCTTGTGGCAATCACCCGGGCTCCAGCTTCTGCCAGTCCCTGCGCCATAGCCGATCCCAGATGACCGGTGGCGCCGGTAATCAATGCCGTCTTGCCGCGAAGTGAAAACTGATCCCAAACGGTCTGACTGGACATAAGTGGGTTCTATACTAAAGACGTGAACGTAGGGTGTGAAAAATCTTTCAGACGACGGTGTTTATGCTGACCCAGGTTTGTGACTCGGCACTTTGTAGAATAGCCCGATTTACTAATAAGGTTGACAACCCTTCGCGTAGCGAACAAAGCGGCGCCGTGTTTCCGGAAACGGCATCCAGAAACGCATTCGCCTGTCGAATGAAGGGACCATCTCGATCCATTACAATGGGGGTGGAATCAATCCACGGGGTGTCCGGTTTTTCCATCACCCGCCAGCGTGCAATGTGATTTTCATATCGTAACGTTCCCTGTTCTCCGGCAACGGTGATAACGATCTCATTAGGTGCCTGATGCTGATTCAGCGTATAACTGGCCATAACCTTCGCGTGTCGTGCTAATACGTGAACAGTGTCTTCCACATCCACATCAGAGAGCACTAGATGATCAGCGTCGGCGACGAGTCGGTCAATGGGGCCGAGTAACCATTCGCCGACATTGAGGATATGTGTTAACGCATCTTGAACCGCGCCGCCGCCGGACTCTCGTTTTGCATAATACGTTTGTGCATATGCTGGACGATAAGTGGGAAAGTTCTGCCCGCAGGTGGCGACCAGTTGCACTGGTTTGCCGATTCGCCCGGATTGCAGTTCCTTGCGAAATTCCGCAAGTGCCGGAAGAGCTCGATAGACATACGCTGTCCCGGCGATGACGCCTGACTGGTCAACAGCGGCGAGCAGTTCATCAATGCCGTCCAGTTTCACGCTGAGCGGCTTTTCAATGAGAACGTGAACTCCGCGTTGCACGCACTGTAGCGCAATCGATAAATGTGACGGTGCCGGGGTGGCAATTACGGCAACGTCACACGGTTCGGTCAATGCTTCCTCAAGAGAGGAAAACGGTCGGGTCTGTGGATAACGTTCATTGACCGCTTTCAGGAGAGCCGGATTGAGTTCAACGAACCGCACCTGAGCCCGTTCTGTCGCCAGAAAGCAGCGGAGATGACGCTCTCCAATCGAACCGACTCCCACGACGACAACCTGAAATGGTCTGGCTGACATTATGTTTCCTCAAGATAGCTCTTGCCGCCAAGGAGATTGGATTGAAATGACACACCTAGAGCCTTCGCGGCATCTGATTTCAACTGTGTTAATCCCTGATGCACATAGACAAGGTCACAACCGTGAAAGACGAGACGGCATCCCATTTCGATATAGTTCTTCGCCACTTCCAGTGATCCACAAGTTGCTGCCCAGTGTTTTCCGGCCTTCTTCGCGGCTTGGGCCACACGTTCGATTCCCGCACGAATGGAAGGGTGTCCGAATTCACCGGGAATGCCGGTCAGTACAGAAAAGTCGGCCGGCCCCAGCATGACCATGTCCACTCCGGGAACCGCGAGAATTTCTTCCACCTCGTTCAAGGCATGAGGTTCTTCGATCTGGATAATGATGAACGTGTTCTCATTCGACTTCTGAAGATAATCCCGCATCGGTGTAAGCAGATACGGAACGTCGGGACCACTCCCGTCGAAACCCCGCTTTCCTAGCGGTGCAAACTTGGCCCATTTCACCACTTCCGCCGCTTCCGCCGCGGAGTCACAGCGAGGATACATGATCCCGCTGGCCCCCTGCTCCAGAATTCGCCCGAGCCGCATGAATTCTCCCTTACCGGGACGGGCAATGATGTCCGTACCACCAACTCTGGCAGCTCGCATAAAATGCGCCGCCGCCGCCACACTGTGAGAGTGATGTTCCAGATCCAGCCAGATCGCCTGAAATCCCATCAAACTGGCCATCTCAAAAAGACCAGGGTCAGGTAAGTGCAATGCAATTCCCAACGTAGGGGTGTTTTGCCGCAGATTTTGAATGACTCGACTTGGCCTGATCATCTGTCTTCATCTCGCTGAACAGCGGAATTGTTTTCTTGTTTGTACGTGATCATACCTGTCTGTTTCTCTTTGTTCAATCTCAGTTTCGACAGATGCAGAAAGTATTTCCACTTTACATGCGGCTCTGGCAGGATTTTCGTGCCCGTGCGCTCTAACATGATGATGGCAGCGAACTGTCGTGAATTCATAGAAGTGCAAAGCAGTCGGACAAAGCAGATGTCGAATCAACAGGTACGTGTCGGGTTTATCGGGGCTGGCAAGATGGCCACGGCTCTGGCAAAGGGACTGATTGAAGCCCGCTTTACCTCAGCGGAACAGATTGTTGCCAGCGACGTTTACAGCGCGGCGCGCGATCAGTTCACCAATGAAACCGGCTCCACGACGTTCGATGGAAACAGCGAAGTCTTGCAACGGTCACAAGTGATCATCCTGGCCGTCAAACCTCAGAGTCTTTCTGAGGTCTTTACCAGACTGAAAGAGGGTCTCACCACAGACCATCTGATTGTCTCCATCGCCGCCGGTGTGACGTTATCGAAGATCGAAGCGGCACTGCCAGGACATCGGGTGATTCGTGTGATGCCCAATACTCCCTGTCTGGTCGGGGCCGGTGCTTCGGCCTTCGCCCGGGGAAGTCATGCCACATCTGAAGATGCCGCACTTGTTCAACGACTGCTGGCAACCGTCGGTCTTGCCCTGGAAGTTCCGGAGTCTCAACTGGATGCCGTGACAGGGCTTTCCGGAAGTGGTCCTGCGTATGTCTTTGAGATCATTGAGGCACTCAGCGATGGTGGTGTTCTTGCCGGTCTTCCGAGAGCGACCGCAACAAAACTTGCCGCACAGACATTACTGGGTGCCGCAAAGATGGTGCTGGAGACCGGAGAGCACCCCGGCCAGTTAAAAGACGCGGTGACCAGTCCGGCCGGAACCACCATTGCCGGTCTGCTCGAACTGGAACAGGCGGGCATTCGAGGAAGTCTGATGAATGCTGTTCGTGCGGCCACTCAACGAGCTCGGGAACTGGCCTGACATTCCCATGAACCTTTCAATGACCCAGCTCCTGAATCCGATCATCCCCGTTCCATTCCTGGCAACGTGGGCATGGGAGCCATGGGACACCTGGATTGTTGTGCTCGGGGCGATTGTGGCGATGTCCTGTACGTTGCCGGGCATCTGGCTGGTGCTGCGACAGCAGAGCATGATGGGGGACGCTCTCAGTCATACCGCCCTTCCCGGTGTTGTCATCACATTTCTGGGGGCGCAATGGGCGGTCACCGTCGGGCTGATCACTCCGGAGACGATGTCCGCGCTGGAACCGATGCTCCTCGCCGGTGGAGCGGTGGCGATTGGAATCGTGACCGCTCTTCTTACAGAATGCATTCAACGCTACGGTCGAGTGGAAGCAAATGCGGCACTGGGAGTGGTCTTCACCACCCTCTTCGCCGCCGGATTACTGCTCCTCCGATTGAAAGCTGACAACGTTCATATCGACCCGGATTGTGTCCTCTTCGGGCAACTGGAACTGGCTGTCTGGGATACGGTCAAGGTTGCTGGTTATGACGTTCCCCGAGCGGTGCTGTCCAATCTGTTTCTGCTTCTGTTGAATGGATTCCTGACAGTTCTCTTCTTCAAAGAATTGCGACTGGCGGCATTCGACCCGGAGCAGGCGACCTCTCTGGGAATCAACGCTCGTGTGGTGAATTACTGCTTAATGGCCATGACGGCGGTGACGTTGGTGATGGCGTTTACTTCCGTCGGGAGTATCCTTGTAGTGGCGATTCTGATCGTTCCCGCGGCATGTGGCTGGTTGAGTTGTGAACGGCTCCCCCGAATGATTGGTGTCTCTCTTCTGGTCGCCGCAATCAGTGCGGGACTCGGACACCTGATGGCCAGAACGATTCCAGCTATTCTCGCTTCCTCCGTTGGACTTGATCAGGTTCAGGATGCCAGCACTCCCGGCATGATGGCAGTCGCCTGCGGGGTGATTTTTCTCGTCATCTATTTTCTATCACCCCGACACAGCGTCATCGCGCAATGGTGGGGAAATCTGTCGCTGGCATATCGCATGGCCGTGGATGATGTTCTCGCGACGCTGTATCGGTTTGAGGAAACTCCGGAGAAGAAACCGGCCACTCCGGCCAATGTCCGGCATGCCACGGCATGGATCAGCGCATGGATGTGGAACGTCACCATCTGGCATCTGCAACGCCGCGGCTGGATCATCGCGGGAGACACGTTGAAGCTCACCGAACCAGGACGAGGCCGGGCCATTGAGATCGTTCGCGGACATCGCTTATGGGAATCGTTCCTCTTTCAGAACTTTCAACTGCAGGATTCTCAGCTCCACGAATCCGCCCATCGGGTCGAGCATTATCTTAATCAGGAATTACAGACTCAGTTGGAAGAGGAACTGAATTCTCCGAGTGTCGATCCGCATGGGAAAGCGATTCCACCGAGGTGAAAATACTAAAGACTAAATTCTAAGAACCAAATAATTGCAATGCCGTTTTTCTGATCTCTTCTGTTTGGTTCTTAGTATTTAGAATTTAGTATTTCTTCTTCCCCTACATGTTCGTCTTGGCGTCGATCGCGTCGCCGAGAACGGAATTCAACGCGGCGTTCAGTTCGGTGTCGTACAGATGCGTCGGGCAATAGATACGGAAGATTAAAAAACTGACCGGAATCGCGCGGAATAGTTCGTCGTCGTTCAGTTCATGAACTCCAGACCCTGCATCAAAGATGTAGTTCTGTCCCCCAGCGGGAAGCCGTCCACTCGGGCGGTGATAATGTTTCGCTACATCAATATTGAGCGGCAAATCACGAATGGGCTTGGGGAGTCGCTCACGGACACGGCGCAAGATCAGATCTGGCTCGGAGAAAATCGACATCCGTTCGCCATGCGATGAATGAAAATTCAACGTTCGTTCACAGGCCATCTTCCATCCGGTTTTACGACAGAGAATCGCCTGCCATTGCTCCCCGAGCGCTTTCTTTTCCGGATTGTCTGACCGGTGCCAGCGCTGCACATCCACAAGGAACGACGACTCATGGAAGTCACGGTACTCTTCCAGATGATCGATTGGATTGCCGGTGAACAGATGCCGCATCGTTTCCGAGAAAATCTCTTCAATCGAAAGATCGAGAGCCCGAACGGTGCGGTGAAAATAGACCATTCGAAACAGATTGGCCCGGGTTTCGATGAAGTGAATTAACGTCGGCAATCCTCGCACATGAATCGTCAGCCCCTGTTCGGTGAAGAAGCTGTAATGAATCAGACGATCGACATCAAAGGCTTTGGTGTTAAAGCCGGTCATGTAGGCGTCGCGGAGGACGAAGTCCATGTTGTCGACGGTATAAATCCCGCTGAACAGGGACCGCAGTTTTCGCAGCCATTCCGGGTGTCCGGTCTCTTCCCGACGCGGACGCCGAATCAACCAGGCGACCTGCTTGGGATCCAGTTCTTCAAGTGGCTGCAACCGGGAATTCGGATTGCGGCGGACGCCACGAATCAGGTCGCCGAGATCCTGTTCAATAATCGCGGCGCCGATGTCTTCATGCGTGACATCAAACTGGTCGAGATAGTGATCGTCAAAGAAGTGCCCGAACGGTCCATGTCCGACATCATGCAACAAGGCCGCGAGTCGGGCCAGGGATTCGACATACCCGCGTGAAGGAGTATTCGGACAGGATTCACTCAGCGTGTCGTACCATTTGTCGATCACTTTCGACGCGAGATGCATCGCGCCGAGAATATGCTGAAAGCGGCGATGTTCTGCCGATGGGAAAACCCACCAGGCCGTTTGCAACTGGTGAATGTGACGCATCCGCTGCACCCAGGGATGATCGATAATCTCCTGTTCCGGGACTTCATCTCCTTTCAGACCGACGCGGGAAACAAACGGGATGTAACCGTGAATCGGGTCATACGCCAGACTCTCGGCTGCAAAATCGCGACTCATGAATTTCAATCCTTCGAGACATCAACACAAACTGCCCAGCGCAGTGTCAGTTGTCACCAGAACGGTGTCCAGTGAAGAAGGCGGAAATTCAGTGCATCTTGCTTTACCGCGCGGCTTCGAGTGACTCGATCTCGGTCACTCTGGCGCGGGGTTGGGAGCGGTCGATCAGGAAGGGAGAATCGGTCTGTGCGCTGGAGACATTTCCGGCACGGTCCCGCAGTTCCAGTCGGACGTAGAAGGACTGATTCAATGTCGAAGGGACCGTCCAGACCAGTTGACCGGCATTCGGTTGCCAGTTCTGAATCGGAATCCACGGACCGGTGCCAGTCGTTGAGTAAGACAACGCAACAGAACGTTCAGCGAGATCGGTCTCTCGCGTCGTCCATGAAATCAGAACCTGATTCAAATCCTTGCGATCCGCATAACGGACCGGGTGGATCGTCGCCGTTGGAGCAACCCGGTCGACAACGACCGTCGTCTCCGGTGCTTCGCCGGGTTGTGGAGGAACAGGAACAAGCCCCTGACCATTGGTGACTCGAAATGCGAATCCGTACTCACCATCTTTCGGGACGGAGATTTCCATCGGAGAAACGCGATCCGGATCAACTCCATAATGGAACCATTGCTTTCCACCATCTTCTGTGATGTAAAGATCCACCTGCGACACGCCGGATGGTCCCACTTCCTGAAGATTGTATCCCATTCGAAACAGGAGCGAATTCAGGTACCGCAGGCTGGCGTTGCTGCTGCTCTTTGTTTCGTTTGATTTCGGAATCGGATCTGAAATCGTGTTCAACACCGGCAACGATTCCTGACCGAAGGATCCCGTGGAAGATGATGCCGAATTAATAGGAGCAGGGGCTCCTCGCATGGAAATCAGCTTGGGAAGTGGTGTCGTCGGCTCAGTCGGCAGCGACGGTGATAAGGCTGGTGATGTTGCCAGTTCGGGTTCGGAATTGATGAGTGGTTCCATCCGGGTGGCCACCGGTTTGCCGAATTCGAGGCGATCCATCGATCGACTGGAACGCCCATTCACGGTGGTTTCGGCAGCGGCTGTTCCGATATTTCCAGCGACATCGGCAATACGTCCTCGTACCTGCAGCGGCCCGGGCTGTTCCGTTTCCCAACTGGTTTGTCCCCGTTCCTGTCCACGAATTGCCACCGGATGCCAGACGTTTGCTCCCGGCTCCATCGATTCCAGTTGTAACGAATTCGGGTCAATGAATTCGTCGCTGGCGAGCCACGTGAGACGGACTCTCCCGGACTCCACTTCCTCCAGAGTCAGTTCCAGTTGCGGAGCGACGGTGTCGACCTGCACATTCAAGCTGGCCTGATGCGGACCGGGTGGAAATTCGGCTCCGTTTGCGGCGATAGACTTCACGGAGAACCAGTAGACACCGTCTGCCGGAGCTTCAAACGTGAATCGGGATTCATTCAACGCCGCAGTTTCCACGGCATGCCATTGACGGTTGTCCTGCGAGACGAATAACCGGACTTCTTTGGCACCAATCCGTTTCAGTTCTGATTGGTCGAACTGGAAAGGAATACGGAAACGGCGCGACTTCGAATAGATTAACTCAGCGGAGGCGATTTGCTCTGCAGCAATGAAACAGCAGACTGTCAGCAGGAACAGCCTGACAACGGGGCATCCGGATCGATTGATCCGATCGAAGCGGATCGGCGCCCACCGGAATGGTTTTGTCGTGACTGAAAATGCTCTCAACATCTCGGCACCGGTAACGTTTGACCCGTCGCCAGTCCCCTAAACTGCTCTCTCTTCTCCACGATTCCCGTCTCGTTCACACGACATGGCATGTGTCGACGGAGTCCGGAAGCAAATTCAGCAGTTCTCGGAGCCGGGTGAACAAGCCTCTGTTTTCACACGTTCCATGCCGCGCCCCCCTTGGCATCGGCCAATGAACATTGTCTGCTCACTGTGAAATCGGCAAATTCCGCTGATCTCTCAGAAAGCGACACAATCGCCCATCTTGCCAGCATATCGTCTGCAGCAATTCTGCAACTTCATCCGAATGCCGTGCAGGTAACGCCTCTAACGAGAATGTTTTCCCGGCGCCCGTCTCTTTTAACATCACGATTTTCAGAGCTTCGGTTTACGTCGTCGGGATGGTTCCTGTCGAGCCGATTCGTTCTGAGTGGCGAGGAGGAATTCAATAAAGCGCAGATGCGCATTCAATCGGGAATCTCCCTGATCCAGACGCCGTGTCCCAGAACGTCTGGAACGCTCATCCATGGACCATTCTTCCCGAATTTCCTGCCGTTTTCTGGCAATTTCCGAAGTGGTCGGAGTGCTGCGACTCCGGCGGGGACGATGACGAGAGGGACTTTTCTGAATCATGACAATGACTCCTGATCATCAGTTCAGCGACACAAAGGGTGGCCGTAAAAGTGGTGGTGACAGTGACGTCACGGAAGTGAATTCGTGACAGTCAAAGTCAAAGAAAATGTTTTAACTCCCGTTAATTACCTAGGTCGCCACATCCGGTCAGGCGGAGAAATCTGCTCGTCCGTTTTCATTTCGCAACACAGTGCGGTTAGACTTTGCGGGCGAGAGCGATTGAATCGACAATGTCGGCAGCAGAGTTCAACGTAACTGTTCTCGCTGATTGTTATGGGAAGGCTGAAAAATGAGTGACGCGATTCCTACTTTGCTGGGACGGATTCCCAGTGGGCTGTTTATTCTCACCGCCAGAAGTTCACAGGGAGAAGAGACCGGCATGCTCGCCAGTTGGGTTCAGCAGGCCAGCTTTGATCCCCCGGCGATCACGGTGGGGGTGAACTCGAAACGCTATCTGAAAGACTGGCTCACTCCCGGAGCAACGGTGGCTCTCAGTCAGCTCAGTGACAAGCAGAAATCCATGCTCGGACATTTTGGAAAAGGATTCGAGCCGGGCGAACCTGCTTTTGAAGGAATCTCTGTAGAGCAGACTCCGGCCGGGTTCACAGTATTAAGCGACTCGATTGGCTGGATCGAAGGGACGGTCGCTGGTTCTTTTGAAGCCGGGGAGCATACCCTCTTTCTGGTGCAGTTGACTGCGGCGGCGATTGGTCCCAGACACGCTGAGGAAACTCCCTGGGTGCATCTGCGGAAGAACGGTTTGAAATATTAGAGCGTATCCAGAATTGATATGGTCGCTCCGGCACACAAGACCAGAAAAGTCGGTCTTGTGTGCCACTGCTCTGTGAGCAGTGCCGAATGTGAAAACGATGTTGACCGCGGGAAGACGTTGGACAAAAGAAAGCTGCTCTGACGTTTGCACTGCTCGTAGAGCAGTGGCACAAGAATCAAACGTTTCCATTCTGGATACGCGTTCGACCGACATGTTCAGAGAGAAATGACGTGGCGATTTCCGGAACAAACCCATTCGATTCTCCCCGACCGCGCGGAGTTCCCTTGATGCAGGGGACCTTGCGTGTCGTCGTGGCTGCTTATTGTTTTGCAGTCGCGGCGGCCCGTCTGCATCTGGGAGAGATGGACCCGTTCCTTCTGTTCCTGTTTCCCAATGAAGACCCGACGGGAGCGCAGATGGCGGCGATGTCGAATCTGGTCGCTTATGGTGCGGCGGCGATCGGATTCATCACACTGTTGCGTCCCATCCATCTTTTACTTCTGGCGGTCATCATTCACGCTGCCGGAACCTCCGTCGCTGGAATGTTTCCGGAAACCATCCCGTGGGCCGCATGGACACCCGCTCGACAGGCCACCTGTTGGGGAGCCCCGCTGGCGTTATTGCTGCTCGATTTCTGGCCTCCGAGAATCAAGGCCTCATTGGTGATCTGTCTGGCGGCAGTCAGTTTGTTGCGGCTGACAACAGTGGCCACTTTTTTGACACTGGGATTGATCTGCCTGGATCAGTGTCAACATGGAGGAGCCTGGGCCGACTTGCTGCAGTCGGCGGCATTGAATGGATTCCATCGGGAATGGAGCGACGATCAGGTTCAACAATATTTAGGACTCGCCGGGGGAATTCATCTGGGACTGGCGGCGTCGCTCTTAACCAGTCGTCAGGCCAGTGTGGCGTTATTGGCTGCCGGCTGGGGAATGTTGTGGACTTTGCTTCCCCTCTTCTCCGCAGCCGATACCGGATACCATGACGCATTACGATCGGTCTCTATCTGGGGAGCCCCGCTGGTGGTGGCCATGTTCCAGGCGTTGAGCATCAAGAAACGCCGTCCGAAATACATTGCGGAGAATGAGACCCGTAACACCAAGCGGTGATCGGACCAGTCTGATCTCTTAATCGTGCGGCCCGGAATTGTTGTTTTCACGGAGTCGTTTTGCGGCTTCCTTGAGTTGCACTTCCTGGCGATGAAGTCGATTGAGTTCCATGGTCATGTACATCTTCGTCGACATGATGTCTCCCATCGCCAGCAAACCGGTCCATAGAGCCAGTGCCAGGACGATCATCCAGTAGACGGCAAAAGTTCCCGGGGCGTTCTCCCACGGGATCAAAGAATCTCCCAGCGGAATCATCAGACCAATAATCAGAATCATTCCCGCAATCTGGCTGCGACGACGATAGCGGCGACGCAGGAACGGCAGTTCTTTCTGCTGGGCCGACTTCTGAACAGCCATCCATCCCCGGCGTTGTCCAATAAGCATGGAAATTGCGGTGACCAGCAGAAAACCTCCAAACAACAAAGCCGGGATGCGATCAGTCATTGTGATGGAGTCTCCTGTGAGACAGAACGGAAACTGGAATTGCTGAGAGCCGCGATAAAACCACCCGGTTGAACCCGAGTGATGAAGGGAAAACGCGACACATCAACCAGATGCTTCCTGCCAGTCTACAGGATGAATGACGGTTGGAAAACCAGAGGTGAACAACCTCCAGGGCTTTTGCTTGTTTTAAAATGGGGAGCTTCCGGGAGGGCGAAGCTCCTGCTGAGCCGCATGGAAGATGACGCGATCTCTTTGGTTGAGGCTCGGCAGGAGCCTCGCCCTCCCTGGCCCTTTCAACAAAGCGAAAGCCTGAGCCACCTCTCCGGTAAAATGAACCGGTCTGCTTCAATTCCGTGTGTCCGGCGGCTTATCGTAATTTTTCTTTCTCCGTCAGGTTCCATCAAGGTTCACCACTGGTGGATTCCCTGAAGGCATGGTAAGTTTTAAGTGCGGGACGTGGGCGTGTCGTCAGTTGCATTCCATCATGTGTTGGTGAGGCATGATCGTTTACTCGAAAGAGGAATATGTCCATCACGTCTGTTTCTCCTAGTCGTCCCGCTTCATCAGGGGGAATTCCTGTCGTCGATCTGGAGCGAGTGCAGTCGGTCTCCAACCGGCATCTGCAACTGGTTGAGTTTCTGAGAGAACAGAATCTCGACGGTTTGCTGATACGGCAGCCAGAGAACTTCGCTTGGCTCACCGGCGGAGGGGATAACTCATTGCAGGGAAACGCCCGCGATCCTGTCGCTTCCGTGCTGGTGACCGATGCGGCACGAGTGGTTTTGTGTAACAACATTGATTCCGGTCAGCTTTTTGACCGCGAACTGATGGGGCTGGGTTTTCTGCTCAAGGAACGTCCCTGGACAGAACCGGGTGAGGTGCTCCAGCAGGATGTCTGCCGTGGACGAGTCATCGGTTCCGACAGCGTGATCTCTGGAGTTGAGACGAAGCTGGTTGATCTGCGTCCGTTGCGAACGACGCTGGAACCATTCGAAATTCGTCAACTTCGTGAGTTGGGTCGGGAGGTTGCTCATGCTGTGGAAGCCACCGCACGCAACTTTGAACCCGGAGCGACCGAAGCGGAAATCGCCGGACATCTCGCACACCGCCTGATCAAACGTCAGATTGAACCTGTTCAGATGCAGGTGATGGCGGACGCTCAAGGCTGGCGATATCGTCACTGGAGTTATGGGGCCGATTCCATTGAACGGCATTGTGTTCTATCCGCCATCGGACGCCGCCACGGGTTGCATGTTGGAGCATGCCGTACTGTTTCCATTGGAGCCCCATCGGAGGAACTCCAGCATGTTCATGGGTTAGCCACACTCATTCAGGCGACGGGAATGTACTTCTCCCGTCCTGACTGGACGATGCAGGAAACATGGAAACGTGTCGCCAGAATCTATGAAAAATTCGAAGTCCCCGACGAATGGAGATGTGCGGAACAAGGTCATCTTCTCGGGTATTCGAGTCGGGAGTCTCCCATTCTGCCGAACTCTCAACAGACGTTTCAATCTGGAATGGCCATCTTCTGGTATCCGAGTGTGCGTTCCTCACTGGTAGGAGATACGATGCTGGTGAATCAGGAGGGAAGCGAAATTCTCACGTCGACCCAGAACTGGCCAGTCGTTTCGGTCAAGGTGAAAGACGCCACCATTGAACTTCCCAGTCTGCTCATCCGGGAATGCGCTCCGTAAAAGCAGATCATTCTTGTTTCCAAGCTCTGCAGCTTTTTGCACGTTAAATCACAATGCCTTGAAGGAGAAGTGGTTGCAACACGTAATGGTGTCTACTCCGCATCAACGGAAATTCAAGACTTACGACGATTGACGAAAAAAG
>Ga0182745_1002446_pt1 | contig 16622 bp, 13 predicted proteins | sample eDN3rd30CKraftBY_FD_128523 | JGI IMG/M metagenome (GOLD analysis project Ga0182745, IMG submission 128523) | Enriched backyard soil microbial communities from Emeryville, California, USA - eDNA 3rd pass 30_C Kraft BY (version 2) (version 2) | ecosystem: Environmental > Terrestrial > Soil >...
AGCGAGCGCGCGTCGACGGTGCCGCGGACGCTCTGGTCCTTGGGGCTGCGCAGGTTGAATTCGGCGCCGTCGCGAACGGCCTCCATGAACTCGTCGGTGATGAGGACGCCGTGGTGGAGGTTGAGCGCCTTGCGGTTGAAGTCACCCGAGGGCTTGCGGACCTCGAGGAACTCCTCGATTTCGGGGTGCGAGATGTCGAGATAGCAGGCGGCCGAGCCGCGGCGGAGCGACCCTTGCGAGATGGCGAGGGTCAGGCTGTCCATCACGCGGACGAAGGGGATGATGCCGCTCGTCTTGCCGTTGAGGCCGACGGGTTCGCCGATGCCGCGCACCGCGCCCCAATAGGTGCCGATGCCGCCGCCGCGGCTCGCGAGCCAGACATTCTCGTTCCAGGTGCCGACGATGCCCTCAAGGCTGTCGTCGACCGAATTGAGGTAGCAGGAGATCGGCAGGCCGCGGCCGGTGCCGCCGTTCGAGAGCACCGGGGTCGCGGGCATGAACCAGAGCTTCGAGATATAGTCGTAGAGGCGCTGCGCGTGATCCTGATCGTCGGCATAGGCCGAGGCGACGCGCGCGAAGAGATCCTGATAGGATTCGCCGGGGAGGAGATAGCGGTCGCGCAGCGTTTCCTTGCCGAAATCGGTGAGCAGCGAATCGCGGCCGGCGTCGGTCGCGATGGCGAATCGACGGGCGTGGACCTTGGGCTCGCCGCTGTCGTTCAGCTTGGCGGTCTCGGGGACCGGTTCGCCCCCCGATTCGCCCTTCGCCTCGGAGGCCGCCGGAGCGTCATTCTTTGCCAGTTCCATCGTCGCCACGTCGCTCGTCTCCACCCGTTCCGTCTCGCGAAAATCCATCTAACTCGTCCCCGTTCTGCCGATGCGCCGCGGCGCATATGTTCCTGTCTTGTTCGACTCAGGGCGAAGCCCCGATCCTAGCATCTAAACGCATCCCCGGGGCACTTATTTTCGGCGCAAGAAGGGTTTTCCCGGGCCCATGCGTCATGGGCGACGGAAATCCGCCACTTTCGGCCTGATACTATTTATTGGGGTGCCCCCGTGGCTGACCCACCACCCATAGTGCCACGTCGGCGCGCCGATGCAAGACGGTAAATGACAGATTGAGGACTCAACTCGTCGATATTTTGATTCGTCTCGTCGCGGATGAAAGCCGCCGTGCGGCACCGAGCCGTGCTTTTCCTGGGTGCTTCGCCGGGTGCGGCGCGAAGGGGAAGAGGGAAGCAGCGTTTCGTCTCTGTGATCTTTTGCGCCTCTGCGCGAATTTTATGTCATGCCGGAAACGGCCGATGCCATCGTCGCCCCCCCGCAGGCGGAGGCCGCCGGCGGTTTATGCAGCCCGGAAGGATCAGGCCGACAGCGGCCCCCGCCTGCGCGGGGGCGACGATTTGGGGTTGTATCGTTCCTTGCCGCCAAATGGCCACCGCCCGGCGTTTGCGGTCTCCGGACCGCCAAAGAAAAGGCAATTATATCGTTTGCAAACACGGCGGAAAGGCCCGCCTCTTCCCGTCACCCTGACCCTTCGTCGCGCTCAGGATTCAAGGTCCATGGCCTGCCCTCGAACGGAACGCGGCGTAGAAGGAGAGCCCCGGCCATGGCTGCTGAAACAAGGTCTGCATGACGCGGGCAGGGAAGGGGCGAGGTGCGTTGCCGGACCCGTGTTTGCAAACGATATAAGCGCCAAAGAAAAAGGGCCCCGAACACGTCCGGGGCCCTTTTTTTGATTTTGTGTCCAGCTCAGGCCGAGCCGCCACCGCTAACGGTGCCGCCGCCGCCCAAGAGTCTAATGAACCAACCCATGTCAGATCTCCTGTTGGCACTGCCCACGAAGAACAGTTAACGGAGCATATACCTTAATAGATAAGGTAAATCGAGTCTTAACTATAATCGCGCCCGGATATTGCTGCCAATCTGGCAGTCAGGCGGTGCGGCTGTGGGGGGAAGCGGAGAGGCTGTTCACCAACTCGGAAAATAGCTGCGGCTTTCCAAGCAGATATCCTTGGCCGACGTCGCAGCCCAATTGGCCCAGAAGCGCGAGCGTCGGCGCGTCTTCGATGCCTTCGGCGACCGCGACGGCGCCCAGACGATGCGCGAGATCGATCGTCGATTTGACGACTTCGAGGTTTCGCTGCGAATCGCGCATGGTCATCACGAATCGCTTGTCGATCTTGATCTCGTCGGCCTCGATCTCGGTCAGATATTCGAGATTCGACTGGCCGGTGCCATAATCGTCGATCGACAGGCGGATGCCGGCGCGGCGGAGCTGCGCGAGCGTTTGCTTGGCCTGGCGGCTGTTCTCGATCTGCGCGGTTTCGGTGATCTCGATCGTCAGTTTCTCGGCGGGCAGATGGTGCGCGGTCAACATGACGCGGATCGTCCCCACGAGGTCGCTGTGGTCGAGCAGGGTCGCCGACAGGTTGACCGACATATGGATGTCGAACCCGCGCTGATGGAGCTCGGCCGCCGAGCGAACCGCCTGGTCCATCACGAACAGGGTGAGGCGATAGATGTCCTGGCTCTTTTCGGCCTGGACGATGAACTCGTCGGGCGGAATCGGACCGCGCGTCGGATGCGTCCAGCGCGCCAGCGCCTCGACCCCGACGAGTTCTTTCGTCGCGATCCCGTACTGCGGCTGGAAGGCGACCCAGATGTCGCCGCCCGACAGTGCGTCCTCTAGCTGCGAATGGAAGGACAATTGCCAGCCCGCGTCGTCCTTTTGCCGCGGCGTATATTTGGTCCACAGCGACCGGGTGCGGATCGACTTTTCGGCGGCGACGAGCGCGGCGGCGAGCCGCTGGGCGTTCGAACCCTCGAACTCGTCATTCACGCCGAAGGCGATGGCGACATCGACGCGCAGCTCGCCGATCGTCAGCGGCGCGTTGAACAGCGCGGCAAGCCCCGCGAGTTGCCCCTCGATCTGGCTGTGCTGATAATAGGGAACGAGCCAGGCGAAGGTGCCGTCGAGATCGTGATGCAGCATCGTGCCCTGTGAGGCGAGCTGAAGGCGGCGGGTGACCTGCTCGACGAGCTGGCCGATGCCATCGCCGGGGATGAAGGCGGCGAGATCCTCGAAATTGACTACCTTGGCGGCGATCACCGTCGCGCTGCCGAAGGGCGCCTGCGAGCGCAGCGCCTCGAAATTGGGAAGGCCCGAGACGGGGTTTTCGCGCTGCGCCGAATTGCGGCGGTTGGTGCGCGAGACATTGGCGCCGATGACCGTCAGATAGAGAAGGCTCACGCCGACCGAGGCGGTGACGAGCTGCGTGGCGAGCAATAGCTTGGCCGCGATCAGCAAGGCCGTCGTGCCGAGTGCGACGAGGCCGAAGCTGCGGCCGCGGTTCCCGAACAGCCACGGCATCATGGCGAGGATGACGAGCCCCAGCGGGAGCAGCCAGCCGAGATTGACGGGATCGCCCCGGCGCAGCGTCTCGCCCGCGACGAGATGAATATAGGCGCCGGGAGTCAGGTTATGACCCGGCAGATAATGGCTGTCGAAAAGGCGCGAGGCGGTCGGTGCGAAGATGACGTCCTTGCCGGCAAGCTCGCGGGCGCCGACCTTGCCTTTGATGACGTCGATCGCGCTATACTGCTTGATGCTTTCGATCCGGTACGAAAAGTCGATGCGGAACACGCCGGGGCTGCTCGCGCGCTTGTTCGCCAGCACGGCGGCGAAGCTGGGCAGCAAATGTCCTTCGGCCTCGTACATCAGGGGGATGTCCCACACCTGCCAAAACTCGTTATCCCACGCGATGCTGGCCTGTGTCGCCTGCTTGCCGAACGAGGGGTCGGGGAAGATGGTGACGGCCTGGCTGGTGCCGGGGACCGAGCGCGTCGGCACGGCCAGGACGGCGCGCGGCCCCATCGCGCGGACCGCGGCGGTGATGCTTTCGAGCCCGCCGTAATTGTCGTGGCGCTGATAGTCGAAATCGATGAACAGCCGCTTGGCGCCCGCCCGGTCGACTGCGCGGATCAGCGCGGCGTGGTCGCGGCGCGAAAATTCGCCGCCGCGCGATGCGCCGAGCGTGCGGTCGTCGATGCCGACGACGACGATGTCGCCCGATACGTCGCGATAGGCGAACCGGCTGGTGATGCTGGCGATCAGGCGATCGGGCACTTCGCCCGCCCCGCTGAAGCCCACGAAGATGCACAGCAGAAGCGACAGCGCGAGCGTCCGCCAACTGACGATCATCTTCTGTCCGAGCTTGGGCACGCAGGTCTCCGGCAATTGCCGGATGCACCTATCCCGATTTGGTTATCATTGCGTTAATCATGGGTGCGGCCTCGCCCCCTCGCATCGTGCGGGAGAGCGAGGATTTCCGCGGGATTCACGCAATCGCAGGCAGCGGCGCGAGCGCCGCGTCGCCGGCGAGCGCCGAGGCGGCGAGGCCGACGGCTGCTGGGACGATCTGTTCGAGATAGAAGCGCGTCGAGGCAATCTTCGCCTCGAGGAAGGTGATGTCGCCTTCGCCCGCGTCGAGCGCGGCGCGCGCGGCGCGATTCTGCAGCGCCATCAGCCAGCCGCAGGTCGCGGTCGCGAGCATGGTGAGATAGGGATAGCTGCCCGCGAGCCGGTCGGGCACCGACGCCTGTTCGAGCCAGTCGGTGACGTGGCGGCAGGTCTCGGCGAGCTCGGCGAGCTGCGGGAAATCGGCGGCGCCATGCGCGATGTCGTCGATCAGTGCACGCACGCCGTCGCCGCCCGCGAGGCCGAGCTTGCGCCCGACGAGATCGGCGGCCTGGATGCCGTTGGTGCCTTCGTAAATCGGCGCTATGCGCGCGTCGCGATAATGCTGCGCGGCGCCCGTTTCCTCGATGAAGCCCATGCCGCCGTGGACCTGGACGCCGAGGCTCGCGACCTCGCAGCCGATGTCGGTCGCGTGCGCCTTGGCGAGCGGGATGAGGACGTCGGCGCGCAGCTTTGCCGCCTCGTCCCCGAGCTTGCCGAAATCGGTCTGCGCCGACGCGTAATAGATCAGCGCGCGCGCGGCCTCGGTCTGCGCGCGCATCCGCCACAACATCCGCTTGACGTCGGGATGATGCTCGATCGTCACCGGGGTGCGGTCGGGCGAGCCCGCGAGCGACGACTGGACGCGCTCGGCGGCGTAGCGCTGCGCCTGCTGAGTCGCGCGCTCGGCGATCTGGACGCCCTGGCAGCCAACCATCAGGCGGGCGTTGTTCATCATCACGAACATCGCCTTCATGCCGCCCATCTCGTCGCCGACGATCTCGCCCAGGCAATCCTCGCCCTCGCCATAGACCATCACCGCTGTCGGCGAGCCGTGGATGCCGAGCTTGTGCTCGATCGAGGCGCAATGGACGCCGTTGTTGATCGTCGGATTGCCATCGGCGTCGAGGCGGTATTTGGGGACGAGGAAGAGCGAGATGCCGCGCGTCCCTTCGGGCGCGCCGGGGGTGCGGGCGAGGACGAGGTGGACGATATTGTCGGTGAGATCGTGCTCGCCGAAGGTGATGAAGATCTTCTGGCCCTTGATCCGGTAGAGGCCGGCGTGCTCGCCTTCGGTGACCTTTTCGGCGGTCGAGCGGAGCGCGCCGACGTCGCTGCCGGCGCTTGGCTCGGTGAGGTTCATCGTGCCGTTCCATGCGCCGGTGATCAGCTTGGGGAGCCAGGTCCGGCGCTGTTCCTCGGTGCCATAGGCCATCAGCGCGTGGATCGCGCCGGGGGTCAGGATATTGCAGAGAGTGAAGCCCATGTCGGCTGTGCCGAGCGCTTCGATCACCACGGTCGCGAGCGTAAAGGGCAGGTCCTGCCCGCCATATTCGCCGGGGCCGTCGAGGCTGCCCCAGCCCGCCTCGACGAACTGCTGGTAAGCCTCCTTGAAACCGGGAGGCATGGTGACCTTGCCATCCTGCCATTTCGGGTTCTGCGTGTCGCCGACGCGGTTGAGCGGGGCATAGACCTCCGCCGCGAAGTCGCCGATTCCGGTGACGATCGCCTCGACCATGTCGGGGGTCGCGGCGGCGAATTTCTCGTGCGTCGCCATCGCGTCGATGCGCGCGATGTGACCGAGGACGAAAAGCTGTTCGGTGGTGGGCGGCGTATAGGTCATGGGGTGCCGACTTTCCTGGTGATTCCGTTGCAGGCGGCGCTATAGCGCGGCATGGCCGAGGGTCAAACGAACGAACCCGCCGGGACCGAAATCCGTCCCTATGGCGCCGACGCGATTTCGCGCGCGGCGGCCTGCATTGCGCGCGGGCTGCCGGTCGCGGTGCCGACCGAGACGGTCTACGGCCTGGCCGCCGACGCGCGCGACTCGGCGGCGGTCGCACGCATCTATGCCGCGAAGGGGCGGCCCGACTTCAACCCGCTGATCGTCCATGTGCCGTCGCTCGCGGCGGCCGAGAAGCTGGGGGTATTCGGCAAAGCGGAGCGGGCGCTGGCCGGGGCCTTCTGGCCGGGGCCGCTGACACTGGTCGTGCCGCGCACCCATGATTGCCCGGTGGCGAGCATCGCGACCGCAGGGCTGGGCACTATCGCGCTGCGCGTGCCGGGGCACCGCGCGATGCAGGCGCTGCTCGAAGCGACCGGCGCGCCGCTCGCCGCGCCGAGCGCCAATGCGAGCGGGCGGATCAGCCCGACGAAGGCAAGCCATGTGCTCGCCAGCCTCGACGGGCGGATCGCGCTGGTGATCGACGACGGCGCCACGACGGCGGGGGTCGAATCGACGATCGCGCGCGTGGCGGACGGCGCGGTGCAGGTGCTGCGGCCGGGGCCGGTGACCGCGGCGATGCTGGCGGAGGCTTCGGGGCTGGCGGTGACGGCGCGCGCGGGCGCCGACGTCGTCGCGCCGGGGATGCTCGCGAGCCATTATGCGCCGGGCAAGCCGGTGCGGCTCAATGCCGCCGCGTTCGAGGCCGACGAGTTCGGCATCGGGTTCGGCGGGCTCGCGGGCGACTATCAGCTCAGCGCCGAGGGCGATGCGGTCGAGGCGGCGTCGCGGCTGTTCGACGCGCTGCACGCGGGCGCGGCGAACGAAAAGCCGAAGATCGCGGTCGCGGCGATCCCCGACGCGGGGCTGGGCGCGGCGATCAACGACCGGCTCATGCGCGCGGCGGTGTGATTTTTTGTTCACGCGAAGACGCGAAGGCGCGAAGAAGAAGGATCGGGGCCGACAGGCCCCATTTTCTCCCGACGTCGCGGTCGGAGGAAATGTCGAAGGAAAATGCCGCTTCGCGGCAAGGGCGACCTCTTCGCGTCTTCGCGTCTTCGCGTGAAATTAAATAGGGACTGTCCCTATTTTTTTGGATCAGGCCGCCGCCGGTTCCACCGGGTCGCCGTGCGGGGTTTTGCGGGCGACGATCAGGCAGGCGGCGACGATCAGCAGAGCGCCGGCGATCGTCGGCCAGGTGACCGGCTCGTTGTAGAAGACCCAGCCGAAGCTCATCGCCCAGAGGAAGCCGGTATATTCGGTCGTCGCGAGAATCTGCGCCTCGGCGCGGGCATAGGCCCAGCTCAGGAGCAGCAGCGAGATCGTCGCGAGCGTCGCGGCGCCGAGAATATGCGGGGCGTGGCCTGTGTCGGGCATCACGGCGAACCACGGCGCGCCGATCGCGAGGAACAGGGTGACGAACAGGTTCTGGAAGAAGGCGATCTCCATCGGCCCCGCCATCTTCGCCTGCCGCCGCGCGAGGATGAGGTTGTAGGCATAGAAGACCGCCGACAGGAATACCGCGCCGACCGCCCACAAGGCTTCGGGCGCATAATCGCCGCCGCCAAGCTTGCCCGCGACGATGACGACCACGCCGCAAAGCCCGAGCAGCGAGGCGGCGATCGAGCGCGAGCCGATCGTTTCGCCCAAAAAGATCGCGGCCATGTAAAGCGTCAGCAGCGGCGCGACGAAGGCGAGCGCGATCGCTTCGGCCATCGGCAGCCGCGCGAGTGCCCAGAAGAAGGTGATCGCCATCCCCGCGACGAACAGCGCGCGCCACGCGTGGATGCGCATCGTCGGCGCGTCGGGCATCGCGGGGCGCACCGCGAAATAGAGCGCCCCGCTGAGCAGCGCGCCCGCGCCGGTGCGCCAGAACACGGCATTATAGGCGCCGATGCCGATCGACAGCCCCTTCATCAGCACGTCCATCGCCGAATAGGTCGCGATCCCCGCGCAGGCGACGAGGAAGGGGATCAGCGGGGAGGGCGAATCGGGGCGCATGAGTGGGGCTGTAGCGGGCCGGGGAGGCATTCGTCCCGATCGATCTTGTCTTTCGTTTCGGCTCGCCATCCATAACCCCCAGCCGTCGCCCCCGCGAAGGCGGGGGCCGCTGGAGGTTTACGCAGCGCCGAAGGGTCAGGCCGACAGCGGCCCCCGCCTTCGCGGGGGCGACGGTTCAATCGATCCCGTCGGTCCGCCGGATGAAGGCGGCGACGTCGCTGTGCATCTCGCCGAGCAACGCGGGGTTCACATAGACCATGTGGCCCGAGCTATAATATTTATACGCGATGTTCGCCTGCAACTCCTTCGGCACCGGCAGGTGCCTCAATTCGTAGCGGCCCGCGAAATAGGGGGTCGAGACGTCGAAATAGCCGCCGGTGACGAGCAATTTCATCTTCGGATTCTGCTTCATCGCGACCGCGAGGTCGGGGAGCACGTTCGGAAGCGCGATCAGCGCGCGGTCGGCGCCGGGCGGGCGGTGCTTATAGTCCCAGCTCGAATAGACATCGAGCCCGCCCTCATAATGCGTCCCCGCGCCATAGCCCAAGGTGCCGCGAACATAGTCGTTGAAGGCAGCGGTATAGGCCGCGCCGATCGCGCTGCCCTGCGGGTCGTTCGACGCGACCTTGCTCAAGGGATCGAGCGTCGCGCCGGTGAAGCGCGTGTCGAGCGTGCCCGTCGTCAGCCCCTTGTCGGCGAGCAGCTCCTTTTGCAGCGCGCCATATTCGATGCGGAGGTTGGTCTTGAGGAGATAGTCGACCGGGAGGCCGGTGTAGGCGTGGAGTTTCGCGGCGACCGCCTGCCGCTCGGCATCGGTGAGCTCGTTGCCCTTCATCAGCGCGAGCGTGTAGTCGCCGGTCGCGAAGGCCTCGGCCTCGGCGAGCCAGGAGGCGAGGTCGCGGCCCGCGCCGGCGCGCTTGTGATACCAGGCGGTCGCGGCATAGGTCGGGAGCGACACCACATAGGGCAGATCGACGCCCGGATTAAGCTGCGGATCGTCGGGGATCAGGTCCCAGTTCAGGATGTCGGAAAGCAGGATGACGCCATTGAGGTCGATGTCCTGCCGTTGCAGCGCGAGCGTCATCCCCGCGGCGCGCATCGTCCCATAGCTTTCGCCGTAAAGATATTTGGGCGATTTCCAGCGGCCGTATTTCGACAGGAAATCGCGGACGAAGATGGTGAAGGCGTGAATGTCCTGATCGACACCGAACCACGCCTTGTCCTTGTCCTTGCCCGCGACGCGGCTGAAGCCGGTGCCGGGGGCGTCGACGAAGACGAGGTCGCTGACGTCGAGCAGGCTCTGGTCGTTGGCGACGGTGCGATAGGGGGCGCTGCCGTGCGCTAGATCGGGCGTCTCGACGCGCACCGGGCCATAGGCGCCCATGTGGAGCCACAGCGTCGGCGAGCCGGGACCGCCGTTGAAGAGGAAGGTGACGGGGCGGCTGTCGGCGGGGGCGCCCTCCTTGAAATAGGCGGTGTAGAACATCGAGGCTTCGGAGTTCGGGATGTCCTCGGCGGCGTCCTTATCGCGTTTGCGCTCGATCGGAACGGTGTCGTCCCAGCCCTTCGGGTGGATGACCAGCGTGCCCGCGACCGCGCGATAGGGGATGGCGACGCCGCCGACGGTCACCGAGCCGCGACTCTCGACCTCGGTGGGGGCGAACATCGGTGCGTCGGGGACGGGCTTTTCGGTCGCGGGGCGCGCTTCCTTCGATTGCGCGGTGGCGCAGCCGGCGAGAGCGAAGGCGAGCGTGGCGGCGGTGATGAATTTCATGCGATCGATCTCATCTTCATTGGATTGCCCTCTCTCGTCACCCCGGATCAAGTCCGGGGTGACGAAGAAACGAAATCCAGCGGTTTGTCAAAAGCGCGCCTGCCCGGCGCCGTCGATGTTGAGTTTCTGTCCCGAGCAATAGGGGTTGGCGTCCGACACGAACCAGAGCACCGCCGCGGCGACATCGTCGGGGGTGGAAACGCGGCCGAACGGGAATCGCGCGTCGAGATCGTGGATGTCGCCGCCGGTGATCGCGCGCGCGAGGCGTTCGCCCATGTCGCTGACGGTCAGCGACGGCGCGACGATGTTGACGCGGACGCCGTTTCGGACCTCTTCCTTGGCGAGGGTCAGCGCCAGCGCCTCGCCCGCTGCTTTCGCCATGTTGTAAGGCGCGCCGTTCGCGGCGTGGCCGAGCGTCGCGACGCTCGAGATGACGATGATGTCGCTGCGATCATGCTGGCGCAGCTGCGGCAGCGCGAGGCGCGACAGGCGATGCGCGCCGACCGCGTGGATCGCGAGCAATTTCTCGACCTCGGCGGCGTCGGTGTCGGCGACGGCCTTGCCGCGGCTGGCGACGCCCGCATTGTTGATCAGGATCGACAGCGGGCTGAAGTCGGCCGCGATCGCGGCGATCATCGCGGCGGAGGCGTCCTCGTCGGCGACCGATGCCTGATAGGCCTTGGCCTTGCGGCCGAGCGCGGTGATGGCGGCGACGGTTTCGGCGGCGGCCTCGCCATCGCGCGTATAATTGACCGCGATGTCGGCGCCTGCCCCGGCGAGCGCAAGCGCGATGCCGCGGCCGATGCCGCGCGACGCGCCGGTGACGAGCGCGGTGCGGCCCGTGAGATTCAAATCGGTCATTGCTCTTCCTCTTCCATCAGTTCGGCATAGATTTCATCGTCGGTGCGGCTTGCAGCATTGCGCCATTTGGGGGCCGCCTTGCGGTTGAGGACATGGCCGCCGGCGTCGAGGATCGCGACCGTCGGAGTGCCTTTGATGCGAAAATGAAAGCGCTTCGGCACCTCGGGGTGCCGGACGAGTCCGGCGTGCGGCATCCCGATGTCGGCGAAGACGATCTCGTAGCGGTCGCGCACCGGTGCGAAACGCGCGGTCGCAATCAGATTGGCGAGCCAGGCGCTGTCGTGACAGCTATTGGTGCCCATGATGAGCAGGACATGCTTGCCTGAGGTTTTGGCCGCGGCGAGCGCGGCGTCGATCGCTTTCAGGGCGTCCGCGTCGGGATCGAAGGCGTCGGTCTTGTAGGGTTCGGCGACGCCGGCCATCGGGCGGGCTTCGCCTGCCGGGGCGGCGGCGGGCAGGAGCAGGAAGGCGGCAAGGGGGAACGCGATGAGGCGGGTCATGGCGGCACGATAGGTTTTGCATGACGTTTCCGTCAACGTCAGTTAGCTTCGCGCCCATGAGCTGGAAAAAAGAAGTGGGCGAACTCGCCGCGCGGCGCGCGATGGCCGAGAAGATGGGCGGCGCGGAGAAGGTCGCGCGGCAGCATGGGCGCGGCAAGATGGACGCGCGGGCGCGGCTCGCGGCAATCGTCGATCCGGGGAGCTTTCGCGAAATCGGCAAGATCGCGGGGCGCGGGAGCTATGGTCCCGATGGCGAGCTCGAAGACCTTGCCGCGAGCAATTTCATCTTCGGGCGCGCGAATATCGACGGGCGGCCGGTCGTCGCTTCGGCCGACGATTTCACCGTGCGCGGCGGCGCGGCCGATGCGGCGCTGCACCGGAAATTCATCCAGTGCGAGGCGATGGCGCACGAATATCGCCTGCCGCTGATCCGCATGATCGACGGCACCGGCGGCGGCGGGTCGGTCAAGACGCTGGAGGATATGGGCTATACCTATATCCCGCACGTGCCGGGGTGGCACGAGATCATCGCCAATCTCGATACGGTGCCGGTCGTCGCGCTGGCGCTCGGGCCGACCGCGGGGCTGGGCGCAGCGCGGGTCGTCGCGAGCCATTACAGCGTCATGGTGCGCGGGCTATCGCAATTGTTCGCGGCGGGACCGGCGGTCGCGGCGGCGATCGGCGATACGCTGGGTCGCGAGGAGCTGGGCGGGACCGACGTCCATACGCGCAACGGCGTCGTCGACGACGAGGTGGCGAGCGAGGCCGAGGCTTTCGCGGCGGCGCGGCGCTTTCTCTCCTATCTTCCGTCGTCGATCCACGACCGCGCGGCGCGGACGGCGTGCAGCGATCCCGTGGGGCGGCGCGAGGAGGCTTTGCTGTCGATCGTCCCGCGCGAGGCGAAGCAGGTCTATTCGATGCGGCGGATTGCGAATGCCGTGTTCGATTCCGGCAGTTTCTTCGAGATGGGATCGCGCTGGGGGCGCGCGGCGATCACCGCCTTTGCGCGGCTCGATGGGTATCCGGTCGCGGTGCTCGCGAGCGATCCCTCTTTTTTGGGCGGATCGTGGGATGCGAAGACGAGCGAAAAGGCCGAGCGCTTCGTCAAGCTCGCCGACCAGTTCCGGCTGCCGATCGTCCATCTCGTCGACAACCCCGGCTTCATGATCGGCGGCGAGGCCGAGCGGACGGGGACGATCCGTTACGGCGTGCAGGCGATGAACGCCATCTATCGCGCGACGGTGCCGCTGGCATCGGTGGTGGTGCGGCGCGCCTACGGGATCGCGGGGAGCGCGATGTCGAACGCCGAGCGGTTCCAGTATCGCTTCGCCTGGCCCTCGGGCGACTGGGGCAGCCTGCCGATCGAGGGCGGGGTCGAGGTCGCCTACAAGAGCGAACTCGAAGCCGCCGAGGACCCGGCGGCGCATCTGGAGGCGATCCGGGAGCGGCTCAATCGCGTGCGCTCGCCGTTCCGCACGGCGGAGAAATTCGGGGTCGAGGATATTATCGACCCGCGGGACACGCGGCCGCTGCTGTGCGAGTTTGCGGAATTGGCGTGGCGGGTGCTGACATAGCCACTTTCTTCGTCATCCCGGCGAAGGCCGGGATCTCATCCTATCGCCATGACGCACCGGCGAGATCCCGGCCTTCGCCGGGATGACGAAAGGGAAGGGCTAACGTTCCAGTCCCGGCCGATACCGCCTACTCCCGCGCAGCAGCGCGCCGCTCTCCATCTCGACGTCGAAATCGCCGCTCTTCAGCGTGACGACGCGGCGCACCGCGTCGCGGCGGACGAGGCGGCTGCGGTGGATGCGGACGAAGCCGGCGGCGGCGAGCTCGCTTTCGATCGCGGTCAGCGTCGCGCGGTGGAGCAAAGTCTGGTCGCGCCACGCGATCTCGACATAGTTGGCGGCGGCGGCGACATGCTCGATCTCATCGACCGGCAGATGGTGGGTGACCGCGCCGTCGCCGACCGCGAGCGTCGCGGGCCGCGGCGCTGCGGCGGGCGGCGCGGCGTAGCGCGCGACGAGCCACTGGACGAGGAAGAGAATGAAGACGAGCTCGGCATAGGCCGAGATGTCCTTGCGCAATTCATAGAGGATCGGCGAGCCGTCGGGCGCGGTGAAATGATAGGTGAGCCCCATCAGCCGCCAGAGCGCGGTGCGGAAGGCGGCCATCAGCGCGATATGGCCGAGCGACACCGGGATCGCGAGCAGCGCGTGGATCGCGACCGCCCACGCCAGGACGACGCGCGGCGGGCGGATGCGCCGCACCGCGAACCAGCAGGGGATCATCACCACCGCCCAGGCGATCAGGCTGCTGCCCTCCAGCATCCAGGCGATCGTCGGCGAGACGATCACGCCCGCGCCCTCGCGGTCGGCGATGTAGGAATAGACGTTGGCAGCGATGCGGATGAGCCCGAAGAGGAAGACCGCGCTCAGCAGCAGCGCGGTGAGCGCGCGGGCGCTGAGCCCGCCAGTGGGGCCGCTCGTCCCGGCTGTGCCGCCGCTCGTCCCTCGCGCTTCTTCGTCCGTCACATGGGCTCCGCTTCTCGTCCCGCCGGGATCGCCCGCCGGCCGCTTTCCCGATTAGCGGCAGCGGCACGAACCGGCAAAGGAGTTTCGCCGCGATGGACATGAAGCGACATTATGGAATGGACTGGCTCAGGATCGGCGCCTTCGCGCTGCTGATCCTCTATCATATCGGCATGTTTTTCGTGCCGTGGGGATGGCACGTCAAAACGCCGCGGCCGATGGACTGGGTAGAAATTCCGATGCTGGCGACGAATAGCTGGCGGCTGCCGTTGCTCTTCCTCGTCTCGGGCTATGCGAGCGCGGCGCTGTTCGCGAAGCTCGGCGCGCCGGGCGCTTTCCTGCGCTCGCGCGCCGCGCGGCTGCTGATCCCGCTCGCCTTCGGCATGATCGTCGTTATCCCGGTGCAGCCGTGGATCGAACTGACGACGCAGCACGGCTATGCGGAGGGGTTCCTGCATTTCTGGGCCCATGATTATTTCCGCTTCGGCACGCTCGACGGGATCGTGCTGCCGACGTGGCAGCATCTGTGGTTCGTCGTCTATCTCTTCGTCTATACGCTGCTCGCGGTCGCGGTTCTGGCGGCAGTGCCCGAAAAGGCGCGGAGCCGGATCGCCGACGGCGCCGCGCGGCTGCTCGGCGGTTGGGGGATGCTGGCGGTGCCGCTCGCGGCGTGGCTTGCGATCCTGTTCGCCTTTCCCGGCTACCGCGAAACCCATGCGCTGGTCGACGACGGGCCGAACCATCTCCACTATCTGGTGCCCTTCTTCATCGGCTGGCTGCTGCGCGTGCGCCCGGCGCTGTTCGCGGCGGTCGCGCGCTGCTGGCCCGCCGCGGCGGTGGCGGCACTCGCGGCCTATGCTTATGTCGCCTGGGCGGTGGCGAGTGCGCCGGGCGAGGGGCCGCCCGCGGGAATCGTCACGCCCGTCATGGTTCTGCGGCTGGTGCAGGGCTGGGCAGCGATCGTCGCGCTGGTCGGGATCGCCGACCGCTTCTGGAACCGCGACCACGGGTGGCGCGCGATGCTCGCCGAGGCGGTGTTCCCCTTTTACATCATCCATCAGACGATCATCGTCCTGGTGGGATATGGGCTGCTGCTCGCGGGGGTGGCGGCGTTGCCGTCCTTCGCGGTGCTGCTCGCGGCGACCGTCATCGGATGCTGGCTTTTCTATGCGATCGGGCGCAGCATCGGCTGGCTGCGGCCGCTGATCGGACTGCAGAAACGATAGGAGGCGGTCATGGCGGCAGTGAAAGCGATCATGGCGATCGTCGGGGTCGCGGCGATCCTGATGGGCGGCCTATGGATGCTGCAGGGATTGGACATCGTGCACTGGCCCGAAAGCAGCTTCATGCTCGGCGACCGGGTGTGGACGCGCAATGGGGCGGTGCTGGCGGTGGCCGGTATCCTGCTCGTCTGGTTCGGGCGGAAGCGCTAGACGGCGGCGAGCGCTTCGAGCGCGTCGCCATCGACGCGCATTCCCGTCCATTCGTCCATCAGCTTCGCGCCGAGGCTTTTGTAGAAGCCGATCGACGGCGCGTTCCAGTCGAGCACCGACCATTCGAGCCGTGCGCAGTCGCGTTCGATGCAGAGCCCCGCGAGATGCGCGAGCAGCGCCTTGCCGAGCCCCGATCCGCGCGCCGCGGGGCGGACGAACAGATCCTCGAGATAGAGGCCCGGGCGCCCCTCGAAGGTCGAGAAATTGTGGAAGAAAAGCGCGAAGCCCTGCGCCTGCCCGTCGATCTCGCCGATGACGACCTCGGCATAGGGGCGTTCCCCGAACAGTTTCCGGCCAAGCGTCGCCTCGTCGAAGCGCACTTCATGTGCGAGCTTTTCATAGTCGGCGAGGTCGCGGATGAACTGCGCGATCAGCGGCAGGTCGGCGGGCGTGGCGGGGCGGATGGAGAGGGTCATGGACGCGCTTTGTCCAGTCGGATGTGCGCTGTCAAATGCGCTTTCGAATCCGCAGGATCGCAAGCGCGGCCATGACGAGCGCGGGCTGGCCGATCACGCCCGGCGCATCGGCCCAGAAGGTCGCGGGGCCGCAGATGCCCGCCGCGACCTCGTAGATGTGAAGCGCGCCGTGCAGGGCGAGCCAGAGCCCGCCGACGACCGCGGCGCGCCAGCGGACGACGGGGTTTGCGGTCGCGTAGAAGAGGATCAGGCCCGACCCCAGATAGGCGAGGCTGATGTCGCGGATGAAATGCGCGTTCGGCGGGCCGGTGGTGACGACCGTGGGGATGAAGACATACCAGTCGAGCGGGCGGACGAGCATGAAGACGCCGTTGGCGATCGTCGTGACCGCGGCCACGAGCAGCAGGAGTTGGGCGAGGCGATCGAGGGTGTCGGGTTTATCGGTCATGGCGGGGGCTCCTGCGATGCCGAGGATGCTAGCCTTCGCCGACGGCGATGAAAAGGCGATGGGGCGTGTGGATCGGATGCCAGCTAGCGGCCGACAATTGACGTTAGCCCCTCCCCTTCAGGGGAGGGGTTGGGGTGGGGGCCATCGGCCTTGCGCAAGGCCGATGGCCCCCACCCGCTGCGACTAACGAACAAGTTCGTAAGTCTCGCTGCCCTCCCCTGAAGGGGAGGGCGGGATTTGCCTTAACGTCCGCTCCCCACACCGAACCGGACGCGTCCGGCTGTCGTCCCGCGTCAGCGCCTCACGCCGCCTTGCCGTGCAGCGTGTCCATGCTCACCGCGCTGCCGGCATCGATTTCGGCCGCCTTGGCTTCGACGAGCTTCACGATATGCGCGATCATGTCGGCGTCCTCGA
>Ga0182745_1002447_pt1 | contig 16622 bp, 19 predicted proteins | sample eDN3rd30CKraftBY_FD_128523 | JGI IMG/M metagenome (GOLD analysis project Ga0182745, IMG submission 128523) | Enriched backyard soil microbial communities from Emeryville, California, USA - eDNA 3rd pass 30_C Kraft BY (version 2) (version 2) | ecosystem: Environmental > Terrestrial > Soil >...
GGACCAACCCTCTATTCCCCTTACGCAAACAGGGAAAAAGCAAAACAAAGACAAGACATCATTTTAAAAATGATGAAAAATGAAGGGTATATTACGGAAAAGCAATTCCAATCAGCACTTACAGCAGAGCTTGTATATAAAAAGAAAACAGACACTATTCAACCAAGATTAGCCCCGTATTTCCAGGATGCAATGTTAAGTGAGATATCCGACAAGTTAGGCATCGACGTACAAGCTATCCAAACAAAAGGGTTAAAGATCTATACAACATTGGATGCAGACATGCAAAAGCTTGCTGAAGAAACGGTTGAAGAAACGATTGATGAGTCCTCTGACATTCAAACAGGGATTGTCGCAATGGACCCTAAGACCGGTTATGTTCGGGCATTAATCGGCGGACGAAATTATGAGGAAAGTCCTTTCAATCGTGCTACTCAGGCAAAAAGGCAGCCGGGTTCAACGATTAAGCCTTTTCTTTACTACTCTGCGATTATGAACGGCTTTACACCATCTACCGAGATGAAAAGTGAACCAACTTCATTTACCTATGATGATGGAAAAGCGTCGTATAAGCCGAGTAATTATAACGACTATTATGCGAACGACTTTATTACAATGCTCCAGGCCATCGCTTTGTCTGACAATATTTATGCCGTGAAAACACATATGTTTATCGGGATGGAGGAGCTTATCAAAACAGGGAAACTCCTTGGTCTTAGTACAGGCATAAAGAAAAATCCTTCAGCGGCATTAGGTACGTCACCTGTCCGTTTGATTGACATGGTCAATGCGTACGGAATGCTGGGTAATGGAGGAAAAAAAGTTGAACCTACTTTCGTGACTAAAATTGAAGACACTGCTGGAAATGTCATCTATGAATCGAAACAGGCAAAAGAGCAAGTATTGAGCGAACAAGCAGCTTTCGTCACGACACATATGATGAAAGGAATGTTTGATACTACATTAAATGATTATACATCTGTTACAGGTCACAGCATTGCTGACTCCCTCACCCGGGACTATGCAGGCAAATCAGGTACAACCTCATCAGACAGCTGGATGATCGGATTTGCCCCACAACTTGCCGTTGGTGTTTGGACAGGGTATGACAAAGGAAAAACGATCAACCTTGTTCAAGAACGCGGTTATGCGAAGGTAATATGGTCCACCTTTATGGAGGAAGCATTAGATGATCAATCTGTGAAAGCTTTTCGCCCACCGGATGGAGTTGTCGGGGTTTATATTAATCCTGCCAGCGGAAAGCTCGCCACAAAAGGCTGCCCAACAAAGCGTCTTACGTATTTTATTGAAGGTACTGAGCCGACTGAGTATTGTGAGGAACATATGAGTGACGGTGAAGCTTCGGAAGCGGAGCAGTCCTCTAATCAAAAGGAAAAAGAAAGCTGGCTAGATAAGTTTAAATGGTGGGATTGAAGTTGAGAATGTGGACGGATCGGTTTTTGTCGAAAATTGACAAATCGTTGATATATTCTTAAAATCGAAAATAAATCTTTATAATCGTTGATAAATCTTCAAAATCGTAGATAAATTCCCAGAATCGAAAATAAATTCCCAGCAGCAAATCAAAAACCCCCGGGCAACTAATATGCCCGGGGGTTTTTGTGTCCTAGTTTTATAAACTGTATATTCAGTCTACTAATTTTCATGAAAAACCACAAGATTTTACCAATTTGTTCACGAAAACTTCACACTTTCGACAAATTTACATTCTAGACTTTTAAATCGTCTTTTAATTTTTGCTCGGAATGTTCCCACATTTTTTTATCGTGATGTTTTAAGAAGTGGGTTAAAATCTCTTTTGAACGATCGTCCATATGATCAACGATTATATGACGTTTCATTGATTTATCCATGCGGTTTACATGTTCAGGCAGTGATTTGTAACCCCTTCTTATTGAGCGGTCAACTGTAAGTTCACATGCGGTTACTCCTGCATAGTAAGGACCATCTTCTTTACGGTCAATTGTGACCCAAACTAACCAATATGGTTTTCCGTTTGGAACCTCTTCTTTTGTTTTCAAAAATTTAATTCCTTTTTCCACGACACTTCTCGCATGCATGGCACCGATATCAACGAAGGCCTCTCCTTCTTCGATATCAATGAAAACCGGGGACACATTATCCAAACTAAGGGCACCCACACCGAAACCGCCATGGCCATCTGTTGGATCGCTTTTTATTATATTAAACCCAATGCTTTTTTTCTTTTTTTCTTGTTCCATATCATGGACCTCCTCATATGTAAGACATCATAATAATGGGCTAAGCAATAAATGAAAAATATTCATAACAATTGCCCGGCCAATCTCAAAAATAGGTTGAATCGTATAGGCATCCAGTGGTGTTATAACTAAAACTAAGAAAATAATAATTCCATAACTCTCAAATTGAACGAGTTTTGGCCGAATATGTGCCGGGACCAAATCCTCAATAATCCGATATCCATCCAGCGGTGGAAATGGAAGTAAATTAAAAATAAACAAAATCACATTAAGTGACACAAAAATATTAAAAAACTGCTCAAGTCCTGTTACATATTGTGATGGCAGATATGTCACTGCGTTTGTCGCTAATAGTATATACCAAATTGCAGTTCCTAAGAAGGCTAAGAAAAAGTTACTTAGCGGTCCGGCAACAGAAACTAAGACTCCGGCTAATCGGGGCCGTTTAAAATGAAATCGGTTTACCGGGACAGGTTTTGCCCAACCAAACCCTGCAATAAAAATTAAGATTGTTCCAAATGGATCCAAATGTGCTAACGGAGAAAGCGTTAATCTTCCTTGTCTTTTTGCAGTTGGGTCCCCAAACTTATAAGCAACATAGGCATGTGCAAACTCATGTAATGTAAAAGCAATCATTAGCGTAATGACCACATATGGAATCATTTCTAACGGAAAGGCTAAAAATTGGCTAAATTCATTCATCACTGGCTCCTCTGTTATAAATGTACTCATTCTTAGCTTACCATGATTAGGGGGTAATTTCGACTAATGGATACTGACAAAGACGTAAAAAACCGCCAGATTAATGATTGGCGGTTTCGTTTTGAGCGACTTGTTTGATTTTTTCAATATAATCATATGCCTCAGCAATTTCATCTTCTGTGTATCGCTGCTTACTTTTTAACGTAAACACCTTTTCTTTTACTTCTTCTCTGCTAAGTCCGTCAAAATATAATACGGTTGAAACTAATTCCAAAAATCTGGAGCTTTGCTCGTTCAAATCCAGCATGCAGTTCTTTAATGGGGGCATGTCCACATCATAATGGCCAAGAAATTCATTTCCTGCTTCTGTTAAAGTATAACGATATTGAAAATATCCGCCCTTTTTTTCATGGACCTCATCAATAAACCCTAAGTTACAAAGCTCTTCGATACGCAATGTAAGTTCTTCAGAGTATGGTCCAAAAAAGTGAAAATTGTATTTTTCATAGAAAGGTAAATCAATTTTCTTTGCGATATAAATCATTTTTTGCAATTTTTTCCGGCCAATGATTTCCCCTGCTGATGAGATCACCTTCATCAGCTTCGCATGTTCTTTCATCAATTCCCCGTCATCTCCTAACTTAAGAGCACTATTTCTTTATATTTAATAATTCGAGTATTTTCTTTTTCGCCGTACGCTTTGTAGAGAAATCTTCAATTAAGTCCAATGGAAAATACAATTTATGATCTGTTCTTCTTTTCCCAGAAATCGCATCGACAATCTCTGATTCCCGTGACAATTCGCGCAAATCTCCATTCGACTTTAATAGATGGATCGGCAGTCTTTCCTCTTCTTCACCAGGACGATAAAAATCATATGGAAGATCTGAGGAAGAATCAACAACCAGATAGTAATTCGGATCAATTCCCGCCTTTTTAAACAATGATGTTAATTCCATCAATGTCTTCATCTGTACATTCGGGTTAAATTCCACATATTTAAAAAGCTGGCGGTTCATAAAGCGGGTACATAAGTCACGCAGAATTGGATCTTCTTCCTCCTGCCATGCCTGAAAATAAAACATAATAACAGACTCATCCAGTTTTAAATAATCCTGAAGTGACAGCTCTTCTTCAAATAAAGAATAAAAATGAACAGGATCATGTTTGAAGGAATAAAACTCTTGATGCAGCTGTTTTGCACGGTGAAGAATTTTTGTTAAAATCACTTCGGCACTTCGTGTGACCGGATGAAAATAAACCTGCCAATACATTTGATAACGGCTCATAATATAATCCTCAACCGCGTGCATACCACTGCTTTTTATGACAACCTGCTCTTCTCGCGGACGCATCACTCTTAAAATCCGTTCCATATCAAAGTGACCGTAGCTAACACCTGTATAGTAGGCGTCACGCTGCAGATAATCCATACGATCAGCATCAATCTGACTAGATATTAAACTTACAACCTGTTTATTTTCATAGGTTTTGGCAATAACCTCTGCTACTTTCTTCGGAAAATCAACTTCTACCGATGTTAACACCTTGTTAACCTCTGTATCTCCCAGAATAATGGCTTGGGTGAAATCCTCATGATCAAGGTGGAATACTTTTTCAAAGGAATGGGAGAATGGGCCATGACCTAAATCATGCAACAACGCGGCACAAAGGCATAAAAGCCTTTCTTCATCATCCCATTCAGGTCTCCCATTGAACACATCATCCACTATTCGGCGAACAATTTCATACACTCCTAGTGAGTGATTGAACCTGCTGTGCTCAGCCCCGTGAAATGTTAAATACGTTGTTCCCAGCTGGCGTATTCTTCTTAATCGTTGGAATTCTTTCGTCCCAATGAGATCCCAAATGATTTTATCACGCACATGTATATATCGGTGAACGGGATCTTTAAAAACCTTTTCTTCAGACAACTTTCCATTTTCCATTGTCTTCCACATCCGTTCTACTTAGTAACTTTTGGCTGCTTTCTGTTTTTTAAGATCGTTAACCGTAAGAACAGGTTCGTTTCATTTCGCAATTCTTTTTATAAATCTTTGAAAGCAACAAACTTTGCAGAAAACAGCCTAAATTTTGACGCCATTCACTAACTTCCACTTATTATTATATCGGCTTCCAATCGACAATAACACCCAAAATCCGCAAAATCATTCGACAATAAGAAAAGCGGAGGCGCCTTGATCAGACTAAGTTGGCTTATGACCTCGTGGGCCTGGGCGCTGGCAGTCAAAACACGCGACGTCCTGTCGCATTGACTGCACTTGCACATCCTGTGCTTCGGACACCAAAACTAATTACTATAAACCCGTTCTCCCTCAAAATAAAACATCACCCATGTATACAAACACAAAGGTGATGTTATTTTGATAATTTCTGAACGATCTTTTCAATTAATTCGTCCTCTGACGGTGCTGCTAATGGACGATTGTTTACAAAACAGAATGATTTCTTTCTTCCCGGGCCACAATAAGATTGGCAGGCAATATCTATCTTAGCTTCTGAATCTACCTTTTTTAACTTAGGCACAAGTGTTTTAATATTTGTTGCTTGGCAATCATCACAAATACGAAATTCATTTGCCATTGATTTCCCAATCCTTTCCTTACAATAGGCGTGCTACCGTTTTTCACTAAGAGGTATTTTACCGTTATTCTTCCCTCTATGCAAGTAACGCTGGGCAAAGGACAAAAAGTTTTCACTTCCTTCAAAGGGTTGATTTACCATCGGTTTTCAGTAGATTTAAAAAAACCTATGAACATTTTTAAAAAATCTACTATCCTCTTAACAAATTTGTATAAAACATCTTCAACTTGTCCATGCTTACTAACAGTTGGAAGTAAATAATCTATTTATATAGGGAGTTGGAAAAAATGAAACAAAGACAAGACGCATGGTCTGAAGAGAATGATTTATTACTAGCTGAAACGGTTTTACGTCATGTGAGGGAAGGCAGTACTCAATTAAATGCTTTTGAAGAAGTAGGAGACAAATTAAATCGTACGTCTGCTGCTTGTGGGTTCCGCTGGAATGCCGTTGTTCGCCATGATTATGAGAAAGCGTTATCACTTGCTAAAAAACAGCGTAAACAGCGGATGAGAGCTTTGGGAAAAGGTCAACCAGTGAAAAAGCAGCTTTTATATACGCCTGATACACCTACTATGGAGATGGAAATCGATGATTTTGATCAACATGAAGAGCAAACCATGTTGGCAAGTTTAGAGAGTCATATGGCTGAAGTGATGCCGGCTGACGAAGATGTTAAAACACCATTCAGTAATCAAGCACCTGCAGCACAACCAAAAGAAATGCCGCAAATCAAGCAGCCTGTAAGCATAAATAACAGATTAACAATGGATCATGTTATTGCATTCTTGCAGTCTTATAAAACAAACAATCTACAATCAGAAGCATTAGTAAGTGAAAATAAACGATTAAAGAAAGAAAACCAAGATTTATCTTTACAAAATGATGAGCTGATGAAAAAAGTCGAAAAATTAGAACAAGACACAGTAACCGTTCAAGAAGACTATGAAACACTAATGAAAATCATGAACCGTGCTCGTAAGCTTGTCCTATTTGATGAAGAAGACCGCACAGCACCTACAACATTTAAAATGGACCGTAATGGAAACTTGGAAAAGATGGCAGAGTAATACCTAATGGTGTGCCTATTTATGGCACGCCTTTTTATTTTTTTGAAACTATTAAAGGACCTCCTACGTATTAACTTTAACATCACATTTCAAAAAGGTTGGTTTGATCATGGAAAACAAAGACTGGCTATTAACTGAGCTAAAAACAATTGAAAAATGGGAGCAGGATCAGAAGGGAATATTTTTTTGGGAGAAAATTGGCAGACTTCCATTTAAGCTATTAGATAAAATCACACCGGCATTTATCCAAAAGAAAATAGGTCTCCTTTTAGATGAGCTTGGACAATTCGTACAAACTGGCGGTCAATATTTAACACAAGAAAAATTAATCTTAAAAAGGCTTCAAAAACAATCGAATCAACACCAAGAGCTGACTATACAAGATATTGCCTCCCTCCCTCTGTCTACTATGGATGAGGTTAGTGATCAATTAAAAACGAATCGGGGAAACCTAGCTACAATTCAGGGGGCAACAACAGGTGTTGGAGGTATTTTCACCCTTGCCATTGATATCCCTGTCTTATTGGGCCTGTCGCTGAAAACGTTGCAGGAAATTGCCATTACATATGGCTACGATCCTAAAGATCGGGACGAACGTATCTTCATTGTAAAATGCCTGCAGTTTTCTTCTGCTGATATTGTTGGAAAACAGGCCATATTAAATGAATTATCTTCGTTTTATAATAGAAAAGAAGTAACAAATAACGAAATGATTTCACAGCTCCAAGGATGGCGTGAAGTTGTCTATACGTACCGTGATCAATTCGGCTGGAAAAAGCTGTTGCAAATGGTTCCTATTGCAGGTATTTTATTTGGAGCGATCACTAACCGCTCCATGATCAATGATTTATCAGAAGTTGGCATTATGTTATATCGAAAAAGAAGAATTTTGGAAAAACTTAATGAAAACGAAAAGGAGCTAGCCGAATAATAACGGCTAGCCTTTTTTGGTAAATACCTTTTCATTTCGATCAATCATCCGAACCAAATTTTGCTGAAATAAAAGCTGTTCTTCAACAGTTAAAGATGACGAGATTAGGTTCTGGCTGTGTTCTTTTAATGTGAAAAGCAACTGATATAGTAGCTTTTCAACAGTTAGGTTGACTCCCAATAAATCACTTAGAGATGACATTGTTTCCGGCTTTATTGTTGGAAAAACAAATTTCGTTTGTTCCTTTTTAAGAGAGAGCTCGTAAAATTGACGAATAAGATCTGCACGGTCTTCTCCACTGCCCGTTACACAAAGATAGATTTGAACCGCAACTCCTCCGCGTAGTCTTCTTTGTGAAATCCCTGCAAACTTCTTACCATTTATACTTAAATCATAGCTGCCCGGGCAATATGAGCCGACGATTTCTCTTGCTTCAATGTTTGCATCATAATCTTTAAGCATATGCTTGATTAGATCGAGCATCGCGTCATATCCACGGTCTATATCAATTCCCTTTTCAGACTCAGGGAAAATGAGGGAAATGTTTAAAACATCCTTATCCAACACAACCGCCAGCCCGCCGGAATTTCGTACAATCACTTGATAGCCCTGATCATGAAGAAATTGAAGTCCATCCTCTAAGAATGGTAGTTTTGTATCCTGTATTCCTAACACGATCGTTTGATGGTGCACCCATGTTCTGACTGTTGCTGGTGATTCATTTTTTCCGACACTTGCACAGAGTGTATCATCTATAGCAAATGAATGCTTAGCGTCAAACTGCGGTCCTAAGCTTGATTGATCAATCACTCTCCATTTTGGTTGGTAGATTAATGAGGACGGCTGTAATAGGCTCATGCTGTTTACTCCTTAACTTTTACTATCGCTTATTATATCACTTTCAGCTTTATAGTATAAACCTATTAAACAGAACCTCTTAAAGTCCCAATGAGATATATTTCACTTCCAAATATTCCTCAATTCCATAATGTCCGCCTTCACGACCAAGTCCACTTTCCTTAAAACCGCCAAACGGTGCTTGCGCAACAGATGGTAATCCATCATTTAGTCCAACAATTCCATATTCAAGGTCCTCTACCATTCTGATACCTTTGGAAATATTTTGTGTAAATACATATGCCGCTAAGCCATATGGAGATTGATTTGCCCGTTTGACCACTTCTTCAATTGTTTCAAACGTTGTGACTGGTGCAACAGGTCCAAATGTTTCCTCTTTCATACAAAGCATATCATCACTTGCCTGACCAACAATAACAGGTGTCATAAAGTAACCATTCTCACTGTCTAATGATTGTCCTAAATAGGTAATATCTCCACCTTTATCCGATGCATCTTCTAAATGGTTCTTTACTTTTTTTAAGGCATTACGGTCAATTAATGGCCCAATTGTCGTTTGATCTTGGAGCCCATCGCCAACATGGAGCTTTTGAAAAGCCTCTTTCAACTTGTTCATGAAAGGCTCATAGATTGTTTGGTGAACATACACTCGGTTCGTACACACACATGTCTGGCCGGCATTTCGGAATTTGGAGCTTATGACTCCTTCAACTGCCTGATCGAGGTCAGCGTCCTCTAATACAATCAGTGGAGCATGTCCCCCCAATTCTAAGGAGATTTTTTTAACCGTTTCAGCTGCTCCTCTCATTAAGTGCTTTCCAACTTCTGTTGAGCCTGTAAAGGAGATTTTGCGTACGCGGTCATCCTTTAACCAAACATCGCCTATTTCCTGGGCATCTCCGACAACTACATTGAGCACACCTTTTGGAATTCCTGCTTCATGTGCCAGTTCAATAAGTCGAATGGCTGTTAATGGCGTTTGTTCTGCCGGTTTAATAACAGCTGTACAGCCGGCGGCTAGTGCGGGTGCTACTTTTCGGGTAATCATGGCAGCTGGGAAATTCCACGGTGTAATCGCTGCCATGACGCCTACCGGCTGCTTACTCACAAACAGTCTTTTATTCGGGTGGGAGCTCGGTATGGTCTCACCGTAAATCCGTTTGCCTTCTTCTGCATACCATTCAATAAAACTATTAGCATATTGAACTTCTCCAAGGGCTTCCTTCAAAGGCTTCCCTTGTTCACTTGTCATGATTTTTGCGATTTCCTCTTTATGTTGATCAATTAGTTGATACCATTTTTTTAGGTAGCCGGCACGCTCTCCAGCGACAAGCTTTGACCAGCTTGAAAAAGCATCATATGCAGCTTCGACTGCCATGGCTGCTTCTTTTTTTCCACCATAGGCGCTTTTTGCGATAACTTCATTTGTTGCAGGGTTTTCTACATCAATTGTTGTGTCTGTTTGATGCCAGTTGCCGTTAATGTACATTGGTTTGGTTTCCATGTTTTCACCTCATGTCTTTTGTATGTCGCTCTTGTATACTATTATTCGCTATTTTTTTTTACCTTCCTGTTACTTTATTTAATTACCTTGTGACTTGGTGGGCAAACCTTTTAATCAAAAAAGCTACTATCGCATTATTTGTTTCAAATCCAATTAAGGTGAAAAATAGTTCGTTCCATTGCACTCCACTATAGAGCTAAAATGTTGATCATGCTCAACAAGCCTTAGGAAAAAAACTTTCAAAAAAAAGAACCGACTTACTCAGCCAGTTCTCTTCTCTATTATGAAATTAAGCCTGTGCAGCTGTAATCAATGCTAATTTATAAACATCCTCTGCATTACATCCGCGGGATAGGTCGTTTACTGGTTTATTTAAACCTTGCAGGATTGGTCCAACTGCTTCAAAATTTCCTAAGCGTTGGGCGATTTTGTAGCCGATGTTTCCAGCTTCAAGGCTTGGGAATACAAATATGTTTGCGTCACCTTTAATAACAGAATCGGGAGCTTTTTTCTCAGCTACAGATGGTACAAATGCTGCGTCAAATTGAAATTCACCATCTAGAACAACACTTGAATCAAGTTCTTTAGCAATTTCAACTGCGTTTGCTACCTTTTCTGTTTCAGGAGATTTAGCAGAGCCTTTTGTTGAGAAGCTTAGCATCGCCACACGTGGATCGATGTCAAACATTTTTGCTGTTTGTGCACTTGCGATTGCAATTTCTGCAAGATCCTGGCTATCTGGTGCAATGTTGATTGCACAATCGGCGAATACATATTTTTCGTCCCCACGGACCATGATAAATACACCTGACGTCTTTTTAATGCCTGGTTTTGTTTTAATGATTTGAAGAGCCGGACGAACCGTATCAGCCGTTGAATGTGCTGCACCACTTACAAGACCATGAGCTTTTCCAAGGTGAACAAGCATTGTTCCGAAGTAGTTTTCGTCTAATAAAATGTTGCGGGCATCTTCTTCTGTTGCTTTACCTTTACGTCTTTCAACAAACGCTGCAACAAGCTCGTCCATTTCCGGATAGTTTTGCGGATCATAAATGTCTACACCGTCTAATGTTAAGTTAAGTTCTGATGCTTTATTCGTAATTTCCTGCTGATTCCCAATTAAGATCGGTTGAAGGATGCCTTCACCTGATAAACGGTTTACTGCCGCTAGAATACGCTCATCTAATCCTTCCGGAAAAACGATTTTAATTTGTTGACCGCTCACTTTTTCTTTTAACGTAGCAAATAAATCTGACACGAAAAAAACCTCCTTGATATGTATAAAGAATGCTTCCTTATCTAGCATACTCCACTTATTTCTGTTTTCAAACTGTTCTGTTAGGCTATAACGCTTACATCATAAATTTCTTTCATTTCAAAAAAATCTAACTTTTTTATTTATCCCTTTTTAAGTTTCTCACAGATTGGTTTTTTTACTCCCCCGGTCTTACATGAAGTTCAAGTTTTATTCACATGGGTTCATGGACAAACTATGATATAGTTAGACTGTGTACATAATCATTAACTTTTTAGGAGTGAATATATATGAGTGAAGCAGCACAAACATTAGATGGTTGGTATTGTCTGCATGATTTCCGTTCGATTGACTGGTCTTCATGGAAACTTTTATCAAGTGATGAGAGACAAGCAGCAATTAACGAATTTTTAGGCTTACTTGAAAAATGGACTGTCACTGAAAATGCTGAGCAAGGTAGTCATGCGCTGTACTCAATTGTTGGTCAAAAAGCAGATTTCATGATGATGATCTTGCGTCCTACAATGGAGGAGCTTAATGAGATTGAGCTTGAATTCAACAAAACAAAGCTTGCTGAATTTACGCTCCCGACATATTCCTATGTTTCAGTTGTTGAGCTTAGTAACTATCTTGCTGGTGAAAGTAATGAAGATCCTTATCAAAACCCGCATATCCGCTCAAGACTTTATCCAAAACTTCCACAATCTAAATATGCTTGCTTCTATCCAATGGATAAGCGTCGTCAAGGAAACGATAACTGGTACATGCTTTCGATGGAAGAGCGCCGTAACATGATGAGAAGTCACGGTCTAATCGGTCGTTCTTACGCAGGAAAAGTAAAGCAGATTATTACCGGTTCTGTTGGCTTTGATGATTATGAGTGGGGAGTAACACTATTCTCTGATGATGTTCTTCAATTTAAAAAGCTTGTTTATGAAATGAGATTTGATGAAGTGAGTGCACGATATGGAGAGTTTGGTTCCTTCTTTGTCGGAAACCTGCTGGATTCTGGAAAGCTTCAAAACTTTTTTGAAGTAAACTAAAAACTATATCTTTAAACAGACTCAGAATGTAATAGCTATTTCTGAGTCTGTTTATTCTTTTATCACCTTTTCAAAACAGTCTACTTTTTCCCCCTCTTTATAAGGCTTTGTTTCATACCTTCTATAGCCTAGTGACTCCCAAAAGATTCTTGCCGAGATATTCTCTGTTAATACTGCTAAACGTACGATTTGCATCCCTGCTTTTCTTGCTTCAATTTCAAATAAAGAGTAGGCCTTTTTTCCATATCCTATCTCTTGATAATCATGATGAATCATAAGTAACCCAATCCATGGGTATTGGTCGTTGGGATTTTTAACTAAATAATCCAGGATACCAACATACTCATTGTTTCCTTTTATAAAGAAGCTTTCTGTTATTTCATTTAAAAACTCTTCTTTCATCTCGTTCAAAGTGCGCTCTTCCCGTCCGTTTTCAAGTACATTATATCTTTTATTCGAATTCACAATGTCTCTTGCTATGTGAAGGGTTTCTTCTGTGATTTTTTCTAAAGAAAAATAAGACATATTTCATCCTCTTCTATTTATTTTTTTATGGATAAGTCATAAGTTGTTTTTCTTTTACATACGTATGAATGAGCAAAGATTGAGTAATGAAATGTCTTTTCTTACACCACCATCTTGCTTCATTTATTTTTTCAAACAGTCCTTATGTTTATTAATATTTTAAGGAGGGGTCATTTTGGCAATGAACCAAAACCAGCAGTATGGATACCCAATGCAAGGCATGCAACAAGGAGCAGGTTATCAACAACCTTATCCTACATATGCCTATCCTAGTCCATATGGTCAATATGGTCAAAACGGAGTTCAACCGCCTCAAATGCTACCACAGCAACAGCAGCAAGGGGTAGCTCAAAATATTCCCGGTATGCTGCCATTAGAACAGTCATATGTTGAAAATATTTTGCGGTTAAACCGTGGGAAAGTTGCAACTGTTTATATGACATTTGAAGGCAATCGTGAATGGAATGCGAAAATTTTTAAAGGTGTCGTTGAAGCTGCAGGAAGAGATCATCTCATTTTAAGTGATCCTCAAACGGGTAAGCGGTTCTTACTATTGATGGTGTACCTGGATTATGTAACATTTGATGAGGAGCTTAATTATGATCCACAATTCACACTTGCAACGGCTTCTCCGAGGTAATGGTCGTTTAAAAGCCGATCTTTAGGATCGGCTTTTAGATTTATGTATTTCTGCTTTATAAATATCGAATTGCCGCATATCCCACCAATAGCCATCCGCCTAAAAACGCTAAGCCGCCAAGTGGAGTAATGGCACCTAAAATACTAATTTGTGTCACACTTAACACATATAGACTTCCTGAGAACAAAATAATCCCTGCTAAAAATAACCACCCTGCGGTTGTAAACGCCCCAATGTTTGTAAACTTATCTACTAAAAAGGCAACAACAAAAAGGGCTCCGGCATGAAACATTTGATATTGCACACCTGTTTGCCATGTTTTTAGGTATTTTTCAGGAATTTTCCCTTCTAATCCATGAGCACCGAAGGCTCCTAATGCTACGGCTAAAAATCCATTAATCACACCTAGAATAAGAAAAAGCTTCATCAAAAACACACCTCCCCCTTTCATCTTACCTTACTATCTTTTAAATTCAACTTGAAATCTTGACTAAATGATGGAGATTTTCAAAAGGCTGTTTTCTCATGCTTTTTTACTTAATATATTGAAGTTAAAAACAATTAGTTCGTTCCATTACGCTCCATTTCACTATAGAGTTTAAAATAGAATTTTAAAAGCAACAATCTTTGCAAAAAAACCTTAAAAAGAGCCAAATAGGCCCTTAACGATTTTGCAAATACACTTTTAGCACGTCTGCAACTTTGTGTTCGTTTTCGATTGCTTTTATATGATAGTGATCTCCATCTACTACCGATTGAAAGTTTGAAATTCCTTCGTTTTTTAGGAAATCATCGATATCGTGAACAGATTCTTGTGCGGTTAATAAATACTTTTGACCAACAAAATCTTGGTTTACATATACATCATATCTGTCATGTGAGAGCTTTGTTGAGGAGAAATCATCAAACGCTCCCATCGTAAATCTGCTTCTTCCTACATTTAAAAATTCATCATATGCCATTTCACTAACCTCCATTAAGATAATTTTACTTATCATTGTGTCCTGATTAGTTTTAGAATATGATGGATTTCTTTGGAGAGTTTTAACGGTTCTTGCCATTAAAAATCAAATAATGAGTCACCATTTGCATCATCTTCTTTTCTAGCCTCAGAGCTTGATGGATTTTTAACAACCGTTGCCATATTTCCCATCATTTTTTGAAGCTCAGCAGGACTTATTGAGTTTGAAGAAGGAGATGTAATCGTTTGTACCTGTGGTGATTTTTCATCTAAAATCAACTCACATAAAGATTGAATAACAACTATTCGCTCTCTTCTTTCCTTTTCTGATTGACTGTTTTTCGCTTTTGTTAATTCTGCTTCCATTTTAGAAAGAAGCTTTGATATTGGTATATCCAATCTTATCCCTCCACTATGCCTTCATGGACTTTTGTTCATATTTTAAGCAGGCCATTCCAGATGATTTCTTTACCATGATTGCCGGTCTTCCGGCAGATTTAAACCCATAGGCCCGACAGCCATTTGGAAATCTCGTATCCCATGTAACATAGAAATGCTTACACTTCACACAATTAATTGGTGTTTCTTTCATCATTCATACTCCCTCATCTTAAGGTCCAGTCAATTTCACCTAGCCCATGTTGCTTTAAAAACTCATTTGCCTTTGAAAAAGGTTTACTGCCAAAGAATCCTTTTCTTGCCGAAAATGGACTTGGATGAGCCGACTCGATGATGAAATGGGTTGGTGAGGTTATCAATTGTTTTTTTGCTTGAGCATGTTTCCCCCATAAAATAAAAACAATCGGCTTTTCACGGTTATTTAATACATGTATGATTTCATCGGTTAAGATTTCCCACCCTTTTCCTTTATGGGAATTAGGCTGACCTTTCCTAACGGTGAGCACCGTGTTTAACAGCAGAACACCTTGTTTTGACCATTTGACTAATGATCCATTTTCGGGCTTGTTACACTTTATATCTTCACAAAGCTCGGTGAAAATATTTCGCAGGGAAGGAGGAAGTTTTTCGCCTGGTTGAACAGAAAAACTTAACCCTTGTGCCTGCCCTTCTCCATGATATGGATCCTGTCCGATGATGACCACCTTCACATCCTCATAAGGAGTTTCATTTAAAGCACGAAAAATATCCTCACGCTTCGGAAATATAGTTTGATGCTTATATTCATCATCTAAAAAATCTGTTAATTTTTTAAAATAGTCCATTTCAAATTGTTTACTTAGTAACTTGCTCCAGCTTTGGTCCATTTTCTCATTCATCTTTTAGTACCTCTCATCTGCTATAACGGGTATGAATTGGTTGTCCATCCCATACAATCGCTGTTTTTGCTTCACGATCTTTCATTTCCGGCTCTTCAAGCAAAACAAAGAAATTTTTCTGTGGTAGTGATCCTAAGTGATGTTTTTCACATAACTTATCTAAATAGGTTTTCCGCTTATCATTTAAGCTTGCTGATTGGTTTGTTCCACTCTCTGCAAATGCGTAAATGACACTGGCAACAGGAACCCTTTTCACTTGACAAGCCTGTGCAGCTCTTAACATAAAATCCCAATCCCAATAGTTATGTACATTAGGATCAAACATCCCGATTTTATCATGCAAATCCTTTTTATACACACTGCCTGAGGGGACATAGGTGGAGAACTTCCTCATTCCTTGTTCATCATAATGATAGGCAAACGTTCGTCTTTTTAAAGGAATACGGATTTTCCCGTGCTTTTCAAAATTTACAATTTCAGCATCAAAATAAACAAAATCTGCCTCATGTAAGGCTTCTTTTGCATATTCCATATGCTTTTGTGAAAGGAGATCATCATCATCACAAAGCATGATATAATCTCCGGTCACATGACCAACCCCAATATTTCTGGCTCGAACATGCTTCATATTTTCTAGTAATTCAACTGTTTTTATTGGCAGCTCTTTATAAAGAGTAACGACTGGCTCAATGCTCTCTCCACAATCATTGACAATAATGATTTCATATGGCGCTTCGGTTTGGATGGAAATAGATTCAAGAAGCTCTGCTAATTCGCTCAGTCGATTATGTGTCACAATCACAATGGATATTTTCATTATCATCACCTGTTCTTTTATATTCTTCTATTTTAACAAAGAGCTCACTGTCTTTTATAGTTAAAACAACATTTTAGCCTATAACTTATTTTCCCATTATGTTTCATTTCCTTTTAGACGGGGTACAAGTTTATTAATCATGCAAAAGGAGATGATGAACTTGAAAACATATGTTGTAGAAAATGGTGTACA
>Ga0182745_1002448_pt1 | contig 16622 bp, 14 predicted proteins | sample eDN3rd30CKraftBY_FD_128523 | JGI IMG/M metagenome (GOLD analysis project Ga0182745, IMG submission 128523) | Enriched backyard soil microbial communities from Emeryville, California, USA - eDNA 3rd pass 30_C Kraft BY (version 2) (version 2) | ecosystem: Environmental > Terrestrial > Soil >...
TACCTTGTACAAAACAATTAATCAATCAATATAACGAAACAGGCTCCTCGGTGATTGGTGTCCAAACAGTTCCAGACAACGAAACACATCGCTATGGCATCATCGATCCTACTTCGTCAAATGAAAGACTATATGAAGTAAGTAACTTTGTAGAGAAGCCAAAGCAAGGGACTGCACCATCTAACCTTGCGATTATGGGGCGTTATGTACTAACACCTGAAATTTTCGAATTCCTATCCCTACAAGAAACTGGAGCAGGTGGAGAAATCCAATTAACAGATGCGATTCAAAAGTTAAATGAAAGCCAAAAAGTATACGCTTATGACTTTGAAGGTAAGCGATATGATGTGGGCGAAAAAATCGGATTTGTGAAAACGACAATTGATTTCGCACTTGAAAATGATGAAATTCGTGGGGAACTATTGGAATATTTGATAGCAAAGGTAAATGAATCAAACATAGAAGCAAAATAAATAATTATTTCTAGGTGACCGCCTTCTTACCTTTATCAATGGAGGCACTCGACTATGCTGTGGGTTGCAAAACACCTTAGATACGTATGTTGTCATTAGTGTGGTGTGAGGGAGGGTTAGATGCCCTATAATTTATTGTCTTGATTGATTAGTTTTAAAAAGTGAGTGAACGCATAACACCTTCAGATTGTAACTCTAAAAAGATGAAATCTTACATAGAGGTGAAGTAATACATGAGAAGAGGTAATGGTTTGTGCAAAAGACCATTCGATACAAAGGGATATACTTTACTAGAATTACTTGCTGTACTTGTCATTCTAGGGATTGTTGCATTAATTGCAGTACCGAGCGTTGTGGGCAGTATCGAAAAAACGAAAGAAGAAGTGTGTAGATCCAATCGACTAGAGTTGAGCAAATCATATAAGATGCAATTGCAGTCAGAAGGGATGGAACATAGTGAGGGTACCTTTAATACATTTCTTTTAGAAGTCGATGGGACACCTTGTCCTGAAAAGGGGATATTTACTTACGAAGATGGCGTCATTTCATGTAACCTACATTCTGATGACCATAATGATGATGCAGATGAAGAAGATAATGAAGTTCCATATTTATAAGAATTTCAATGCAATCCAAAAATTGTTTGTATCTGAAATACTTAATTGTGTTTTTTTGTGGGGAAGTACAAGTGTATAATGGAACTTGCTTAGTAGGTAGAATGGATGACACACACAATTAAGTGTTTGATTATTTATGCAATCATATGATTGAATATTGATAAGGAAGTCACTATTGTTATTAGATAACCACAACATATAGTATGTTTTTTAATGAAAAATCCCTTAAATATACAATATATAGATTTTATCTAATTAACATAGTACTATTTTGTTAGTATAAAAAGATAAAAAGGTCATTTTTCACCTAATTTTTGGAAATATCGAAATTGGAAACGTTAATTTGACGGGCTTTTCAAATTCCTGAAAATGGAAAAGTGATTGAATAAACATTGGGAACTGACTATCATTGTTAGATTGGACGTTAGAAACCTTGCGGGATAAGGGTTTGAGGCGTTTTTAGTGAGATTTATAGATTGATTGAATGGTATATATAATAGGAAGAAACGCGGTTAAGGGTGATTAGTTCAAAAATATCTATTTCGTATTTGCTTGGTAGATTGAATAGATATTACGAGGTGGCTATCAGTAGTAGATAACAATTTTAGTGGTTTAGTAGTTGGTTAGAGGTAGATCTTCTAATTAAGTCCTAATCTACTAAAATATTAACTTAACAAGGGAAGGAAGTCTAGAAGATGGAGTCGACAAAAGTGAAAGAAAGAATATTCCTCTCTTCACCACATATGAGTGATGAGGGTTTTGAAATGCAATATGTAAAGGAAGCTTTTGATACAAACTGGATTGCACCCCTTGGTGAAAACGTAAATGGATTTGAAAAAGAATTAGCTGAAAAGGTGGGTTCAAAATCTGCAGCGGCACTTTCTTCAGGAACAGCTGCTATTCATCTAGCTCTTAAAGCAGCAGGAGTCGGAGAAGGGGATATTGTATTCTGTCCAACACTTACTTTCTCTGCTACTGCAAATCCAATCATCTATCAAAATGCTATTCCTGTATTTATCGATAGTGATTATGATACTTGGAATATGAGCCCAAAAGCATTAGAAGAAGCTTTTGATAAGTATCCAGAAGTAAAGGCAGTACTTGTCGTTCATCTATATGGTTTGTCAGCAGATATGGATAAAATTATGGAGATCTGTAAGAAACATAACGTAGCGGTTATTGAAGATGCTGCTGAGTCTCTGGGTACTTACTATAAAGGTAAGCATACTGGAACTTTCGGTGACTATGGCATCTTCTCTTTTAATGGGAACAAGATTATCACTACTTCTGGTGGTGGGATGTTAGTTTCTGATAATGAAGAGCGTATTGCAAAGGTAAGATTTTGGGCTACTCAATCTAGAGATCAAGCAAGGCATTATCAACATAGCGAATTAGGATTTAATTATCGAATGAGCAATATCGTTGCTGGGATTGGTAGAGGGCAACTTAAGGTGCTAGATCAACGTGTTGAAATGAAGAGATATATTTTTGAATTCTATAAACGGGAACTTGGTGGGCTTGAAGGTGTTGAGTTTATGCCAAGCAATGAATGGAATGAGCCAAATTATTGGTTAAGTTCAATTACTTTGACAGGGAAGGTTAGACCAATTGATATATTTGAAGCTTTGGAAGCTGAGAATATCGAATCTAGGCCAGTTTGGAAGCCAATGCATATGCAGCCATTCTTTGAGAAGTATGATTTTGTTGGTGAAGGTATATCAGAAAAATTATTTGAGAATGGAGTTTGTTTACCTTCTGATACGAAGATGACGGATGAAGATTTAGAGAGAGTTTGTAAGAGTATTAAAGGATTGTGGTTGAAGTAATGAGTAAATCTAAAGGTGGCATTTATAGAAGATTTATAAAAAGACCGATGGATTTTATACTTTCTTTAGTCGCTATTATAGTTCTTAGTCCGGTATTCTTAGTAGTTGCTCTCCTTGTGAGAACAAAGTTAGGTAGTCCAGTCTTATTTAAGCAAAAGAGACCGGGCCTTAATGAGAAGATTTTTATGATGTATAAGTTTAGAACAATGACGGATGCAAGAGATGGAAATGGAGAACTTCTTCCTGATAGTGTGAGACTAACGAAGTTTGGAAAATTCCTACGTTCTACTTCACTTGATGAGCTTCCTGAACTGTTTAATATTCTTAAAGGTCACATGTCGATTATAGGACCTAGACCATTATTGGTTCAATATTTACCGCTCTATAATGAACATCAAAAACGTCGTCATGAAGTTAGACCTGGGTTGTCTGGTTTGGCACAGGTGAGCGGAAGAAATGCAATCAGTTGGGAAGATAAATTTAATCTTGATGTAGAGTATGTAGACAATATTTCCTTTATTAATGATTGGAAAATTATCTTTATAACTATTAAAAAGACCTTTATAAGAGAAGGCATTAATTCAGAGACTGCTGCAACGATGGAGTTCTTTGAAGGCAGTAAGGTGGAGGATAATAAATGAATGAAATTAATGTTTTAATTCTAAGTGCTGGTAGACGCGTAGAACTAGTACAGTGCTTTCAAAAGGCAGCAAAAAAGCTAAACATTAAAAGTAATATTGTAGCTGGGGACTGCTCTGATACAGCCCCTGCTCTATATTTTGCAGATAGAACTTATAAATTACCACGAATTAACGAACCTATTTATATTCAATCTATTATTGATGCTTGTAATCAAGAGAATATTAAATTAATAGTCCCAACAATTGATACAGATTTATTATTACTAGCAGAGAATAGAAGCTTTATTGAAGAAAGTACAAATGCTAAGGTTTTAATATCTGATACTAAGGTTGTAGAGATTTGTAGAGATAAAATCAATACGCAGAAATTCTTAGAAGAGAACGGATTCGGCATTCCCAAAATGTATACAGATGAAGAACTAAAAAATGGTAATATACAGTTCCCGTTATTTATTAAACCTAAGTCTGGAAGTTCAAGTATTAATACCTTTAAAGTGAATAATTCAAATGAATTAAATATTTATAAGAGTATTATTGATCAACCTATAATTCAAGACTTCATGGAAGGTGAAGAGTTTACAGTTGATGTATTTCTAGATTTCAATAGTACTGTTATTACAGTTGTTCCACGTTTGAGGATTGCTACTCGCAGTGGTGAGATTTCTAAGGGCAAGATTGTAAGAGATAGAGAAATCATCGATGATGTTACAAGATTAATGAAGGTACTCAAGCCAATTGGTCATATAACAGTTCAACTTATGAAGACAAAGAAAGGTATTGAGTATATCGAGGTCAATCCGAGATTTGGTGGAGGAGCGCCTATGAGTATTAAAAGTGGGGCTGATTCATGTGAAAGTCTGTTCCGATTATTGATTGGCCAAACACTAGAATATAACGAGAATTACAGAGGTGATCTTGTGTTCCTAAGGTTCGATAGTAGTATCTGCCTAGATGAGAATATGGATCCAATTAATAGTAGTAACATAGATAAAACCATGGAGTTAGTTAAATGATAAAAGCAGTTATATTTGACTTAGATGATACATTGATTTCTGAAAGCCAGTATATTAAAAGTGGTTATCAGCACATATCTAAACTATTAAGTAATAGATTTGATAAAGACAAACAGGTATTAAATCAGCAATTAAATGAATTATTTAATGAAAGCCCAAGAAATGTATTTAATAGGTTTTTTGATAAGTTAGGAATTACTTTTACGAAAGACGAGATAATGGAACTTGTAGAAGAGTACCGTAATCATTTACCAACTATTGAATTTTTTGATGATGTACTACCTTGTTTGGAGATCTTAAAGGAAGAAAAGATAAAATTAGGTATTATTACAGATGGGTATGCGAATGCTCAACGTCAAAAATTAAAGTCAGTACAGGCAATTAATTATTTCGATGAAATTATTGTAACTGATGAGTTAGGAAGAGAGTTTTGGAAGCCACATCCAAAAGCATTTGAAGTAATGAGAGAAGAATTGAATGTTGAATTTTCCGAGATGGTATATATTGGGGATAATATCAATAAAGATTTTATTTCACCTAATAAGCTTGGAATGAAATCAATCTGTATATATAGAGAAAATTCAATTTATAGTATGAGGAGCGATTTATATGAACGCGATTTCCATGCTCTATACTCAATAAGAACTATGTATGAGTTACTTGATCGATTAAAACAGAAGAGTATATAAGGGTGGAGAAAAATAAACATGAAAATATTATTTTTAGCTAGATATTTACCACAGGAAGGTTCAACGACTCATATTTATACACTTTCAAAGGAGTTAATTAAAAGAGGTCATGAGGTTCATTTAATGTCTTCTGGGCCTAGTAATGAAGATGCTGCAGTTAATATTTTTAATGAAGCTATTGAAATGGGGATGAAACATCATATAATAGGCTTTCCAAATAGTCCTAAATTCAATTTAATAGGTAAATTTACTCAACTTATTAAATATATATTAGCAAGTCCAAAAGCCTTATACATTATGCATAAGATAAAACCTGATGTAGTTCATGTACATTATCCAGTGACTTCATATATTGCAAAGTTATATAAAATGCTTACAGGAAAGAAATTTGTCACAACACATCATATTTCTGGGATTCCCAAACACCCTTTACACAAAAAAGCTGATTATGTAGTTGCTATTAGTCAAGAACTGAAAAAAGAATTGGTAGAAAAATTCAGTTATAGTGATAATCAAATTAGGTTAATATTTAATGGAGTATCGGCAGAAGTATTTGATAGGGTAGTAGATGAACAAAAAAAGTTCATGATCAGAAAAGAATTAAGTCTTCCAAATGATATGCCTATCATAGGTTTTGTTGGGAGTCTTAATTATAGAAAGGGAATAGATGTTTTATTAGAAGCATGTAGTTTAATTGATGGTAACTTTCATATTACGTTATTAGGTGATGGGGATAATAACTGGGTAAACTCTTTAATTGAGAAGAATGACTTAAAGGGTAAGGTATCAATATTTCCTTTTCAAAATCCAATTAACTTTTATTCAATCTTTGATGTTTTTGTTCTCCCTTCACGAAAAGAAGGATTTCCGCTCGTTCCCTTAGAGGCCATGATGATGGGTGTTCCTACTATAAGAAGTAATGTTGAGGGATCTAGTGATCAAATTATCAATGGTGTGAATGGTTATATATTCAAAAGTGAAGATTCAAAGGAGCTTGCGGAATATATAAAACTATTACTTGATGATGAAAAATTAAGAAATAATATGGCAAATAATGCTAAAAACCAAGCAAAAAGCAAATTTACTGAGAAAATAATGATGGATAAATTAATTGATCTTTATAAAGAAACCTTATAAGCAAATAATAAGGTGTGAAAGAGGAAGATAAATGGGAAATAAACGTTTTAGTAAAATATCTTAATTTAAAGAAAATTAGTGATGAGGGTTTACGGATTACTATTTCATGGTTAATTATAAGGTTTTAGAAGTTCAGAGATGAAGGAAAAATTGGTTGAGTAACATTTCTAGATAAAGGGAGAATTTGAGTTGAAAGTATTATATGCTACGACAGTATCTGGAACCATAGGTGCTTTTTTAGTACCTCATATTAATATGTTGTTAGATTCAGGATATCAAGTTGACATCGCTTGTAATGTTGAAAGTCCCATCAACTCTCAATTATTAGAACGTGGCTGTAGAATTTTTAATATAGAGTTTCAACGGTCACCACTTGAAAAAAGAAATTTTTTAGCATATAAAAAACTGAAAAAACTTATAAAAAGCGAGGGCTATGATATAGTTCATACCCACACTCCTATTGCTTCAGCATGTGTAAGACTAGCGTGTAGAAATCTGGCAGAGGTTAAGGTAATATACACTGCCCATGGATTTCACTTTTTTAAGGGAGCCTCTTTTAAAAATTGGTTAATATACTATCCTATCGAGCGCTACTTGGCAAAATATACAGATGTACTAATTACTATTAATAAAGAGGATTATGAAAGAGCTAAGAAGTCATTTGAAGTAAGAAGAGTTGAATACGTTCCAGGTGTTGGGCTCGATACTAAGAAGTTTAGTGCTGTAGTTGTAGATAAAATACACAAACGTGAAGAATTAGGGGTACCTAAGGATGCCGTTGTTATACTTTCGGTTGGTGAACTTAATAAAAATAAAAACCATGAAGTTATTATTAGAGCAGTAGCAAAGCTAAATAATTCAGATATTTATTATGTTATTTGTGGTCGAGGGCCATTGGAAAACAGATTAAAAGAATTGTCTAAGGAATTGGGACTAGAAAATCATGTTAAGTTATTAGGGGATCGTAGAGATATTGCTGAAATTTGTAAAGTAGTAGATATCTTTGCGTTTCCTTCATTCAGGGAGGGTTTGTCTTTAGCTTTGATGGAAGCAATGGCTTCAGGGTTACCGGTAGTGTGCTCTAATATAAGAGGTAATACAGATTTAATTGAAAATGGAAAAGGAGGATATTTAATAAGTCCAAATGATATTGATGGTTATTCTAGGGCTATAGAAGAGATTAGTCAATGTAATTTAATTGTAGATAATCAAATTAATATGAAGAACATTAAAAAGTTTAATGTAGATAATGTTAAAGAAAAACTAAAAGGAATATACGATAGTTTATCCGGAGGATAAAAATGCCAAAAATAAGTATTATTATACCAGTATACAATGTCGAACAATATTTGGATGATTGTTTACAAAGTATTTTAAAGCAAGAATTTAGGGATTATGAAATTATTTTGGTTAATGACGGTTCTACTGATAGGTCTGGTGTGATATGTGATGATTATTCAGATAGATATAGCTTTATCAGTACTACTCACAAAGAAAATGGCGGTTTATCAGATGCACGAAATGTGGGATTAAATAAATCTAAAGGCGAATATATTTTATTTATTGATGCCGATGATATGATATCTACAAATTCTTTGGTAAAAATTTATCAAACAGTAATTGAGGACCCAAATGTAGATGTTATTTTTTTGGAGGCTGTTAAATTATTTTCTAATGGAACTACTGTACCACTAGGGGATGGTTATCAGAAAACACAAATTTATAAGAGATCACATAAAGAAGTTTTGAAGCATTTAGCAACATTACCTAAGTTCCCCGGTAGTGCATGTACAAAATTAGTTAAGAGAAGCCTTATAATTGCTAATAAACTTTACTTTGAAAAAGGGTTATTGTCTGAGGATATAGATTGGACAATTCGATTGCTTTCTTTGGCTAAAAAATATAATTACTGTGATCAAAGATACTATTATTATAGACAAAATAGAGATGGGTCAATTACAAATACAATCGAAATAAAGAATATTATCTCCCTCTTAAATATAATTAAGAAGTGGAGTATAGACCCGAAAGGGAAACCTCTTGTTGGAGTTCAAAATGAAATAAATGCTTTTATGGCATACGAATATCTTATATTACTATCAAATTATGCTGGTTTAAGGAAAAGTGATAAAAAAGAACTGAAATTAGAGCTCGAAAAGTATGCTTGGTTATTAGCTTTTAATAAAACTAAAAAGGTGAAAAGTGTCAGAATTTTATGTTCTGTTTTTGGTGTTGAAACAACAGCTAATTTTTTGAATCTATATTTAAAATATAGATAGGTCAATTACGGTATATATAAGCCCCACTTAATTTTCCGACATGGCTAAAGAGCCAATCTGTCGGAGAACTTTCTCCGGGCGGGCAGGCAGATGTTCCATGAATGGACGGATAGAATTTTAGCTCTCCTTTGTTCGTTGATCCCGTGTTCAAGGTATATGTCGGACGTGTGTAGCTCTAGATCCCTAGCGTTTCAACATGTCGTCAATGGACTTGTGCGGGTCATCGTAACAGAAAACCTATCATCCAGGATGTACTTCAGGATGAATGTGGTTCAGCTAGAGTCGCAGCCGTATTCTTCGTCCTCCAGCGTGCTGTACTCGATTAGCCGTCTGACTTCTTTTTTCCTATTCCGGGATAAAAGAGGGTGATCATAATCACGGTGAATTAGTGCCTCCATTTAGCCTTGATCCAATTTCTTCACAAAAATGGAGATAGTTTCCCAGTGTATGTTTAACAGCTCCGGGACCTAGAGTACATAATAGCGCTGCATAGTAATTCGGATCTCTTGCAACCCCAATTTGGCCAAGGAGTCCTTTTGATCATTTTCTCGTGTGCCTGAAGCCGTTCAATTGTAATCCGTAATCGTTCGCAATGGTTAATCCTTTTTCCATATTCATCGGCTCCTTCATCATTCTTTTAAGAGCAGTATGGCCAAGGAAAGGATGTTGTTAAAAGTAGCAGAAAATCAAGATGGATTTATATAGTTAAAAATAGAGTATGCCAGTTACATAGGGGAGATCTTAAGTAAATGCTAGTATATACAATAAATTTAATTTTCACTACGGTGTTAAACTACTTATCTAGAATAATAAAGCACAAAAAAATTTCAAGTGCTCTTATAGGATTGGCTTTATTATTCGCAAGTTCTGTAGCCGGTTTAAGATATGGTGTTGGAACGGATTTTTTTGCTTATGAGCAATGGTTCAGGCATTATTTGGCTTATCCAATTCGTTTTGATAATTATCAAGATTTAGGCTTTTCTGTGATGATAAAAGGACTACAACTTTTCACTGATAGTCCACAAATCTTATTCTTCGTTTCTGCACTCATAACAAATATATTAGTTATGATGTTCATAAAAAAAAACACAGATTTATATGATTTGGGTTTCTTCCTTTTTATCACATTATATTTTTATTATTCCTCATTAAATATAATGCGCCAATGGATTGCGATTAGTATCTTTTTATTTTCTTTGAAGTATGCATTTGATAAGAAATTTATTAAATACATTTTGCTTGTTTTAATAGCTTCTACTTTCCATGCATCTGCACTATTAATGCTACCTATATATTTCACATTTAGGTTTAAAGCTAAGTTTACCAATATATTTGTTCTTTTTATTATATCTTTTTTGATAGCATTTAATTTTAATACTATAGTAATAAAGCTTGCGAACTTCTTTCCATTTTTAAATGCAGAGCGATATCTTTCCTATTTTGATAGTAGTTTTGCTACATCAGGTGGTGGTGGATGGGCATATTCTATAATACTAATAGCTACTTTTATTCTTATGTTATTTTGCAAAAATAAATATGAATTAAATATTAAATATGGGGATAAACATTTTATATTACTGATTTTTGCAACTGTATTTTCATTTTTTGCACCATCCAGTATGATTTTTTCAAGACTTCAATTATTTTTAATGCCAATAGCTATTATTTGTATACCTAACTTAGTGAAAATACAAAAACCAAAAGAAAGAGTTCTGATAACAGTTATTATTATTTTACTTGGAGTGTTATATATGTACAGAACTTTATTAATAAATGGTGGAGAACCATTACCATACGAGAGTGTATTATTCAAATAATTTTTAATGACAAAATTATAGATAACACATGGGAGGGATAGAATTATGAAACCACATATATCAATCATAATCCCAGTATATAACGGGGAGGATAGTGTTTTTATATCTTTAGACTCACTGTTAAAACAAACATACTCAAATTTTGAGGCTGTTATTATTGATGACGGAAGTAAAGATAATACAGCTGAAGTGGTCCATAAATATACATTGAGAGATAAAAGATTTAGATATACTTATCAACCAAATGCTGGAGTTGCCATGGCAAGAAATAAAGGGATAGAACTTGCTCAGGGTAAATATATCTGCTTTTTAGATTCTGATGATTATTATGATAAGAACTTTCTAGAAGAGATGTCTTCTACAATTGAAAGAACGAATACCGATGTTTGTTATTGCGGCTATAAAATTGTTACTCCAAATGGAGTTAAAAGAAGAAAAACAGCATTTAACGAGGGCGATATCTTAATAGATTATATACTAGGTACAGTTTCAGTCCAAACAACAGGGTGGATGATTAGAAGGGAACTAATACAGAAAAATAATCTGATTTTCCCTAAAGGGATATCTTGGGGGGAAGACTTTGAATTTTTTTGTACAGTATTGGCTCAAACAAATAAAGTGTCTTATGTGAAAGAATTTTTAACTAATTATAGATTCGATTTTAAAAAGGATCAATTGTCCACCTTTTCCATGGATAAGCTCAAACAAGATTATGAGTCTATTAAAAGGCTTCAGCATAATAAGGTAGTCAATAGGGATTCAAATATAAACCAAGCACTAATTGACTACAGGCTTTCTGCCATATTAACATATCATCTTTTAAATGCTATTCATATTGGGGTTATAAAAGATGATATTCTTAACTATTTTAATGAATATAGGAAATATGTATTAAAGGTCACATGGAATAACGGCCTAAGAAGTGTAAAGTTGAATTTGAATAAACTAAAACTTTTATTTTACTTAAATACAAAAAAGTGAACATTATCATGGTTTTTAACCAGAAAATTCTTACTTAAGTAATGTTATTGGGTGTAAATCACAAAAAGTATGTAAGTAGTTTTACCGGTTTACTCTTTCTTGTACCGTTATTTTGATATCCAACACACAAATTAGAAATTTCGACATATTTATTCATAATATACGGTAACTAACATCACCATTTGTTGAAGGAAAATCCATATTGATGTTTCTGTAAGTGCATTGTATTGTAAATTCTAATAAGACAAAATTTATACATTTAATAAAGGGCTGATATAATGAAAAAAATAATGGTGTATGCATATACAGTTTTTAATTTAGGTGATGATTTATTTATAAAAATATTATGTAACAGGTATCCAAATATAAAATTTGTAATATATGCTCCAAGAGAGTATAAGTATAACTTTAAAGAAATGAATAATTTAGAAATTGTTCCGAGTGATCGACTTATAATAAAAGTTTTGGATGTTCTTTACAGAAAATTTAAGGGGCATGGTTTTTTTCGAAAACTTATAGCTAAAAGTTGTGATGCCGCAGTCTATATTGGCGGTTCACTTTTTATAGAACGAGATAGATGGAGAAGAGGTTTAGGGGACGTTAAAAATATGAAATTAAAAGACAAACCTTTTTTTCTATTGGGTGCAAATTTTGGACCTTATAAAGATAAGGAATTCTATAAACAATACAAAGGGATATTTAAAGGATATACAGATATATGTTTTAGAGAAAAATATTCCTACAATATCTTCAATGATCTAAGTAATGTTAGAGTTGCAGACGATATTATATTCCAGTTGAAAACCCAAATGCATGAAGAGAAAAATAAAAATATTGTGATTTCAGTAATAAAACCCTCTATCAGAAAACATTTAGTAAATTATGAAGATATGTATTATAAGAAGATAAAAGATATTTCGATATATTTTATAGAAAAAGGTTACCAGGTTACCTTAATGTCTTTTTGTGAGCATGAAGGAGATAGTGAAGCTGTTGAAAAAATAATAGATTTAATTCCTAATACTTATTTATCTCAAATAAATAAGTATTTTTATAAATTAGATATTGAAGAGGCGTTAAGCATTATTGCAAGGTCTAGTTTTGTAGTTGCGACGAGATTTCATTCTATGATTCTAGGTTGGTTGTATAATAAACCTGTTTTTCCGATTGTCTATAGTGAGAAGATGACAAATGTCATGGATGATGTAGGGTTTAATGGATTATATTCAGACTTTGAAAGCATTGAATTACTGAATCCAGAAGATGTATTTAATAGTATGAGAGCGAGTTTATTAGATATTTCTAGGCAAGTGGATAATTCGGAAAATCATTTTAAGAAATTAGATGAGTATTTATTGACTAATTAATTTCGCTTGTAGTTAGCTTATTATAACTTAAAGCTGCGGTATTTTTGTAACTTTTAGCTGATGTGTTACTACTCCAGGATAGATTTATGCATACTATGATTTAAATATTTCTTTTAAAAAATAATCAAGTTTAAGGTTGTTGCTTAGCATGAGTGTTTATAGGAAGTTAGTGAATAATTCACTTATTTTTGCAGTTGGAAATTTAGGATCAAAGCTAATTGTGTTTTTATTGGTTCCCCTTTACACATTTTATTTAACAACAGGTGAATTTGGAATGGTAGACTTACTTACAACTACCACAAACCTGTTGTTGCCAATTGTTACGTTGAGTATATTTGATGCCGTACTAAGATTTGTCATGGATAAAAATTATGATAGACAAGCAATATTAGTTAACTCTTTATTTATAATACTCCTTGGATTTACCATTTTATTAATGGTTTTTCCCATTTTGAAAATATTGTTACCCTTAAGGGAGTATTTACTCTTTTTTTATTTATTACTACTAATTCAATCTATCCTTACGACCTTTTCGCAATATATCAGGGCAAAGGGTATGGTTAAACTCTATGCTGCTAGTGGAATTATAAACGCACTTTTTTTATTGGTTTGTAATCTATTCTTCCTAGCATTTTTTCATTGGGGTATTTTAGGGTATTTAATGTCTCTTATTATTGCTAACCTAGTCAGCACTTTATTTGTGGTTATTGGGGGAAGAATTCATCAGGATATTAACATAAAAAAAATAAATATAAAATTAATGAAAGAGATGTTACTATATAGTATTCCTTTAATCCCTAATGCATTAATGTATGGAATTATGAGTTTTTCAGATAGGTACATTATCTCTTTTTTCATAGGCTTGAGTGCGAATGGGCTTTATGCTATTGCAAATAAAATACCTAGTATTCTAAATATCGCAAATTCAATTTTTTTTCAAGCCTGGCAAATGTCAGCTATAGAAGAAGCCGAATCCGCTGAGAAATCTAAATTCTTTTCGAATGTATTTAATGTGTTTTCTATATCTATGTTATTAGCTACTTCTATACTACTTGTACATTTGAAGCTTATTATGGATATATTAGTATCTGATAATTACTTCGAGTCTTGGAAATACGTTCCATTTTTACTTTTGGGTGCGGTCTTCTCAAGTTTTTCAGGTTTTTTAGGTGCGAATTACATTGCAACAAAAAAAACATCGGGTGTCTTTAAGACATCTATTATCGGCGCGGTAGTAAATATTATTGCTAATATAGTGTTAATTCCGATGATCGGAATATATGGTGCTACTATCGCAACTATGATTAGCTTTATTTTGATTTGGATATTAAGAATTATAGACACTAAACAGTTTGTAGATATAAAATTTAATGTAAAAAAATTATCTCTATCATTATTTCTCATTTTTATGCAAATAGGAGTATTGTACTTAAATTTGAAATTTGAATATTTAGTACAAATTAGCTTATTATTATTTCTCATTTTTATAAATTATCTGGAGATTAAAGTATTATATAAGAAAATGTTTAGAATTATAGTGAAAAAAAGAATTTAGTCCCATGTTTTTAAAAAATAACAATTATTTACTTTTGGAGGTGATTTATAGTGAAAATAGCTTATTTAATAATTGCTCATAATAACTTTCAGCATTTAAACAACCTAATCTCAACATTAAATAACCAACAAGTTGATTTTTATATTCATTTTGACAAGAAGGTAAAAACACTCCCAGATCTTAGTTTTTATAAAAATCTCACTATTTTAGAAAAAAGATTTTCTGTAAATTGGGGAGGATTTAGTCTGGTAGATGCAACAATAGAGTTAATTAAAGTTTCGTATAATAATAAACAATATGAACGTTTTATTTTGTTGAGTGGAGCAGATTACCCGATTAGGGACAATCAGTATATTTTGAATTTTTTTGAAGAAAATCAAGTGACAAATTATATTAATACCCAAAGAATATTATCTGATGATAAAAGAATTGATAGGCTTAATTATTATTATCTTGAAGGTAAAGGAAATAATAAAATTGTAGACGTATTTCGAACAATACTTACCCAATCTATGAAATTATTTAATATAAAAAGAAGATTTCCGTCATTATATAATTCCTATACTCTCCATTTTGGAAGCCAGTGGTGGTCGTTAAATAAAGAGTTTATAGAGTATTTAATAACTTTTTTAGAAGAAAATAATACCTTTGTTAAGTTTTATAGGAATTCATTAATTCCAGATGAGATGTTTTTTCAAACCATAATAATGAATTCTCCATTCGCAGGAACAGTTAAAGGTACATTAACTTATACTGACTGGTCTCAGGGAGCTCCACATCCAGCTCTAATTGAACGAAAACATCTTAATAGAATATATAATGAAAAGAATAGAAATGGAATTAAATTTATCTTCGCCAGGAAGTTTAACGATAGTAGTGAAGTAGTAATAAAAGCAATAAAAGAAAGTATAAATCTACGTTCACAGTGATGCCTTGAAATTTCACTAGGATTGATGAGTGGTAGGATAAACTATTATTCGCTTTTAGGAAATGAACTTTCAAATAAGAATAAATTTAGTTATAAAATGGACCATCTAATTAAAAGTAAAAGTGGGTGAAGAACTTTTGAACATATTAGTCACTGGAGGAGCTGGCTATATCGGCTCCCATACCTGTATTGCTCTTTTAGAAGCAGGACATTCAGTCATTATTGCTGATAATCTTTCTAACAGTAAGAGTGAGACTGTTATGAAAATCATGGAAATAGTTGATAAGGAAGTTAATTTTTACGAGATTGATGTAACAGATGCAGAAGCTGTTGATATTATTTTCAGAAACTATAAGATTGATGGGGTTATTCATTTTGCTGGCCTTAAAGCGGTTGGCGAATCAGTAGAAAAGCCTCTAGAATATTATTACAATAACATCGTAAGTACAATGGTTCTAACAAAAGCTTGTCAGAAATATGGTGTCAATCGGTTTGTCTTTAGTTCATCAGCAACCGTGTACGGCGATAATAAAGTTCCGTTTGTAGAGACAATGGACCTCTTACCAACGACTAATCCTTACGGTGAAACGAAAGCCATGAGTGAGCGGATTTTAACTGATATAGCGAATGCAAATCCTGCACTTTCGGTATCAATCCTTCGATATTTCAACCCAGTGGGAGCTCACGAGAGTGGATTAATTGGAGAAGCTCCTAATGGAATTCCTAATAATCTAATGCCATATGTCACGCAAGTAGCTAAAGGTAAACTTGAGAAATTACGTGTGTTTGGAAATGACTATCCAACGGTGGATGGCACGGGGGTCCGAGATTATATTCATGTATTGGATCTTGCTGAGGGTCATGTTGCTGCATTGGAAAACCTAACTGAAGGTGTTCATGTTTATAACTTGGGAACCGGAAAAGGTACTAGTGTACTAGAGTTAGTGCAAGCTTTTGAAGAAGCTAATGATATTGAAGTCCCTTATGAAATCGTGGATCGGAGACCTGGGGATATCGCTTCATGCTATGCGGATGCTTCAAAAGCAAAGAGGGAACTAGGCTGGACTGCTAAACGGGATATTATTGCAATGTGCCGAGATGCTTGGCGGTTTGAGAAGAATTATAAAGAATAGTGTGATTTATTAAATTACCCGCTGGGCTTAATGTGAACTGCCCCCTGTCAAGTAGACAGTGGAAATAATAAAAATGATTTAAGCGGCTTTAGCTCTATATTCCATAGGGCTAAGGCCGTTTAATCGTTTTTGGTATCTATCATAATTATAAAAATGGATGTATTCA
>Ga0182745_1002455_pt1 | contig 16598 bp, 15 predicted proteins | sample eDN3rd30CKraftBY_FD_128523 | JGI IMG/M metagenome (GOLD analysis project Ga0182745, IMG submission 128523) | Enriched backyard soil microbial communities from Emeryville, California, USA - eDNA 3rd pass 30_C Kraft BY (version 2) (version 2) | ecosystem: Environmental > Terrestrial > Soil >...
CTGGTCGCGCTCGCGCCGCTCGCTGTGGCGCAAGGGCGAGACGTCGGGCAATGAACTGACGCTCGTCGAGATGCGCGTCGATTGCGACCAGGATGCGCTGCTGCTGCGCGTCCGGCCGGCGGGGCCAGCGTGCCACACCGGGCGCCGCTCGTGCTTCTATCGCCGGGTCGAGAGCGATGGATCGCTGACGTTCCTCGATGACAATGCCTGATCGCGGCGCTCTCTGGTTGATCCTGCCGCTTCTGCTCGCCAGCTGCGACCGGGGGGCGCCCGATCGCGCGGGCAGCGAAATCGACGCGGGCAATCCGCTCGAAATCGCGGCGCGCGAGCGCGGGGTCGTTCGCCCCGACACGGCGACGCCCACCGGCGTGTTCGAGCGGAGCCATGAGCTGGGGCGCGACGCGATGTGCGCGGTCCCCGATGGGGCAGGGCGCTGGCGCTTCGCGGTCACCGCGGCGTTCGGGCCGGGCCTGCGCTGCACCGCGCGCGGCACGATGACGAGCGAGCGCGACGGCTGGCGGATGCGCTTTGCTGGTGTCGAGGGCTGCGATATGCTGGTGCGCGAGGAAGAGGACGAGCTTCGCCTGCCCGGAAAACTGCCGTCGCAATGCGACAGCCTGTGCCCCGCGCGCGCGTCGCTCGCCGGGCTCGATCTTCCGCGCGCGAGCTGGTCCGAAGAGGATGCGAAACGCTTGCGTATCAGCGACGGGCGCGGCAATATCATCGGGCTTTGCGGCGATTGATGGCGCCGGTGCTCCGCCGCTCGGCCAGCCTTGACGTTCACGTCAACGGAAACTATCCTCGCCGCATGACCGAAGAATACGGCCACGCCCATATCGATACGCCCGATCACCTCGGCCGCGACCAGTTCAGCATCACCGATCTGTCGACCGAATTCGGCGTCACCGCGCGCGCGCTGCGCTTTTACGAGGACGAAGGACTGATCAGCCCTTCGCGCCGCGGTTTGTCGCGCATCTATTCGAAGCGCGACCGCGCGCGGCTCGCCTGGATTTTGCGCGCGAAGCGCACCGGTTTCAGCCTGGCCGACATTCGCGAGATGATCGACCTCTACGACGTCGGCGACGGGCGCAAGACCCAGCGCCAGGTGACGATCGAAAAGTGCGAGCAGCGGATCGCGCTGTTGCAGCGCCAGCGCGACGATATCGATAGTGCCGTCGACGAACTGACACGGTTCATCGATACGGTCAAAAAGGTCGAGGCGGGCCGAAAAGTGCGCTGAGCTTCGGCTCCTGGCCTCCCCGGGCGAGATATTTGCCAACCCGTGATTTTCAGAAAGACGAGTCATGCCCGTTTACCGCGCCCCCGTTCAAGATACGCTGTTCCTGCTCAACGACGTGCTCGGCATCGATCGCTATGCGGCCCTGCCGGGCTTCGCCAACGCGTCGCCCGACATGGTCGAGGCGGTGCTGACCGAAGCGGCCAAATTCTGCGAGGAAGTGCTGTTCCCGATCAACTATTCGGGCGATCAGCAGGGCTGCACGCGCCACGACGACGGGTCGGTGACGACGCCCGACGGGTTCAAGGAGGCGTATAAGGCCTATTGCGAGGCCGGCTGGACGCTGCTGACCCAGCCCGAGGAATTCGGCGGGCAGGGCCTGCCGCACGTCGTCGGCTTTCCGGTCGAGGAATATCGCATGGCCGCGAACCAGGCCTTCGCCATGTATCCGGGGCTGACGCAGGCCGCGGTCGCCGCGATTCTGGTCAAGGGGTCGGAGGAGCAGAAGGCGACCTATGCGCCGCGGATGATCTCGGGCGAATGGGGCGGGACGATGAACCTGACCGAGCCGCATTGCGGCACCGACCTCGGCCTCATCCGCACCCGCGCGGTGCCGAACGGCGACGGCAGCCACGCGATCACCGGCACCAAGATCTTCATCTCGTCGGGCGAGCACGACCTGACCGACAACATCATCCACCTCGTCCTCGCGAAGACTCCCGACGCGCCCGACAGCGTCAAGGGCATCTCGCTGTTCATCGTGCCCAAGTTCCTCGTTAACGAAGACGGCTCGCTCGGCGAGCGCAACACGCTGTCGTGCGGCTCGATCGAGCACAAGATGGGCATCCACGCCAACGCGACCTGCGTGATGAATTATGACGGCGCGAAGGGCTGGATGGTCGGCGAGGAGAATAAGGGCCTCGCCGCGATGTTCGTGATGATGAACGCCGCGCGCCTCGGCGTCGGCATCCAGGGGCTGGGACAAGCCGACATCGCCTTCCAGAACGCGGTGCAATATGCGCAGGACCGCCGTCAGGGCCGCGCGCTCACCGGCCCCGCCGACCCGCAGGAAAAGGCCGACCCGCTGTTCGTCCATCCCGACGTGCGCCGGATGCTGATGGACGGCAAGGCGGTGGTCGAGGGGCTGCGCGCGCTCTGCCTGTGGGGCGCGCTGCAGGTCGATCTCGCCCATGTCGCTGAAAGCGAGGAGGAGCGCCAGCAGGCCGACGACCTTGTCAGCCTGCTCACCCCCGTCATCAAGGGCTATGGCACCGACAAGGGGTTCGAGGTCGCGGTGAACGCGCAGCAGGTGTTCGGCGGCCACGGCTACATCGAGGAGCAGGGCATGAGCCAATATGTCCGCGATGCCCGCATCACCATGATCTATGAAGGCGCGAACGGGGTGCAGGCGATGGACCTCGTCGGGCGCAAGCTGGCGCAGAACGGCGGCCGCGCGATCCAGGCTCTCTTCGCGATCGTCGACGCCGAATGCGCCGCCGCGAAGGACAAGCCCGCCTTCGCCGATTTCGCGGGACGCCTCGAAAAGGCGAACGGCGAGCTCAAGGCCGCGACGATGTGGTTCATGGCGAACGGCATGACCAACCCGAACAATGTCGGTGCGGGCGCGCATCATTATATGCACATCACCGGCATCGTCGCGCTCGGCCTGATGTGGCTGCGGATGGCGGAAGCCGCGCAGAAGGCGCTCGACGACGGGCGCGGCAACAAGGAGTTTCTCGAGGCGAAGATCGTGACGGCGCGCCACTTCGGCGAACGCTTCATCCCCGACGCCGGCGCGCTGCGCCGCAAGATCGAGGCGGGCAGCGAGGCGATGATGGCGCTGACGCCGGAGCAATTCTTCGCCGCCTGACGAAAAGCGGGGCTGAGATTCCGAGCGCCATCCTGCCTTCCTGTTCCCCCGCGAAGGCGGGAGTCCATCTCCTACGCTGTCGTTTTTAACGCCGCGCGCCGAATTTCGAGAGGGCGGGAGATGGGCCCCCGCCTTCGCGGGGGAACGGGGCGGGCTCGGAACCGCGAAAATGCCGAAAGCGCTTGCAACCATCGCCGCCATGATGCGTGCTGGCGGCGATGGGGAATGATCTCGCACCGATCGTCGTCGAGGGCCGCAATTGCTGGCGGATCGAACGCGCCGACAAGGTGCGGATGATCGTCGATGCCGCCGATTATTATGCGCTGCTCGAACGGCTGATGGCCGACGCGAAGGAACGCATCCTGCTCATCGGCTGGGATTTCGATCCGCGCATCGCGCTGAAGCCCGACAGCCAAGGGAAGGGCGAACCGCTCGGCGACTATCTGCTCCGCCTCGCGAAGAACTGCCCCGATCGCGACATCGACATCCTGCGCTGGAATTTCGGCGGGCTCAAACAGTTCGCGATGCCGCGCATCGTCTCGATGGTCCTGCGCTGGAAGATCACGCGCTCGATCAGTTTTCGCCTCGACAGCGCGCATCCGGTCGGGTGCAGCCATCATCAGAAGGTCGCGGTGTTCGACGATCACCTCGCGGTGTGCGGCGGCATCGATGTCGGCGCGAACCGCTGGGACACGCGCGAGCATAAGGACGGCGATCCGCATCGCACCGCGCCCGACGGCAAGCCCTATATGCCGTGGCACGACAGCACGATGATCCTTGCGGGGCCGGTCGGCAACGCGCTTGCCGACCTCGGCAACGAGCGCTGGCAGCGCGCGACGAAAAAGCCGCTGCGCGAATTGAACGGCAAGGGGGAGAATTGGCCGGACGATCTCGATCCGGACTTCGAGGGCGTCGACGTCGCCATTTCGCGCACGCGCGCCGAATATGACGGCCATCCCGAAATTCGCGAGATCGAGCGCCTCTATCTCGACATGATCGCCGCCGCGAAGCGCTTCGTCTATTTCGAGAATCAATATTTCACCTGCGGCAAGATCGCCGCCGCCATTGCTGAACGGCTGGACGAGGATGATCCGCCCGAATTCGTGATGGTGATGCCCAAGACCGCCGACGGCTGGCTCGAACAGATGGCGATGGACGCGGCGCGCGTGCAGCTCGTCCGCGCGGTCGCGAAGGCGAAGCATGGCGACCGGCTGAAAGTCTATTATCCGCGCACGCAGGACGGCGAGCCCATCTATGTCCACGCCAAGACCGCGATCGTCGACGACCGGATGCTGCGCGTCGGGTCGGCGAACATGAACAACCGCTCGATGGGGCTCGACAGCGAGTGCGACGTGACGATCGATACCGCGCTGCCCGCGAACCATGGCGTCGAACCTGTCATCCGGCGCCTGCGCGAGTCCTTGATCGCCGAGCATCTGGACGCCGATCCTGCGGAGGTGGCGCACCGTTTCGACGCCACGGGATCGCTGATCGAAACGATCGAGGCGCTGCGCGGTGACGGCCGCTCGCTCGAAATGCTCGACCTCGTCCCGCCGGGGCCGCTCGACGAATTCATCGCCGATAACGAACTGCTCGATCCGACGAGTCCCGATGCGATGTTCGAGGGCATCGCCGAGCGCGGGCTGAAGAAAAGCTGGCACCGCGGCAAGGCGTGGATGAAGCGGCATCGGCCTTTTCGTAAGCAGATCGCCTAACCGATTTCACCCACTCCGTCATCCCGGCGAAGGCCGGGATCTCGACGTCGCGTTCCCATGCAAGGGTGAGATCCCGGCCTTCGCCGGGATGACGAAATGGGGAGGTGAGGTCAGTCCGCCAGCGACAATATATGCTGCGCCTGCTTGAGGTGCGGCGCATCGACCATCTTGCCGTCGACCTGCAGCACGCCGACCCCCGGATTGGCCGCGAAGGCATCGACGATCGCCTGCGCCCGCGCGACCTCGTCGGCCGAGGGGGTGAAGGCGGCGTTGATCGGGCCGACCTGCGAGGGATGGATCGCCATCATGCCGGTAAAGCCATCGCGCCGCGCGCGCGCGGCATAGGCGGCGAGCCCCGCCTCGTCCTTGATCGCCGGAAAGACGGTGTCGATCGCCGCGACCCCCGCGCCATGCGCCGCGAACAGCGTCAGCGCGCGCGCGACCTCATAGGGGGAGGTGTAGCTGCCGTCCTCGGTCCGGCTGGTCGTCGCGCCGATCGCAGCGGGCAGGTCCTCGGCGCCCCAGGTCAGCCCGACGAGCCGCTCCTTCGCCTCGCGATAGCTGCCGAGCGTGAAGACCGCCGCGGGCGTTTCGGTCGCGATCGGCAGGATCGGCGGCAGCGAGGCATCGCGCGCCGCTTCGCTGCGCAGGATCGTGTCGAGTTGCTGGATGCTCGGCGCGCCCTCGGCCTTGGGGAGCATGATCGCGTCGGGTCGCGCGGCGGCGATCGCCGCGACATCGGCCGCAGTCATATGCCCGTCGAGCGGATTGACGCGCACGAGCGTGATCACCTCGCGTTCGCCCGCCAGATAGTCGGCGATCGCCGCGCGCGCGCTTTCCTTGTTCGCGAGCGAAACCGAATCCTCAAGGTCGAGGATGATCGCATCGGCGCCCGACGCGGCCGCCTTGGCGAAGCGTTCGGGGCGGTCGCCGGGGACGAAGAGCAGGGAGCGGAGGCGCATCAGGCGTCCTTCTTCTTGATCAGCGCCGAGCGTTCGCACTGGCAGACGGTCTCGTCGCGCTGGTTGATGGCACGGTGGAGGAAGGTCACGATACCCGCATTCGGGCGCGATTTCGATTCCTTGAGGCCGATCACCTCGCTCGTCGCGCGCAGCGTGTCGCCGAGGAACACCGGCTTCGGCATCACGAGCTTGTCGTAGCCGAGGTTGGCGACGAGCGTGCCGAGCGTCGTGTCGCCGACCGACAGCCCGACCATCAGGCTGAAGGTGAAGGTGCCGTTGACGAGAATCTGCCCGAACTCCGACGCCTTCGCCGCCTCGATGTCGAGGTGCAGCGGCTGCGGATTGTGCGTCATCGTCGTGAACAACAGATTGTCGGTCTCGGTCACCGTGCGCCGGATATCGTGCGCGAGCGTGTCGCCGATCGTCCATTCGTCGAAAAACCTGCCTGCCATCGTCAGTCCCTCAAATGCAATTTCATGCCGACATGGCTCTGTACGAAGCCGAGCCGGGCATAGAAGCGGTGCGCCGCGGTGCGTGTAGACGACGACGTCAATTGGACAAGCTTGCAGTCGCGCGCGCGGCACTGGTCGACCGCCCACAGGATCATCTGCTCGCCCAGCCTCTGTCCGCGCAGGTCGGCGACGATGCGCACCGCCTCGATCAGTCCGCGCCAGCTTCCGATAAAGGAAAGCCCCGGCAGGAAGCTCAGTTGCATCGTCCCGACGACGCGGCCGCCCAGTTCCGCCGCGATCAGGCGCTGGTTCGGGTCGGCGTCGATCGCCTCGAACGCGGCGAGGTAACGTGGGTCCGACGGATCGGCTTCGCGCCCCGGCGGAATCACATCCTCGGCCAGCATCGCGAGGATCGCGGGAAGGTCGGCCTTCGTCGCGTCGCGGAGGATCAGGCCGCTCATTCGGCCGCCTCGATCTTCGCGAGCAGCGCCTCGACCTGCACCTGCGCGCCCGCGACGGCGTTGAGCTCGGCGACCACGCCGTCGAACGGCGCGGTCAGGCTGTGCTCCATCTTCATGGCTTCGAGGGTCAGCAGCTTCTGCCCCTTGGTCACCGCGTCGCCCGCCGCGACGTCGACCGCGATGATCTTGCCCGGCATCGGCGACAGGATCGCACCGTCGCCGGCGCTGCCGCCGGTGGCGCCCGCCGCGCGCCATGGCGACAATTGCCAGACCGAACCCGCTTCGGCAACGAGCATCGCCGGCGCGGGCTCGTCGGTGCCGGGGCCGTGCAGCGTCACGTCGACGCGCTTGCCGTCGAGCAGAAAGGGGGCGGTGCGCACGTCGGGCGCGTTGAGGCGGAAACCTGCTTGCAGCGAGCGCGGCACCATCGCCATCGCCGCATTGGTAAGCGCTTGGCTCGACGGCACCGGCTCGGCGGCCATGCGATCGCCGTCGCGGCCGATCAGCCCGGTGTCGACCGTGCCAGCGACGAAATCGGGATGGTCGAGCGCGGCGATCAGGAAGGCCGAGTTCGTCTTCACCGGCCAGATCGCGCTATCCTCCAGCATCTCCGACAGCATTTCGCGCGCTTCCTCGCGATCCTCGCCATAGGCAATCACCTTGGCGATCATCGGGTCATAGAAGGGAGAGACCTCGGCGCCCTCATAGACGCCGGTGTCGATGCGGCCGAGTTGCTCGGGAAGCTGGAAGAGTTCGAGCGTGCCGATCGACGGCAGGAAACCCTTCGCCGGATCTTCGGCATAGAGCCGCGCTTCCATCGCCCAGCCGTTGATCGCGAGTTGATCCTGCGTCAGCGGGATCGGTTCGCCGCTCGCGACGCGAAGCTGCCATTCGACCAGATCGACGCCGGTGATTTCCTCGGTCACCGGATGCTCGACCTGAAGACGCGTGTTCATTTCCATGAACCAGATGCGGTCGGCGCGCAGGCCTTCGCTGGCGTCGGCAATGAACTCGATGGTGCCCGCGCCGACATAATCGACCGCCTTCGCCGCGCGCACCGCGGCGGCGCAGAGCTCGGCGCGCGTCGCTTCGTCCATGCCGGGGGCAGGGGCTTCCTCGATCACCTTCTGGTGCCGCCGCTGGAGCGAGCAGTCGCGCTCGAACAGGTGGACGACATTGCCGTGCGTGTCGCCGAACACCTGCACCTCGATATGGCGCGGGGTCAGGATATATTTCTCGATCAGCACATGGTCGTTGCCGAACGACGCCGCCGCTTCGCGCTGGCACGAGGCGAGCGCGTCGGCGAAATCGGTCGCGGCATCGACCTTGCGCATCCCCTTGCCGCCACCGCCCGCGACCGCCTTGATCAGCACGGGATAGCCGATCCCGGCGGCCTGTTCGGCAAGGAAAGCGGGGTCCTGATTTTCACCCATATAGCCCGGCGTCACCGGCACCCCGGCATCGGCCATCAGCTTCTTGGCTGCATCCTTGAGACCCATGGCGGTGATCGACGACGGTTTCGGCCCGACCCACACGAGCCCCGCGTCGATGACCGCCTGCGCGAACTCGGCATTTTCGGACAGAAAGCCATAGCCCGGATGGATCGCCTCAGCGCCGGTCGCCTTGGCGGCGGCGATGATCTTCTCGCCCACCAGATAGGATTCGCGCGCCGGCGAGGGCCCGATATGCACCGCCTCATCGGCTTCGCGCACATGTAGCGCCTTGGCGTCGGCGTCCGAATAGACCGCAACGGTTCTTATGCCCATCTCGCGCGCGGTGCGGATGATGCGGCAGGCAATCTCGCCGCGATTGGCGATGAGAAGCGAGGCGATCACAACCGATCCTCCCCGGCACGGGGAGGGGGACCATCCGCAGGATGGTGGAGGGGCACAGGCGGTTTGCCTTGCCGTTCGCTGATCTTCATCGCCCGTTCCTTGCACACGTCCATTATCCGCATCATCGCGGTCTCCAAATTGGTCAAGATCGCCGTTGCCGGCACGCGCAGCGTTGCGACATGCTGCGACTTCAGGAAATTCGATCGGACCGCATCCTGTCGCGCAGCGCGCTCACCGTCATGCGTTCGCCCATCGACCTCGATCGCCAGCCGCACCGCCGGACAATAGAAATCCAGAATATAGATGCCCGCCGGGTGTTGGCGCCGAAACTTGAAACCATCCGGCCGCCCTCGCAACACCCGCCAGAGCATCCGCTCGGGAAGGCTCATTTCGCTGCGCAATTTGCGGGCGCGTTTCAGCGTGTCGCGGGGGCCAGTGATCATCGAGAGCGCCCCTCCACCATCCTGCGGATGGTCCCCCTCCCCGTGCCGGGGAGGATCTTGTAGCGCCGCGCCATCATCACATCCTGAACACGCCGAACCCGCGGTCCTCGACCGGGGCGTTCAGCGTCGCCGCAAAGGCCAACCCGAGCACGTCACGCGTCTGCGTAGGATCGATGATCCCATCGTCCCACAGGCGCGCGCTGGCGTGATAGGGGTTGCCTTCGTCCTCGTACTTCTGGCGGATCGGCGCCTTGAAGGCTTCGGCCTCCTCGGGCGTCCATTTGTCGGCGTCGCGGTGGACTGTCGCCAGCACCGACGCCGCCTGCTCGCCGCCCATCACGCTGATCCGGCTGTTGGGCCAAGTGAAGAGAAAACGCGGCGAATAGGCCCGCCCGCACATGCCGTAATTGCCCGCGCCGAAGCTGCCGCCGATCAGCACCGTGATCTTCGGCACCGTTGCCGTCGCCACCGCCGTCACCAGCTTCGCGCCATGTTTGGCGATGCCTTCGGCCTCATATTTGCCGCCGACCATGAAGCCGCTGATGTTCTGGAGGAAGAGCAGGGGAATGCGCCGCTGCTGCGCCAGTTCGATGAAATGTGCGCCCTTGACCGCGCTTTCGCTGAACAGCACGCCGTTGTTGGCAAGGATCGCGACGGGGATACCCCAGATATGCGCGAAACCGCAGACGAGCGTGCTGCCATAGTTCGCCTTGAACTCGTGAAACTCCGATGCATCGACGATGCGGGCGATGACCTCGTGCACGTCATAGGGCGCACGCACATCCTGCGGGATGATGCCGTAAAGCTCCTCCGCGGCATATTTGGGAGGACGCGGGTCTTTCATCGCCACCTCGAAGCCCTGTTCGACCCCGAAGGTCGAGACGATGTCGCGCACGATCGTCAGCGCATGTTCGTCATTCTCAGCCAAGTGATCGACCACGCCCGATTTCTTCGCGTGCAGATCGCCGCCGCCGAGATCCTCGGCGCTGATCTCCTCGCCCGTCGCGGCCTTCACCAGCGGCGGACCGGCGAGGAAGATCGTGCCCTGATTGCGGACAATCACCGTCTCGTCGCTCATCGCGGGCACGTAGGCGCCGCCCGCGGTGCAGCTTCCCATCACGCACGCGATCTGCGGAATGCGCTTCGCCGACATATTCGCCTGGTTGAAGAAGATGCGCCCGAAATGGTCGCGGTCGGGAAAGACCTGATCCTGATGCGGCAGGTTGGCGCCGCCGCTATCGACGAGGTAGAGGCAGGGCAGGCGGTTCGCCTCGGCGATCTCCTGCGCGCGGAGATGCTTCTTCACCGTCATCGGATAGTAGGTGCCGCCCTTCACCGTCGCGTCGTTGCAGACGATCATCGCCTGCCGCCCCGACACGCGGCCGATGCCGGCGATCATGCCGGCGCCCGGCACCTCGCCTTCATACATGTCGCCCGCCGCAAGCTGCCCGATCTCGAGGAAGGGCGAGCCCGGATCGAGCAGCCGCTCGACCCGCTCGCGCGGCAGCAGCTTGCCCCGGCTCGTGTGCCGCTCGCGCGACTTTTCATTGCCGCCGAGCGCCGCCGCGGCGACCCGCGCATGGAGTTCGTCGCGCAGGCCGCGATTGTGCGCGGCATTGGCGCGAAACGCGTCGCTTTCCGCATCGATCATCGTTCCCAAGACAGGCGCGCTCACGTCTTTCACTCTCCTGCTGAAGTCCGGCGGGATACCCCGCCGCTCGTCGACCCACAAGGACCGCAGGCCGAAAATGGTTGGCATTGAAACCGGATCGTCACAGGCCTATGCCCCTTCGCATCCCCCATAAAAGCAAGGCCGACCCCATGAAAAAGACCGTCTTCGCCATCCTTCTGTCCACCGCCGCGATCGTCGCGGGTCCGGTCGCCTGCTCGAAGGGCGGCGACAAGGCCGACGCGAGCTACACCGTCGGCACCGAACTCGGCATCAGCAAGACCGCGATGGACACCAGCGTGAAGCCCGGCGACGACTTTTACGCCTATGCCAACGGCAATTGGCAAAAGACGACCGCGATCCCGGCGGACCGCTCGTCGACCGGCGCCTTTTACATCGCCTTCCTCGAAACCGAGAAGCGTACCCGCGAACTGGTCGACGCGATCGTCAAGAGCGGCGGCGATCCCAAGACCGACGACGGCCGCATTGCCGCCTTCTACAATGCCTATATGAACACCAAGGCGATCGACGCCGCGGGGATGAAGCCGGTCGAGGCCGATCTCGCGCGCTTCGCGGCGATCACCGACAAGGCCGGCCTGTCGAAGGTGCTGGGCGAGCAGACTCGCGCCGACGTCGACCCGCTGAACGCGACCGATTTCAACACCGAAAATCTGTTCGGCATCTTCGTGACGCAGGGCCTCGCCACCCCCGGCGAGGTGATCCCCTATGTGCTGCAGGGCGGCCTCGGCCTGCCCGAGCGCGAATATTATCTGTCGGCCGATCCCAAGATGGCGACGATCCGCACGCAATATCAGACCTATATCGCCAAGCTGCTGACCGCCGCCGGGCAGAGCGATGCCGAGGCGAAGGCGAAGCGCATCTACGACCTCGAGGTCAAGATCGCGAAGGCGCATGCCAGCCGCGAAGAGAGCGAGGATTTCGCCAAGTCGGCGGGCGTCTGGGCGAAGGGCGATTTCGCGACGAAGGCGCCGGGCATCGACTGGGACGCTTATTTCGCGGCGGCGGGGCTCGACAAGGCGGCGAAGTTCGGCGCCTATCACGCCAGGGCGATCACTGGCCTGTCGGCGCTCGTGGCGTCGGAGCCGCTCGATACGTGGAAGGACTGGCTGGCGTTTCACCAGATCAACAGCCACACCGACGTGCTGCCGACCGCGCTCGATAGCGCGCATTTCGCTTTTTACGGTACGACGCTTTCGGGCACACCGCAGCAGCGCAGCCGCGACAAGCGCGCGCTCGACGCGCTGAACACCGACCTTGGCGACGCGGTCGGCCGCGTCTATGCCGAGAAATATTTCCCGGCGTCGGCGAAGGCCGAGGTCGGCGACATGGTGAAGGGCATCAAAGCGGCGTTCGCCACGCGCGTGAACGCGATCGACTGGATGGCCCCCGAAACCAAGAAGGAAGCGATCAGGAAGGTCGAGACGATCGTCGTCGGCGTCGGCTATCCCGAGACGTGGCGCGATTACGGCAGCTACACCGTCAGCACCGACAATGCCTATGCCAACGAAGTCGCTGGCGAGAAGGCCGAATATGCGCATCAGCTCGCCAAGATCGGCAAGCCGATGGACAAGGCCGAATGGTGGATGACGCCGCAGACGGTCAACGCCGTCAACCTGCCGGTGCAGAACGCGCTGAACTTCCCCGCCGCGATCCTGCAACCGCCCTTCTTCAACGCCGCCGCCGACCCCGCCTATAATTATGGCGCGATCGGCGCCGTCATCGGGCACGAGATCAGCCACAGCTTCGACAACAATGGCGCGGCGTTCGATTCGACCGGGGCGCTGCGCAACTGGTGGACGGCCGCCGACCTCAAGAAGTTCGAGGAAGCGGGCGCCGCGCTCGCCGCGCAGTTCGACACCTATAAGCCGTTCCCCGACCTTGCGGTGAACGGCAAGCTGACGCTGGGCGAGAATATCGCCGACGTCGCGGGCTTGCAGGCCGCCTACGACGCCTATCACGCCTCGCTCGGCGGCAAGGCCGCGCCGGTGATCGACGGCTTCACCGGCGACCAGCGCTTCTTCATCGCCTATGCGCAGACCTGGGCGACCAAGATGCGCGACGAGGCGCTGCGCGCACGCATCGCGACCGACGGCCACGCGCCGGGCATGTACCGCGCGCTCACTGTCCGCAACCTTGATGCCTGGTACAAGGCGTTCGACGTCAAGGAAGGCGACAAGCTCTACCTCGCGCCCGACAAGCGCGTGCGCGTCTGGGGGTAAATTAGCCCCGTCATTGCGAGGAGCGAAGCGACGCGGCAATCCAGAGCGGGCGTAAACCGCTCTGGATTGCTTCGCTCCGCTCGCAATGACGTCAATCATTGGGAACCTGTTTTTTCGCCGGCTTCTTGCGGATCAAATGGCTATAGACGCCGACCAGGTTGATGCAGAGCAGCGCGACATTCTGCCAGCCGATGCCTTCGCTGTCGGGCTGCAGGAAACCCCAGGCGATCAGCGCGAGGCTGCTCGTCACGAAGATCACGAACGCCCAGCCGTTCCATCGCTCGCCGAGGTTGAGCGAGACGAGCAGCGCCGCGAGCGTCGCGGCGGCGGCGCCATAATATTGCAGCGCATCGAGCAGGGTCTGGTTCATGCAAAGCCGCCGATCAATGCAAAGAGGCCCGCCGCGCTCAGCACCGGCCAGGCGATGTGGCGACCCTTGGTGTAGGCCGCGTTGAAGAGTCCCGTCGCCAGCCAGGCCACGCCGATGACGGCCAGCAGCCCCCGCGGCGTTCCGGGCCAACTCACCGCCGCTGCCGAAACGAGCATCAGCACCGATGTCGCGTGCCAGGCGAAGCGGACGATCCGGCGGGCGAGCGCGTCGGCGAGCAGGCCTTCGCCGTTCCGCAGCAACGGTTCGATCAGGCGCCGATAACCGAGCACAGAATGCACCAGCGCTGCCGCCACCATGCAGGCGGCCGACAGCCCGGTCCAGATCACGCGCCGGCGCCGATCAGTTCGCGGCCGATCAGCATCCGGCGGATCTCGTTGGTCCCCGCGCCGATGTCGAGCAGCTTGGCGTCGCGCCAATAGCGTTCGACCGGCCAGTCCTTCGTATAGCCCGCGCCGCCGAGCGCCTGGATCGCCTCGCCCGCGACCTTCACCGCATTCTCGCTCGCGAGCAGGATACAGCCCGCGGCGTCGAAGCGCGTCGTCTGCCCCGCGTCGCACGCCTTGGCGACGTTATAGACATAGGAGCGCGCCGACTGGAGCATCACATACATGTCGGCGATCTTCGCCTGCATAAGCTGGAACGACCCGATCGGCTTGCCGAACTGCTTGCGTTCGCGAACATAGGGAATGACCGTGTCGAGGCACGCCTGCATGATGCCGAGTTGAAGCCCCGCGAGCACGACGCGCTCATAATCGAGCCCCGACATCAGCACGCCGACGCCGCCGTTCTCGGGCCCCATCACCTGCTCCGCGCTCACCTCGCAATCGGTGAAGACCAACTCCGCGGTTGGTGAGCCGCGCATCCCGACCTTGTCGATTTTCTGCCCGATGCTGAAGCCCGGCATGTCCTTCTCGATCAGAAATGCGGTGATCCCGCGCGATCCCGCCTCGGGCGAGGTCTTGGCATAGACGACGAGCGTATCGGCACAGGTCGCGTTGGTGATCCAGAACTTCGTGCCGTTGAGGATGAAGTGGTCGCCCTTCTTCTCGGCCTTCAGCTTCATCGACACGACGTCGCTGCCCGCGCCGGCTTCGGACATCGCAAGGCTGCCGACATGCTCGCCGCTGATCAACTTGGGGAGATATTTCGCCTTCTGCTCGGCATTGCCCCAGCGGCGAATCTGGTTGACGCACAGGTTCGAATGCGCGCCGTAGGACAGGCCGATCGCGCCCGAAGCCCGCGACACTTCCTCGACCGCTATGACATGCTCGAGATAGCCGAGCCCGAGCCCGCCCCATTCCTCCTCGACGGTGATGCCGTGCAGGCCAAGCGCGCCCATCGCGGGCCACAGTTCGGCGCGCGGGAACCAGTCCTCGGCATCGGCCCTGGCGGCGAGCGGCGCGATCTGATCGTCGGCGAAGCGGGCGGTGGTCTCGCGGATCATGTCGGCGGTTTCGCCGAGCGCGAAGTCGAAATCGGGGGTGGCGCGCATGAGCATCCCTTCGGTCAGGGGCGGAACATCGTCCCTGTCTGCCCGAAAGTGCGTTCATATGAAAATTGAAACTACGCGCGATCCAGCATAAGGAAAATTTATGATAAAGCGGTCGCACATCCGGCAGTTTCTCGCGGTCGTCGATGCGGGCAGCTTCACCCGCGCCGCGCAGCAGATCCGCGTGACCCAGCCCGCGCTCTCGACCGGGATCGCCGATCTCGAACGCCTCGTCGGCGCGCCGCTTTTCATCCGCAATCGCCGCCAGATCCGCCTGACCGAGGCGGGCGGGCGCTTCCTGCCCATCGCGCGCGATCTCGAACGCGGCTTTCGCGCCGCCGACGGCTTCGGCCGCGCGAAGGAAAGCGCGAAACCCGCACTCAAGCTCGGCACGATCCGTTCGGCGCCGGGCGAATTCTTCCAGACCATCGCCGCGCTGCTCGCGCGCGATTTCGCGATCGAGATCAGCGAGAACAGCGATTCCGAACTGCGCGCAGCAATCCAGGGCGGCCGCCTGAACATGGCGCTCATCCCGCTCCGACAGGGTGAGCGCGAGCCCAACGTCGTTCCGTTGTATGAAGAGCCGATCCTGATGTTCGTCGGGGCCGGCCACGCACTGGCGGGGCAGGGCGAGGTTGCGCCCGAACAACTTGCACCCGAAACGATGATCGCGCGCCGCTCGTGCGAGTTTCTCGACGCGACGAGCCGCTTCTTCACGCGCCATCGCGTTCGCCCCCGCTTTGCGCTCCGCAGCGACAGCGACGACCGCTGCCTGCGCATGGTCGCGGCGGGCGTCGGCATCACGACGGCGCCCGCGTCGCTCGCGATCGACGGCGTGGTTCCGATCAAGGTCAGCGGCTATGATTTCCGCCGCGAACTCGGCCTGCTGATCGACCCCGCCTGGCGCGCGCAGGGTGGGATGGAGCAACGCCTTTTGCACTCGCTTCCCGCGCTCCGGCGCGCCGCTGCCGATTGGGCGGATGCGCGCGTCGAGGCTTAGCTTGGGCTCGGGGCTTTCAAGTCTGGCTTGGCCCCTCGAAAGGCCATACAGCTTGATCGCCCCATGCCGGGGCGGCAAGGGCGGGGCATGACCGATACGCTGACCCATCTCGACCGGCTCGAGGCCGAGAGCATCCATATCATGCGCGAAGTGATGACCGACGCCGCGAAGCCGGTGATGCTGTACAGCGTCGGCAAGGACAGCGCGGTGATGCTGCACCTCGCCCGCAAGGCCTTTTATCCTTCGCCGCCGCCGTTTCCGCTGTTGCATGTCGACACGACGTGGAAGTTCAAGGCGATGTACGAGCTTCGCGACCGCATGGCGCGCGAGAGCGGGATGGAACTCATCGTCTATCAGAACCCCGAGGCAAAGGAGCGCGGGATCAACCCCTTCGACCACGGCCCCTTGCACACCGACATGTGGAAGACCGAAGGGCTCAAACAGGCACTCGACCTTTACAGCTTCGACGTCGCCTTCGGCGGCGCGCGGCGCGACGAGGAGAAAAGCCGCGCGAAAGAGCGCATCTTCTCCTTCCGCACCGCAAGCCACGGCTGGGACCCCAAGAAGCAGCGTCCCGAGCTTTGGAACCTCTACAACGCGAAGAAAGCGAAAGGCGAGAGCATCCGCGTCTTCCCGATCTCGAACTGGACCGAGCTCGATATCTGGCAATATATCGCGCGCGAAAATATCCCGATCGTGCCGCTCTATTTTGCCGCGCCGCGACCGACCGTGGAGCGCGACGGGCTGTTGCTGATGGTCGACGACGACCGCTTCCCGCTGAAGGAGGGCGAGGTGCCGGTGGAACGTTCGGTGCGCTTCCGCACCCTCGGCTGC
>Ga0182745_1002456_pt1 | contig 16596 bp, 16 predicted proteins | sample eDN3rd30CKraftBY_FD_128523 | JGI IMG/M metagenome (GOLD analysis project Ga0182745, IMG submission 128523) | Enriched backyard soil microbial communities from Emeryville, California, USA - eDNA 3rd pass 30_C Kraft BY (version 2) (version 2) | ecosystem: Environmental > Terrestrial > Soil >...
GATTTTACTCATAAAATAACTCCCGTTCAGATTAATTTGTTTTAGTATAACGGGCTTTTCGCATAGAAAAAACCCCGAATAGGGCACTTTTTTTTAAGTGTCCACTATTCGGGGTTCAGTTCACTCATAACGAGCAGGGCGCTTTTTATTTGCGATCACTTGGCTGTCTATATTCTAATCCTAATAACCGTTTAACTTCTTCTTCACACCAATTCCGGAGAGCAACGTTAAAGTATTGGCGTTTAAATGTTGTACCTCGTTCAATTATGAGGTATTCCGTCGCATTATCCGTAACGTTCTCCGATTGAACCTTTATTCCACGTTTAAGCATCTCCGCTCTAACGCTCTTTAGCTCCGTAAATAACTCGTCAATTTTAACCTCAAACCACTGATTAAAAACACGCTGCATTTTAAGATCCGAAGTAAACTTCTTTTCCCGCTCTAACGTCCTCATTGTTAACTCGAGGATTATATATCTATGAATCAATTCCGCTGAATCATTATCCATGTAATCACCTTTTTAGCTTTATTATATAAGCTGACCGATGTTTTTCAAAATCTCGAGTAGCATCGGACTTAATTGGATTAATATATAGCCGAGCCCGGCGCGTAACATCATATCGAACGCCTTCTCTTGATTACCGATCATTATTAAGAAGAACGAAGCAACTACGATTACGCTTGCTATTGGAAAACTAATCGCAACTAATAGGTCCAGCACAGGATCCAAAACATTTGCAAGCATAGTTATTGAGGCGTCAGCAATAGCTCCGGTTGGAATCATTGCGTCTGATGGCGCATATATTGGCGCTGAAGCTGTTATCATAGCCGATTGCTCTGCTAGTTGATGCGTTGCAAGCCCGACACTTAAAACGCTTGGAATGGCAGTAGCAACGGCTACTTCTTTACGTGTAGCAAACTTATACATATTACGTTCTCTTTCATACTCCGCGTGATCCATTGGCGCTACAACCTCGATTTTATTTCGCTTAAAGAACATTTTAATCTCTCCCTTATCGAATATCGTTGATTAAAAACACCTTAAACTGAGGCAATTCTCTGCACGCTTCCTCTAGCTGCTTACGTCTCAATTCCGTTGTAGTCACCCATACAATAACGGGAAAATGACCGACTTTTAATGCGATACTGTTCATCAAGCCTTTGTAACGCTCAATCTTCGCCCTATTCTCTTTCATCGTTTGCTTGTGATCGACTTCTAAAAAGTGCTGCAGTCCGCCAATCGAATACATAGCGTCAGCAACAATGGAAACCTTACCGGTTGAAATCTTAACCTCGTTCTTCCAATCCTTCGGGCAGTTGCAATAAAGCCAAAATTCGTTACGCATAAGGTAATGATCGACTTGACTACTCTTCTTGCGCACCTTATTGGATTCAACGTACTCCCTACCGTTCTTGTTCAGATAATAGACCGATTGATAGCCGTCTCTAAAAGAGTCGAGATAGTCCGATAAATCGCTTAATACTCGATTTGTATTGCGAATAGTGCCGAGCTTAAAATACGTTTGAAGCTGGTCACGACTTAAATAATCAAAGGATTTCAAAAGTAGCAATATCCGTTCTTCCCGATCCGTCAATGCTTTCCTTCTCAATCCGCTTAGCCTCCTTTTTCTCTATGATGTAAGGTTCGATTCGCTGATGAATCGTTTCATTCGATATGAAAGGCGATTGCACGATGTAACGCTTAATAGTGTTCTTATAAATGCCTCGACCTGGAATATCCGGTAATTTATCAGCTCCACCTTCATCCAGTACAACTCTTGAAGCCGTATCGGTATCAACTACGTAACATAAGCGAGCGATGATATTCCGCTTTGTTTGCGATGAAATGGTTTGGGCCGTCGGATATTGCGTGCAAAAGATTAAATAATAGCCCGCTGAACGCCCTCTTCGCGCTATATCAGTTATAACGTCTGTTGCATCACTGTATTCCGCTAAATCGGCTGCTTCGTCAATGATGATGAAATGACGCTTCTTAATGCCCGCCTCTTTAACGTCCTCATAGCCGTTATCTACAACCTTCTCAAAAGACTCGTTCATATCTCTTTGAATGGATTCTAAAACCTCTTGCGCCCCCTTTGGTTCGCGAGAGTAGTATTTTACTTGCTTACAGTTTCTAAAGCGGTGGAAAGCGGATCCTCCTTTTAAATCGATTAAGGACAGCTCTACGTTTTCCGGTTGCTGGTCAATGAGTGTCGTAACAATAAGTTTTAAAATCGCACTTTTACCGTATCCAGTGGCGCCAGCAATAATTAAATGCTTAGATTTATCGAAGTCGTGGCAAATGGTATCACCTTTCCGTGTATATCCGATAGGCACTGACCACGATTTAGGCTTTAAGAGAATTTCGTCCCAATCAATCTTACTTGGCAACGGTTTATCATAAACTCGTATAATCAATAGTCCGTCATAATCTAACTCGATTTCTTTTTGCTCCGTCAGTTTATTCCTCCATAAGTCTTGAAGCTGACTGATAATCGTTTTATCGAATTTTAACGTTTTTAAATCGGCAAATTTAATGCGCTTGCGCCTATTGTTTAATCCGTCTTGCAGAACGTCTAATTTTTCTTGGTAATGCTTGAAGCTCCGGCCATCCGGGATCCGATACTTATATTCCCATCCCCAGCTATGCTGTTTCTTGCGGACTAGCACCGTTGTAAGCGTGTCACTTCCGTCAGAAACGTTTAATCCGCTTAACGATATAATCCTTTGAATTTTCCCGGAATCGTTCGAAGCAAGGCCTTTCTTTTTGGTATACGCTTTAAGCGCAATGCCTCCGAATAATGTCGTTGTCAATATTTCAAAAAACAATTCGCATCTCCCTCCGTCGTTTTTAAAAATTCGTTCAAGGAAAATATGCAGTATAAAATTGATTTCGCACGGGTTCTATTATGTTAATAATAGTTGCTCAGATTAGGAATGAGTTATAGAGGCTTTGAGGCTATGAAAATAAAGGATTTCAAATAGACTAGAACGAATACTAGGGTAGAAATCAATCTAGCGTTATATGTGGAATTTCATTTGGTAGTAATAAGATATTACACTATCCGTAAAAATATATCTTGTCCGACAAAATATTTTTATTGATTGCGTAAAAGGAGGTCAAAATGGATCGTAAAATCGAAATAAAATTATACCAGCTGCTTCTAGATAATAAAATGACATATCAAGAGCTCTCCAATAAATCGGGATTATCTGTACGCACAATCTCCGAATTAGTAAATAATAAAACCGAGCGTATTCCTAAAACAGCATTATGTAAGATTGCTGACGCTTTAAATATAGAAGATATACGGGATCTAATTGACTTTAAGGTTGACAAGTGATCCCCCATTTTCAGCAGAATAGCTGCTACGCTCCAGGAAACGGCGCAAAGATGTTACCTATTATCGTAAACAACGAATAAACGAAGTCTGAGACAATAAGTAACAATCGCATATTTTCAGCGTCATAGTGAACGTCCGAGGTTTCTCGTATGCTCCTGTTAGATTGGTAGTTTTCACTACGCATATACTCGACTAATTATCGTCCTAGCCGTGCGGATCAGTCCTTGATTGGTCGAATTTGTCCGACAGTTTGTCCGCTCGTATATGCTTACCGACACCGTAATGTCCCGATAAACCTTACCGCACCTTTTATGGCCGTGCTCACCTTTCATCGCACCGTAACAGGAAACGGGTGACTTGCGATATAGTCGCTTTTGTGCAGCGGTACGACGAACCTTTCCAGGTTATTTTAACGACGAATTAGTGGGCTACCTCGTCGAACTGCCTAAAAAAGGGTGCATTTAAGAAGCCTTGCATCATCGAATTTTTTTCGATATAATGAAGGCATAACGCAATTATTTACGCTAGTCGTATTTAGTTGTTTACACTTATTGCTGGCAGGCATTTTAGTGTAATCGTATTTAGTTAAGAGTCGGTCGACGTCTGCAAACGTCAATCGGCTTTTTTCATTCTATATATCCAAGTTTTCTAAAGGACTGTGCTGCCTATATTTCTTCATTACCTCGCGATCCGAGAAATCTAAATAAATCGCCGAAGTTATTTCTACGCTTGCATGACCAAGAAGTCTTGAAAGAGTTGCCAAGTCACCACCGTTAATTAAGTACCTCTTAGCGAAGTTATTACGTAGTAAATGCGGTGTTACCTCTAAACCGACATCACGGCTTCGTAACCTAAATGAACGCTCTACGCCTTCTATACGCAGCTTTGTACCGCGATTAGTTGGAAACACATAAGGACTATCGGTATATCTATCTTTAAAAGCGAGCCACGATTTAAGATGATTACGCGTTTTTTGCGAGTAGTAAACAAAGCGTTGCTTACCCGACTTGGTCTTGCGTAATAAAACCGCATTTCCTCGCAAATCAATATCGGTTGGCACAACTTCTAATAATTCGCCAATTCGTGCGCCAGTATCGAATATTAATCGAGCAATCACCCAATCACGATATTGGTCGAACTTAGTTACATCAAACGAACGGAAAAATTGCTTTAACTCGTTATCTTCGAGCATAATTTTCACCTTACGCTCCGGTTTAACGTTTTTAAGATCTTTTAACGGATTACGGCGAATAAGCTGCTCGGCGTATAAATGTGAATAGAACGCCTTAATGTTACGTACATAATTCGCGATGGTTGTTTTGCTAACTGGCTTTCCGTAATCACCGCGACGTTCCGGGTAATTGTTAGGCTTGTCTAACGCACTAACTTCGAACTTTCCGCGCTCCTCGATTGAGAGTATATAAGCGCGAACATGCTCCGCGGTAACGTCTTTAACATCATTAATTTCAAATTTATCCGCTAAGTATCGAGCAAATAATTTTAACGTCTGTTCATACGATCTTAAGGTTTTTGCCGAAAGTCCCTTCGCTGAACAGTCGAGCATATAACGATCGATTTCGATTAAAAATGGACTTAAAGACAACAAAAAACGCCTCCTTAAACAGTCGTTAAAAACCGTTTAAAAAAGCGCTTTCTTATACGTAATATTATCGATATTTAAATTAAGTTTACCGCACATTCTCCGCTAAGCCTTTCCGGTAAAATAGCGTAACGCCAACTCTTAAGAAGCGACTAACTCAATACGAATTTTGTCAGCGATCATCGCAATGAACTCTGAGTTTGTTGGTTTTGATTTTAAGTGATGTACTGTATAACCAAACATTTGCGAAATAGATTCATAGTTTCCACGGTTCCATGCCACTTCAATAGCATGACGAATTGCTCGTTCCACACGTGAAGGCGTTGTGCCGAATTTCTTCGCTATCTCTGGATATAAGATTTTCGTTACAGAACCTAATAATTCAATATCGTAGTAGACCATTTGAATTGCTTCTCTTAAATACGAATAGCCTTTAATATGAGCTGGAACGCCAATTTCTTTAATGATTGCAGTAATAGTTGTATCTAACTGACGTTGATTTACTTTAGCTTGTCCTTCTGGTTGAAGAATACTTTGTCTTTTTACGCTTTCTGGCTTTTGACCAGCACAGTGTAAGATTTTTTGCACGAGTTGATCAAACTCAAATGGTTTTAACATAAAGTATGAGGCACCATAAGTAACCGCTTGTTTCATCACATCTTCTTGTCCAAATGCAGTAAGCATGATTACTTGTGTTTTAGCAAGACTGTCATCACTATACATCGCCTCAAGTACCCCAAGCCCATCTAAATGTGGCATGATAATATCTAGAAGTAATACGTCCGGATGAAATTCTTCTAACATTTTAATGCAAAGTTTACCGTTTGGTGCAGTTGCTACTATTTCAATATCAGCGTGATTTTCAAAGTACTGTTCCATCGTTCTGACTAAATCTCGGTTATCGTCGGCAATTGCCACTTTTACTTTCGCCAAAAAAATTCCCCCTTAGATTATAAACAACACATTTTCTACTTTATTAGTATCCCATCTCAATTTATGCCACATATTTACTATACTTGACAATTCTATTTTCGACAATAATTAGGAAATCCCTTTATTTTGAATAAAAATAATTATGTAGTATGATTGTTTCTTCTTTAATCGACAATTTAAATTTAAAACAAAGTTTTTTCGTCTGGTTTTATCCTTATTTTAATAAAAAAAAAGGAAAAAGACTATACTTTTCAAGAAATTATAGTCTTTTTACCTTATTTCCTTTATTTAGGCTTCTTTTTCAACATTTCAGAAACAGTGATTGCTGCCCCCTTAGACGGCTGTTCGACAAACATATGGGTCACTGCTCCCACAAATTTTCCCTTTTGAATAACAGGACTCCCACTCATCCCTTGAAGAATTCCACCTGTTTTTTCAAGTAACTCCTTATCCGTTACAACAAATTGAAGGAAGTTCTCCTCAATTTTTGTAATTTCTACTTCAAACGCTTCTACCTTCAAACCTTCAATAGCTGTATATATCTCTGCTTTCCCAAGAGATATTTCTTCATCATTTATTATTTCAATCGGTTGTCGTAAATTATTTTTTAAATCATTTTCCCAGCTACCAAATATTCCATAAACATCATTCGATTTTACATTTCCTAAGCGAATGTTATTTTCTTCTATAACAGAAATTTTGTAGCCTGGATTTCCTGGGGTACTCTTTTTTATTTGCTCAATGTTCGCTAAAAATATTGATCCATCGGTAAAGTCTGGTGGTTCATTTAAAACACCATCTATAATTTGATGACCCAATGCGCCGTACTGTTTTGATTCTGGATCTATAAAGGTTAATGTCCCGATGCCATCCGTTTCATCTTTTAAAAAGGGCAAAATATTATTTGCCTGCTCGCTCGTTAATGAAATATCACGTTGCTCTTGTGTTTTTTGTTTTACTGATAACGTAAGCTCATTAGAGTTCAATTGTTGTTTAAGCTTTTCAACAGATGAAACTTCAGAGCCGTTTATTTCTTCGATTACGTCACCTTTCTTTAGCCACTGTCCATTAGGCAATAAGACATCATGTGCAACGTAAACAAATGGCAATTGTAACTGTATCCCTATGGATTCACCCATCGGTATTAATTTCTTCGCAAAGGCCTCAGCATTTGGCGAGAAAACGAATACCAAGAGTAAAATAAAAGTCAACAGATTACGCAAATGGCACTTCATAGTCCACCTCCTTTAAGATTTGTACATTTACTATGTGTCACTTGTACATCAATAATGAGAGGTAAATATTTGTCGTGAAAAAACTTAAAAAAGGAGAATAAAGGAGTAGCTAATCGTTTATAGCTACTCCAAGAGCTTCATTAAAAAGTCGTATAAGCATACCAGAATTTTCAAATATGCAGTTAAGAAAACATGTTTTTCAATTCTTGTTTTCTGTCCTTCGCAAGATTTAAAAGTTCTAAAGCATGTTGTAAAGTAAGGTCAGTTATTTCAGAACCGCTCATCATACGACTGATTTCTTCCACTCGATTTTGTATATCGATTTGAGATACGGTTGTATATGTTCTATTTTGATCCACCTGTTTTCGAATAAGGTAGTGCTGATCTGCCATTGCTGCAACTTGTGGTAAATGAGAAATACATAATACTTGTGAGGAAATTGAAATAGCGGCAATTTTTTCAGCAATAGCTTGTGCAACCCGACCACTAACACCTGTGTCTACTTCATCAAAAATAATGGACGTAATACCGTTCGATGAAGAAAAGATTGTTTTAAGTGCGAGCATAATCCGAGATAACTCCCCACCAGATGCAATTTTCGGTATAGACTTAGGTGGTTCACCAACATTTGTTGATATATAGAATGATACATAGTCTTTCCCGTTCACATCGAAACTATGTAAGGATTCAAAATTAACGATAAATTTTGCTTTTTCCATATGTAAGTCACGCAATTGCTCCATGATGGCCTCACTTAATTTTACAGCACTTTTCGTTCTAATTTTCGTAAGTGATAAAGCTAACTGGTCAATTTCTTCTTCCATTTTACTCAATTTTTTCTCGTAATTTTGAATCGTTTCATCACGGTTTTGTAATTGAATGAGCTCATCTTGGATTTTTTCAAAGTACTTTAATATCTCCTCAACAGTATTTCCATACTTTCTTTTCATCATCTGATATTGAGCTAATCGATGTTCAACTTCATTTAAACGCTCAGGATCAAATTCTAAATCATCCAATACATTTTTAATTTGATGTGCAGCTTCCTGTAATGCGTAAAAAGCTGAGCTAACCGATTCTGAGGATTCATTAAATTGCTCATCTAACTCGACAATATCTTCTAAAGCATTCATCGCATCTCCTACATGATCGAGTCCCTTCAATTCACCTGAGATAGATTCATAGGCTATATTTGCTCGCTCAAAAATTTTATGGAAGTTTAATAACCTTCTTCTTTCTTCAACAAGCTGTTCTTCTTCACCAATGATTAAATTGGCTTCTTCTAACTCATTGATTTGGAATTGATATAAATCAATTCGTTGAGCGATTCTTTGTTCATCTATACTAATTGATGCAATTTCACGTTTAAAATCTTTATAGGTTTGAAATTTCTCTGTATATTGTTCTTTTATCTGGGCAAGCTCATTATGTGCAAAATGATCTAGTAAATAGATATGTCTTTTTTCATCCATTAGTTCTTGACTTTCATGTTGACCATGAATATCAATCAAAGTAGCACCGATTTCTCTTAGGATTGTCAATGTTACTAATTTCCCATTTACTCGACAAACACTTTTTCCATTTTCATTAATATCGCGACGAAGGATAATCATACCCTCTTCGCATTCGATACCATATTCTAAGAATTTCTCATAAATCGGATGGTTTTCATTTGAAATCGTAAATAAGCCTGTTAACTCAGCCTTTTTTGCACCATGTCGAATAAATTCCTGGGATGCACGTCCACCGGCAAGTAAGTGGACTGCATCAATTATGATTGACTTACCAGCACCAGTTTCTCCTGTTAGAACGGTTAATCCCCCTGAAAAATCGACAGTTAATTCATCGATTATCGCGAAGTTGCGAATACTAAGTTCTTTTAACAAACATCGATCACCTCTTAAGCTGCTCTTAAATGTTGTATATAGTTTAAGTTAAATTAAACCTATAATACGTTCTTTAATATTCTCACGGTCCTCTTCGCGGCGGCAAATGATTAATATCGTATCATCTCCAGAAAGTGTTCCAAGGATTTCTGGCCATTCTAAATGATCAATCAATACTGCAATAGCGTTACCATTGCCCGGTAGAGATTTTAACATTAAAAAGTGAGCTACACCATCGATACTCACAAATGAATCTGATAACGCTCTTTGTAATTTTTGTAATGGATTAAAACGTTGGTCTGCTGGTAAGCTGTACTTATATCGTCCATCTTGTAGTGGTACTTTCACAAGATGTAATTCTTTTATATCACGTGAAATAGTGGCTTGTGTTACGTTATACCCTGCTTGTTTTAAACGATCTACTAAATCGTCTTGTGTTTCAATCTCGTTATTTGTTACTAATTCTCGAATGCGCATATGGCGTTGACCTTTGTTCATTCCAATTCACCTCTTATGAATATTTATGTATATTTATACTAACATTTCATAAATAAAACCACAAGAAAAAGTGGATAACCCTATATTCTAGGTCATCCACTTTTATTTTTTCTTTTATTTTAATTCATTATGAGCCGAATCCACTACCGCTTTAAAGTTAGTAAATGGCTCTATTATTTGATTTTCTTTAGGATTCACTAAATGGAATAAAAATTCAATATTCCCTTCCCCACCAGTAATAGGCGAGTAAGAGGCATCCTTTACGACAAAACCAGTTTCCGTTGCCATTTTTGCTGTTTCTTCTAGTACATCCAAATGTACTTTCGGATCCCGAACAATCCCCTTTTTCCCAACATTTTCTCGCCCTGCTTCAAATTGTGGCTTCACAAGAGCCATCACATCTCCACCAGGCACTAAAATTGTTTTTAATACAGGCAAAATAAGTGATAACGAAATAAAGGATACATCTATTGTTGCAAATTCTGGCAAGCCTTCTGTAAAATCTTCTGGCTTAGAGTATCGAAAATTCGTTTTCTCCATTACAGTCACACGTTCGTCAGAGCGAATTTTCCATGCGAGCTGATTGGAACCTACATCAAGTGCATAACAATGCTTGGCTCCATTTTGCAGAGCACAATCAGTAAAGCCTCCTGTAGACGAACCTATATCTAACATTAGCTTGTCCAATACTGACATTTCAAAAATATCAAGAGCCTTTTCTAATTTGAGACCACCACGACTTACATACTTTAACTGTGAGCCTTTTACTTGAAGTGGGGCATCAATTGAAATTTTTTCCCCTGCTTTATCGATTCGAGTCTCATTTGAGTAAACAAGACCTGCCATAATTGAACGTTTTGCTTTTTCTCGAGTTTCACATAAGCCTCTTTCTACAAGCAAAATGTCAACTCGTTCTTTTATTTGTTTTGTCATACTAATTTCGTTCCTATTACTTTGTCGCTTTTAACTAGTTGTTGTATACGAGCAATTGTATCCTCTTTGGTTAAATGAATTTCTTCTAAAAGTTCGTTTACACTACCTTGTTCGATAAACTGATCTGGAATACCCATTCGGTCAACTTTCACATCAAAGTATTGATTTTCACTTGCAAATTCTAAAACGGCACTACCAAAACCACCTTGTAGGATAGCTTCTTCGATTGTTAAAATCGGCATTTTCTTCGCAAATAATTCATGAAGAATGCTTTCATCAAGAGGTTTAATAAAACGAGCATTCACGACTTTTACATTAATACCTTGTGTAGCCAGTTCGTCTGCCGCTTCCATAGCCATAGGAATCGTTGTACCGAATGTTAATATACAAGCGTCTTTCCCGTCTTTTAATACTTCCCAACTTCCGATAGGAATCGTTTTCATTTCTTCATCCATTGGTACTCCTAAACCATTTCCACGAGGGTAACGTAAAGCGATTGGTCCATCATTATATTCAAATGCTGTTTTTACCATATGCTGTCCTTCGTTTTCATCCTTAGGCATCATTAAAACCATATTGGGTAAATGACGTAGGAAAGAAATGTCAAACACACCTTGGTGTGTTTCCCCATCCGCACCAACTAATCCCGAGCGATCAATTCCGATCACTACGTTTAAGTTTGGTCGTGCTATATCGTGTAAAACTTGGTCATATGCACGTTGTAGGAAAGTCGAGTAGATTGCTAAATATGGTTTCATTCCTTGTGTAGCAATACCAGCAGCCATTGTTGTAGCATGTTGTTCAGCAATTCCTACATCAAAGAATCGATTTGGAAAATCACGTTGAATTCCTTCCATTTTAGAACCTACAGGCATTGCAGGCGTGATCGCGACAATTCTTTCTTCATTTTCCATTAACTTACGAACAGAATCCGAAATTAAACGACTCCAACCTGGCCCCTTTACTTTAGATTTTACAAAGTCACCAGTTTCCATTTTATAAGGACCTGTTCCATGCCATGTTCCAACAGTATCTTCTTCTGCAGGTTTATAGCCTTTCCCTTTTTTCGTAATCACATGAACAATTACTGGGCCTTTTACTTTTTTCGCATATTCTAAGGTTTTGTCTAATGCCTCAAAATCATGACCATCAATTGGACCTAAGTATTTAAAGCCCATTTCTTCAAAGAATACACCAGAAACAACGAGGTATTTTAAGCTATCCTTCACGCGCTCTGCAGTACTTGCCATTTTCCCACCTAAAACGGGGATTTTTTTCATTAGACCTTCTAGTTCTTCTTTTGCCTTTGAATACTCTTTTGCTGTACGTAAACGTCCTAAAATATTGTGTAGGGCACCTACATTTGGTGCAATTGACATTTCGTTATCATTCAAAATGACAATCATATTTTTCTTTTCATGACCAATATGATTAAGTGCTTCTAAGGCCATTCCACCAGTTAAAGCACCATCTCCTATAATCGGAACAACGTAATTATTTTCTTTTTTAATATCACGTGCAATTGCCATACCCATAGCTGCTGAAAGAGAAGTCGAACTATGACCTGTTTCCCATTCGTCGTGTTCACTTTCTAATCTTTTAGGGAAGCCACTAAGGCCTTTAAATTGACGTAGTGTATTAAATTGACTAGCGCGACCAGTTAAAATTTTATGAACATAAGCTTGGTGCCCAACATCCCAAACAAATTTATCTTTCGGGCTGTTAAAGGCTTTATGCAGTGCAATCGTTAACTCAACTACTCCAAGATTAGGACCAATATGTCCCCCTGTAATCGAACATTTTTCGATTAGAAAAGAGCGAATATCACGGCTTAATGATTCCAACTCTTTCGTATTCATATTTTTTAAAAAGGATGGACTAGTAATTTTGGTTAAATCCATCTCACACACACCTTTTCATCATAATTTCAAAGAAAAACGTAGGCGGCTGTATAACTTCCGACGAAACTAGTACTTCCACAAGCATGCTTACATGCGTAAGAGGAAGGTGAAGTATTTTGTGGAGTTAGCCGCAGTAATTTAGATATATCAAGAAAACGTATTTACTATTATAACAGTGTAAACTCAGATTCAAAAGAACTTCCTATTATTAGTTATTTCTTTTCACAATATATCCAGCAAATTCTTCTAATAAGAAGGTGTTTTTCTCAATTTTTTCTAATGCGTTAATTGCAAGTTGATAATGCTCTTCTAACTTTTCTTTTGCACCTTCTAATGTGAGAAGGGCTGGATAGGTGCTCTTATGACTTTCTACGTCTTTACCTGCTGTTTTTCCTAGTTCCTCTGTTGTACCAACAATATCTAAAATATCATCTTGTATTTGGAATGCCAAGCCAATATGATGTGCATATTCTACTAGAGCTTCTCTTTCTTCCAAAGTAGCATTTGATAAAACAGCACCTGCTTCAATACTAAATCGTAAAATAGCACCTGTTTTATTAATATGAACATGTTCAAGTTCCGATAAATTTAAACTACGACTTTCACCATCAATGTCTAATACCTGTCCACCAACCATACCTTCTGCGCCAGCAGCAATACTTAATAGGTTGATTAACTCAACTTTCTTTGTAGGGTCTACATTTTCCATTCTTGCTAGTACCCCAAAGCTTAATGTATTTAATGCATCACCAGCTAATGTTGCTAGGGCTTCACCAAATACTACATGGTTTGTTGGTTTACCACGTCTCATATCATCGTTATCCATACTTGGTAAATCATCATGAATAAGAGAATATGTATGAATCATTTCGATTGCAGCTCCAACAGTTAGAGCCTCGTGTTGTTTATTATGAAACAATTCGCATACAGCTACTACAAAAAGTGGACGAATTCTTTTCCCACCTGCTTTTAATGAATAAAGCATCGATTCTTTTAAGCTTTCTGGAGCTTTAATTTGGTCCACTAGCGAATAAAGTTCTGTTTCAATTTTAGGTAAATTTTCAGCAATAAATTGCTTTAAGTGATTTGTCATAACTAATCCTCTCCATTAGCAGGTTCAAAAGGTTGTTTTTCCCCTTGATCGTTTACAATTGATATTAATTGATTTTCTGCATTTGAAAGTTTTTGGTGGCAATAATGGGATAACTCCATCCCTTTTTTATATAAATCGATTGCTTCTTCTAAAGGAACATCGCCAAGTTCAAGCTTTCGAACAATTTCTTCAAGTTCAGACATTGCATCCGCAAAAGGTCGTTGATTTTCCACGTGTTATTTGCCTCCTTTTTGTTCCTGTGTTGTTAAGATTTTCGCTTGCGCTTTTCCATCATGAAAATGAATCATGATTTCATCATCTTCAGACAGATTTGTAATTGAATTAACTACTTGTTCATCTTTATACGTAACACTATACCCTCTTGTCATAATCGATAAAGGATTTAACGCTTCTAAAGTTCGAACATTAGATAGATAATGGTCCTTCTTTTTATCTAGAATCGTTTGAATTGAACGTTTAAGGATTCTCGTCATCTGTTCAATTTGCTTATGATTTGATTGAATGGCATAATGCGGTGAATGTAATTTAAGAGCAGCAATATATTTTTGTAGCTCGTTTGACTTTTTCATTAAATACATTTGAGATGCTCTACCCAATTGAACATCCAATTGAATGACCTTCTCTGTAAAAGGACGATAAAGTCGTTCAGGTGTTGCCAATGGGTATGCATTTTGCAACTTGGTTAAACGCTTTCTTTCATACTGTAATCTTTGGGACGTGATTTGATGTAAATGAGATCTACTTCTAAGTAAATGCTGGATTAATTCATGCTGGTTTGGAACTGCTAATTCTGCAGCCGCAGTAGGCGTAGGTGCACGGAGATCTGCTACAAAGTCTGCAATTGTCGTATCTGTTTCGTGCCCAACAGCACTGATAATCGGAATTCTACTTTCGAATATCGCACGTGCAACGATTTCCTCATTAAAAGCCCATAAATCTTCAATAGAACCTCCACCGCGCCCTACAATCAAAACGTCGCAAAGCTGTTGTTTGTTAGCTAAATGGATATTTTCAACAATATTAGGTGCAGCATATTCACCTTGTACAATAGTTGAATAAATAACAATTTCTGCTAATGGATATCGTCTTGAGATAGTCGTACATATATCTCTTATCGCAGCACCGGTAGTTGCAGTGACGACACCAACTGTTTTTGGGAATTTTGGAATTGGTTGTTTAAAGTTTGGATTAAATAAGCCTTCTTTTTGAAGTTGTTCTTTTAATTGATTAAAAGCAACAAATAATCCACCTACTCCATCTGGCTCCATTGTATGTGCATAAAGCTGATAATTTCCTGATGATTCGTAGACAGACACCTCGCCTCGAATAAAAACCTGCATTCCTTCTTCAGGTTTAAACTTTAGTTTACTAGCTTGTGTACGAAACATCGCAGCATTAATTCTGGCTCCATCATCCTTTAATGTAAAGTAGATATGACCCGAGCTATGTATTTTGACGTTTGAAAGCTCGCCTTTAACATAAACTTCTCGCAAGTGCGGATCTGCATCAAATTTTCTTTTTATATATTTAGTTAATGCCTTTACGGTTAAATAAGAAGACGTTGTCATATGTACGGCTCCTTCATATAAGTATTGAAAAAACCCCATTAGAAAAAATAAGAATTTCACCAATATAGGGAAATTCAATACACTTTTCTTATACTGATTGGGTCAATTATTTCCTTATTGTTACTAAAATAAAAGCTGTTTCTCTTTTGAAAATCTTAAACCACACTATTTTTAGTGTGATTTGAGATATCCTAGAGCGGATTACCAAATCGAACAATTCTCATCCGCGCAGAAAAACAGCTTCTGTACTACTATTTTACATGTTTTTAAACCATTTGTCCTGTTACGAGCGATTTTTGAGCTGCTTGAACAGTGTTATAAAGTAACATCGTAATTGTCATTGGACCTACTCCACCAGGAACAGGTGTAATATGTGATGCAAGTTGCTCAACTTCAGCAAAATGCACATCACCTATTAATTTATTATTTTCATCTCGATTAATTCCAACATCGATTACGACAGCGCCTGGTTTTACATGTTCTTTTTTAATAAAGTTTGGTCGACCAACAGCTGCTACTAAAATATCAGCTTGTTTCGTAATTGATGGTAAATCAGGTGTTTTCGAATGTGTGTATGTAACAGTAGCGTCTTTTTGAAGTAACAGTTGTCCCATTGGTTTGCCAACAATATGACTTCTTCCAACGATGACAGCATGTTTTCCAGCAACATCTATTCCGGCATATTCTAACAATTTCATTACCCCAAATGGAGTACAAGGTAAATATGTTTCTTGACCTAACATCATTTTCCCAACACTTACAGGAGAAAAACCATCTACATCTTTTTCAGGAGAAATTGTAGCGATAACATTATCTTCATCAATATGACCAGGTAATGGCAGTTGTACTAAAATACCGTGGATATTATCACGATTATTTAGTGAACGAATTTGTTCAAGTAATTCTTCTTCTGATACTTCTTTTGGTAATCTAATTAACTCAGAATAAATTCCGATGGCTTCACATGATTTTTGCTTATTTCTTACATAAGTTTGTGAAGCCGGATTGTCACCAACTAAAACAACAGCTAAACCAGGTTCAATACCTTGTTCTTTTAACTTTGTTACTTGTTCTGCTACAGATTTACGGATTTCTTGCCCAATTTCTTTTCCATTAATAATTGCACTCGACATGTTCTGTTACTTCCTTTCATTCATCTATTGTTGTGTGAATTTAGATAGTACACCGTTTACGAATTTACTTGATTTCTCATCACCAAATGTTTTACAAAGCTCGATGGCTTCATTTAGCACGACACGACTAGGAGTATCTTGCATATACTGAAGTTCGTATACAGCCAATCTCAAAACCGTTCTTTCTATTTTTGGCAAACGGCCTAAAGACCAGTTTTCTAAGTTTTTAGTAAGTTGTTCATCAATTTCTTGCTTATTCTCGTTTACACCATGTACTAATTTTTCAAAAAAAGCATCTGTTTCCTCTTCATTAAGTACGTGGCTTATTGCTTCCTGTAATGTTAGATCTGTGTTATCTAACTGAAACAGTACTTGCACTGCTTTTTCGCGCGCATCATGTCGTTTCATGTATAAATCTCCTTCATTGGTAACATTAGTTTTTATAATAACA
>Ga0182745_1002457_pt1 | contig 16593 bp, 14 predicted proteins | sample eDN3rd30CKraftBY_FD_128523 | JGI IMG/M metagenome (GOLD analysis project Ga0182745, IMG submission 128523) | Enriched backyard soil microbial communities from Emeryville, California, USA - eDNA 3rd pass 30_C Kraft BY (version 2) (version 2) | ecosystem: Environmental > Terrestrial > Soil >...
GCGACGCCGCCGGCGTTCGCGGCCTTGCCCGGCGCGAACATCACGCCGTTCTGGTGGAACAGATCGACCGCGTCGGGGGTCGAGGGCATATTGGCGCCTTCGCCGACGACCTGCACGCCGTTTCTGATCAGCGTCGTCGCATCCTTGCCGGTGAGTTCGTTCTGCGTCGCGCAGGGGAGCGCGACGTCGCACGCGACGTCCCAGATCGAGCCGCCCTCGATATAATGGGCGCCGGCACCCTTCATACGAACATAGTCGGACAAGCGCTCGCGGCGGATTTCCTTGACCTCCTTCAAAAGGTCGAGATCGATGCCGTCCTCGTCGAGAACATAGCCGTTGGAATCGGAGCAGGCGACGACCTTGCCGCCGAACTGCCGCACCTTCTCGATGGCATAGATGGCGACGTTGCCCGAGCCCGAGACGACGACGCGCTTTCCGTCGAGCGTCGCGCCTTTGGTCGCCAGCATCTGCTGGACGAAATAGACGAGGCCGAAGCCGGTCGCCTCGGTCCGTGCGCGCGACCCGCCATAGACGAGTCCCTTGCCGGTCAGCACGCCCGCCTCGTAGCGATTGGTGAGCCGCTTGTACTGGCCGAACATATAGCCGATCTCCCGCCCGCCGACGCCGATGTCGCCTGCGGGGACGTCGGTATATTCGCCGAGGTGGCGCTGCAGCTCGGTCATGAAGGCCTGGCAGAAGCGCATGATCTCGCCGTCCGAGCGGCCGCGCGGGTTGAAGTCGGACCCGCCCTTGCCGCCGCCGATCGGCATACCCGTCAGCGCATTCTTGAAAATCTGTTCGAACCCCAGAAATTTGATGATGCCGAGGTTGACCGACGGATGAAAGCGGATGCCGCCCTTATAGGGGCCGAGCGCCGAGTTGAACTGGACGCGGAAGCCGCGGTTGATCTGGACCTGGCCGCTGTCGTCGACCCAGGGAACGCGAAAGATGATCTGCCGCTCCGGTTCGCAAATCCGCTCGATCAGCGCGTGATTCGCATATTCGGGATGTTTGGCGACGACGCGCCCGAGGCTTTCCAGCACTTCGTGGACCGCCTGGTGGAATTCGGCTTCCCCGGCGTTACGGCGCAATACTTCATCAAGAACCGGCTGCAACTTTTCATCAATCTTGCTCAAAACATCCTCCTGACCGCATGAATCGAACGGGCGTGTGGACGATGCACGGCTGGGCCGCAAGGTTGCGGGGCAAGAAAAATGGCTTGATTGGAACCTGTTCGCCGAAGACAGCGTGGTGCCGGGCAAAGAAAAAGGCCGGTCCGCGCGTGGCGAACCGGCCCTTTGGAATGGATATGCGGCAGGCTCTAGAAGAGCTTGGTCACCGTCGCGCTGCGGCGTTCCTGTTCGACTTCGCCGGTGTAGAGGCTGGCCATCGGTTCGTCGCTGACGACATGGATTTCCTCGGCACCGAAGCCGTTGAACCTGGTCCGCATCGCGCAGCCATAGGCGCCGAGCATTCCGATCTCGATGAAATCGCCCGCCTTGACGTCCGCCGGCAGATAGAAGGGGCCCGCCATATGATCGAGGTCGTCGCACGTCGGGCCGTAGAAGCTGAACGCGGTCATTTCGGCTTCGCTCTCTGCTTCGCGCAGCAAGGTCACCGGAAAGCGCCAGCCGACATGCGCGGCGTCGAACAATGCGCCGTAGGCGCCGTCGTTGATATAGAGTTCGTCGCCGCGGCGCTTTTCGACGCGCACGATCAGCGAGCTGTATTCGGCCGACAGCGCGCGACCCGGTTCGCACCAGAGCTCGGCCGAATAGCTGATCGGCAGGCTTTCGAAGCTGCGGTGGATCGTGTCGAAATAGGCGCCGAGCGGCGGGGGTTCCATGCCCGGATAGGTCGAGGGGAAGCCGCCGCCGACATCGATGATGTCGACCGTCACCGCCGCCGCGACGATCGCGGCGCGGACGCGTTCCATCGCCTGCGCATAGGCGTGCGGGGTCATCGCCTGGCTGCCGACATGGAAGCAGATGCCGAGCGCGTCGGCCGCCTGACGGGTCGCCATCAACAGTTCGGCGACTTCGTCGGGCTCGGCGCCGAACTTGGCGGCGAGGCTGAGCTTCGAATGGTCGGACGAGACGCGCAGGCGCACGAGCAGGTTGAGGTCGGCCGCGCCTTCGGTCGCGCGGACGATCTTCTGAAGCTCGTCCATCGTGTCGAGCGAGAAGGTGCGCACGCCATGCTTCCAATAAGCCTCGGAAATCGCTTCCTCGGCCTTCACCGGGTGCATGAAGCAGAGCGTCGCCTGCGGCAGCGCACGCGCGACCAGCCGGACCTCGGCGATCGAGGCGACGTCATAATGAGTGACGCCCGAATCCCAGAGGATGCGCAGCAGGTCGGGCGATGGATTCGCCTTGACCGCGTACATGGTCGTGCCGGGAAATCGCTCGATGAAGAAACGCGCTGCGCGCGCCGCGGCGTGCGGACGGACAAGCGTAACAGGTTCGACCGGCGAAAGTGCCTGAATCAGCCCGTGGGCGCTATGATGCTGGTGCAACTCAAGGGACCCCCAAAAATAACGTTAAACATCCAAGGCTGCCTTGCGGTTATTGGAAGTCCCCCTGGGGCAGCGGAGGGCGATATATGCAGGGGGGTCCCCCCTGTAAAGACCCTATCGCGCAATTTTGTAACGCGGGGGCGTCACAAGCGCCGAAACGAGGCCGGGCTGCGCCGAAGGGGGAAGAGACAAGTAGCGGTCGCCACGTTAAAACGACACATCATTCCATTTAAGGCGATGTCCGGACGAAAATCGGTGTCTCGCCCTTGGGGAATGGCGCGGCGTCGGGATCCCGGCCTTCGCGGGGATGACGAGAAAAAGGATATGCGCCCATGGTTTCCCGCGCCGAGGTGAATCACACTTTCACGGACGCCGAACTCGATGAGCTGAAAGCCTTCGGTGCGGTCGAATCGCACCCTGCGGGCGACCTGATCGTCGAGGAGGGCGCAATGGCGCCCGACTGCATCATCACCTTATCGGGGCATACCGATATTTTCGCGTCGACCGACGAAGGGCGGAAGCGCGTCGGCTGGATGGAGCGCGGGCAGTTCGCGGGCGACCTGTCGGTGCTGACGGGGCAGCGGCATCTATCGCGGGTCGAGATGGGTCAGGATGGCGAGATATTGCGCATCGCGCACGCCGATTTCCAGCGCCTGATCGCCGGAAATTCGCACTATTCGGACATTTTCGTGCGTGTGCTGTCGGCGCGGCGCGAGTTCAGCAACCACCGCGGCTTCGCGGCGGTCATCGTGATCGGCGCGGCGATGGACCGCGGCGTCTATGCTGTGCGCGACCTGCTCGCCAAGCATGGCGTCGCACACCGCTGGTTCGACCCTGCCGATGGGCCGGTAGCGGCGCATCTGTTGGCCGAGCGCGGCCTGGCCGAAGAACAGTTGCCCGTGGTCATTCTCGGCGCTGCCGATGTGTTGATCCAGCCGACGCCCGAACAGCTCGCCCAGGCGCTGGGGCTCGATCTGCTCCCCGATGGTGCGACCGCTGACGTGATCGTCGTCGGCAGCGGGCCCGGCGGGCTTGCCGCTGCGGTTTACGCCGCGTCCGAGGGGCTGTCGGTGATCGCCATCGATTCGCTCGCGCCGGGCGGGCAAGCCGGCACCTCGTCGAAGATCGAGAATTATCTGGGCTTTCCGACGGGCATATCGGGCAACGAACTGGCCCGCCGCGCGACGGTACAGGCGCAGAAATTCGGCGCGCGCATCGTCGCGCCGGTGCGTGCGGGCGCGCTCGACCGCGACGGCGACGCCTATTGCCTCAGCCTCGCCGACGGACGGCGGCTGCGCTCGCGCGCGGTCGTGATCGCATCGGGCGCGCAATATCAGCGGCTGCCGATTGACGGGATCGAGGCCTTTGAGGGGCGCGGCATCTTTTATGGCGCGACACCGATGGAAGCGCAGCTTTGCAGCGATGCCGAAGTGACCGTGGTCGGCGCGGGCAATTCGGCGGGGCAAGGCGCGATCTATCTCGCCAGCGTGGCGAAGAAAGTCCGGGTCGTGTTCCGCCGCGCCAGCCTGCGTGACACCATGTCCGAATATCTGGTCAAGCGACTGGAGGAACATCCGAATATCGAGATCATCGCGTCGACCGACGTCGTCGCTCTGCACGGCGAGGAGCGGCTGGGAGGCCTGACCTATCGCTGCCGCGAGACTGGCGCCGAGGGGCGGTGCGACTGCGGCTTCCTGTTCCTGTTCATCGGGGCGAGCCCGAACACGCGCTGGCTGCCGCGCGAAATGGTATGCGACGAGCGCGGCTTCGTGAAGACCGGCGCGGACATCGCGCCGCTCGAACTGGTCAAGGCGGGCTGGTCGCTCGACCGGATGCCGAGCCGCTACGAGACGAGCTGGCCGCGCATCTATGCCGTCGGGGACGTGCGCAAGGGATCGGTGAAGCGCGTCGCCTCGTCGGTGGGCGAGGGATCGGTGGTGGTCAGCGACATCCACCACGCGCTGGCGGAGATCAGCTCAGTCGCGTCCTGAAATCCTCGTAACCAAATTCGCGGACCAGCTTCAGTTCGTCGGTCTCGCTGTCCCACAGCCAGATCGACGGCAGCGGTACGCCGTTGAAGCTGTTCGTCTTCACCATCGAATAATGGGCCTGGTCGAGGAAAGCGAAGCGCTGACCGATGCGCGCGCCGCCGGGCAGGCGGTAATCGCCGATCACGTCGCCCGCGAGGCACGAGGGACCGCCGAGGCGCGTCGCCATGCCCTCGCTGCCTTCGTTGAGCATCGCGGGCCGGTAAGGCGCCTCGATCACGTCGGGCATATGGCAGGTCGCCGAAATGTCGGTGATGCCGATCGGCATCCCATTGTCGAACAGATCGAGGATTTCGCCGACGAGGATGCCCGCGTCGAGCGCGACCGCCTCGCCGGGCTCGATCATCACGTCGCAATCGGTCGCGGCGCGCACCTGCTTCAGGAAGGCGATCAGCTCGTCCACCTGATAATCGGCGCGGGTAACATGGTGGCCGCCGCCGAAGTTAATCCATTTGAGCTGGCTGAAGAAGGGGCGCAGCATCGGCTGCACCGCGTTCCAGGTGCGCTCGAGCGGCGGGAAATCCTGTTCGCACAGGCTGTGCATATGGACGCCGTCGACCCCCTCCATATGCTCGGGGAGCAATTGGGTGACGGGGAAGCCGAGGCGGCTGCACGGTGCTGCGGGGTCGTATTTCGGGGTCTCGCCCTCGCTGTGCATCGGGTTGATGCGCAGGCCGATGTCGAATGTCTCGCCCTTTGCGCGGAGCTCGTCGAGCAGCGGGCGGAAGCGCGCGATCTGACCCGGCGAGTTGAAGATGAGATGATCGGACAGCGCCGTGATCGCGGGCAGGTCGGCTTCCTTGTAGCCCGCGCAATAGGTCGCGACCTCTCCGCCATATTCCTCGCGCCCGAGCTTCGCCTCGAACAGGCCCGAGGCGCAAACGCCGTCGAGATAGTCAGCCACGACCGGCCCCAGCGACCACATCGAAAAAGCCTTGAGCGCCGCGAGCACGCGGGCGCCCGACGCGTCGCCAATCTGGCGCAGTACCGCCAGATTGGCGCGCACTTTGGCCGCATCGACGACGAAGGCGGGCGAGGGGACGCGGGTCAGGTCGAAACGGGCAAAAGCTCCGGGATCGCCGGCACGGGTTTCCATGTCGTTATTGTTCCTGTCAGGCCGCGATCGGCCCCTTGAAGATGAAGAACGCCCCCGCCGCTATCAATGCGAAGCCGACGAGATGATTCGCGGTCAGCTTCTCCCCGAGCCAGAAGACCGCGAACCCCGCGAATATGATCAGGGTGATCACCTCTTGCAAGGTCTTGAGTTCGGCGGTGGTGTAGACGCCGTGGCCGACGCGGTTCGCCGGGACGGCGAGGCAATATTCGAAGAAGGCGATGCCCCACGCCATCACGATCGCGAGCCACGTCGGGCGCGAAAGATCGCCGAGATGGCCGTACCAGGCGAAGGTCATGAAGATGTTCGAGAGGCAAAGCAGGGCGATGGGGGCGAGATAGGCCGTCACGGCTTGTCCTTTGCCAGCGGCAGGACGTCGCGGAGCAGCGCGGCGAAGAAGAGGCCGGGTTCCTCGACCATCGGCATATGCGCCGAATGTTTGAGCCAGACGAGCGTCTTCGACGGCGCCTTCACCTTGGCGAACCATTCGGCCGCGACCGGCGACGGCACGGTATAATCATGCCGCCCCAGCAGGAAGACGATCGGCACGTTCATGGTCGTCACGTTGGTGAAGCTGACATCGGCGAGCCGCGGCCAGAGCGTCGTCACCGAAAATTCGCTGCCCTTGCCCCACGCCTCTATGTCGGCCGGGCCATATTCGGGAGACAGGCGCGGGGTCTGGAAATAATATCGGAGGTCGGGCTTGTTATAGATGAGCGAGCCGTAGGGGATCGCATATTTGCGCCAGCCGTCGGCCTTGGCGATGGTGAATTCGCCCTGCGGATAGGGCGCCAGCGCGTCGATCGCCCGCACCGCCGCGCTGTCGCCCGCGGCCAGCGCCTTGGCTCGTGTCCACGCCATGCCGACCTTTTCGCCGGCGCGGAAATCGATGCCCTGACCGACGCCGACATAGGCATAGAGCAGGTCGGGGCGCTTCACCGCGACCGACAGGCCGACGATCGAGCCCCAGCTATGGCCCATGAGCACGACCTTGCGCTTGCCATAGCGCTTCTTGAGCAGCTCGATCAGCTCGATGGCATCGTCGCGGTAGCGGCCGGGCGTCATCGTCGGGGCGAGCGTGGCGGGATCGTTGAGCGGATAGGAGCGCCCGGCGCCGCGCTGGTCGTACTGGACCACGGTGAAGACATCCTCCCATGGCCGCTGGAACGCCCACGCGAACGGCATCTCGACCGCGCCCGGGCCGCCGTGGACGAAGACGAGGATCGGATTGTCGCGGTCGGCACCGCGGACGTTGACGATCTGCCGCGCCCCGCCGAGGGTCGCCTCAAAGGTCTCCTGCACGCCATTGGGCGTCACGATCTTGCCGATATCGGCGACGATCGCGCGCGCGGGGGCGTAGGCATCCCCGGATTGAGCGGCGACAGGCGCAGCCAGGACGGCGAGCAATAGGGTCACCACGATACGGATCGTCATGGCATCAATCCTTTGTCATCCCCGCGAAAGCGGGAATCCAGCTCCGGCGTTGCTACTGGGTTACCGCTTTTGCGGGAACGAAAAAAAGAGATCGGCTGCAAGCGGATCAGAAATCGAGCGGACAATCCAGTTCCTTCACCTGCCACGGCAGACCATGCTTGTTCAGCATGTCCATGAAGGGATCGGGGTCCATCTGCTCCATGTTGAAGACGCCCTTGCCGGACCAGGTGCCCGTCACCATCATCGCGGCGCCGATCATCGCGGGGACGCCGGTGGTGTAGCTGACCGCCTGGTTGCCGGTTTCGGCATAGGCGTCCTCATGGTCGCAGATATTGTAGAGGTAGAGCGTCTTTTCCTTGCCGTCCTTGCCCAGGCCGGTGGCGATGACGCCGATGTTGGTCTTGCCCTTGGTCGTCTCGCCGAGGCTCGATGGTTCGGGGAGCACGGCTTTCAGGAACTGGAGCGGAATGATCTCCTTGCCTTCGTAGATCACCGGGTCGATCCGCGTCATGCCGACGTTCTGTAGCACGGTGAGGTGCTGGATATAGGCGTCGCCGAAAGTCATCCAGAAACGGATGCGCCGGATTTCGGGCAGGTGGGTCTTCAGGCTTTCGATCTCCTCATGATACATGAGGTACATATTCTTCGGCCCGACCGCTTCGAAGTCGAAGCTCTGCTTCACCGACATCGGCGGGGTTTCGACCCAGTCGCCATTTTCCCAGTGGCGCGCGACTGCGGTCACCTCGCGGATGTTGATCTCGGGATTGAAATTGGTCGCGAAATGCTGGCCGTGGTCGCCGCCGTTGCAGTCGAGAATGTCGAGCGTGTCGATACGGTCGAAATGATGCTTGCGGAGCCAGGTGGTGAAGACGCTCGTCACGCCGGGGTCAAAGCCCGAACCGAGCAGCGCCATCAGCCCCGCCTCCTTGAAGCGATCCTGATAGGCCCATTGCCAGTGATATTCGAACTTCGCCTCGTCGCGCGGCTCGTAATTGGCGGTGTCGAGATAATGGGCGCCGGTCGACAGGCACGCCTCCATGATCGTCAGATCCTGATAGGGGAGCGCGAGGTTGACGACGTGCGTCGCGCCGATTTCGCGGATCAGCGCGGCGGTCGCGTCGATATGGTCGGCGTCGACCTCGGCGGTCTTGATCGTGACGCCGGTGCGTTCCTTGACCGACGCGGCGATCGCGTCGCACTTGAACTTGCGGCGGCTGGCGAGGGTAATGTCGGGGAAGATGTCGCTGTTCATCGCCATCTTGTGCACCGCGACCGAACCGACGCCGCCTGCGCCGATCACCAGAACCTTGCTCATCGTGAAAAATCTCCTGTCGCGAACCTGCGCCGCTTGTGATCTATGAGCGGCCCTATAGGACGAAGCCATGACAGAACAAAGCCCCGAAGCCCTGCTCGACCCGGCGCGCGCGCCGACCCTCGCGGGTGTCGAACGCGCGGCAGCGAAAGTCGCTGCCATCCTGCCGCAAACGCCGCTGCTGCCGCTCGAGGTCGACGGGCGGACGATCTGGTGCAAGGCCGAATGCCTGCAGCCGGTCGGCGCTTTCAAGATTCGCGGCGCCTGGCACCGACTGACCGACCTGACGCCCGAACAGTCTGCGGCCGGCGTCGTCGGCGTGTCGAGCGGCAATCACGCGCAGGGCGTCGCCTGGGCGGCGAAGCGATTGGGCATCAAGGCGACGATCGTGATGCCGAGCAATGCGCCGGCGATGAAGCTCGCCGCGACGCGTGCGCTCGGCGCCGAGGTGGTGCTCTACGACCGTGTCACCGAATCGCGCGATGCGGTCGCGGCGCGGCTGATCGAGGACCGTGGCGGAACGCTGGTGCACGCCTATGGCGATCCCTGGATCATCGAGGGGCAGGGGACAGCCGGGATCGAAGCGCGCGCACAGATGGTGGCGCGCGGACTGGGCGAGCCCGATCTGGTGGTTGCTTGTTGCGGCGGCGGGGGATTGTCGGCGGGGCTGGCGCTCGCCTGCCCGGACGCCGCGATCGTCGCGGTCGAGCCCGAAGGCTGGGACGATGTGACGCGCAGTTTGGCGGCGGGAAAAATCCTGTCGGTCGAGGATATGGCCTGGCCGACCGAATGCGATGCGTTGCAGACGCCCGAGACCTGGCCGATCAATTTCGCGGTGCTGCGCGCGCGGGGCGTGCGCGGGGTCGTCGTGACGCGCGACGAAGTGCGTAGTGCGATGCGGCTGGCCTTCGAGCGGCTGCATCTTGTCGTCGAGCCGGGCGGCGCGGCGGCACTGGCGGCCATCCTTGCGGGCAAGGTCGATGTTACCGACGCGACGCTGGTTACCTTGTCGGGGGGCAATGTCGATCTGCAGAAGTTCGCCGAGATCATCACCGAATAGGAAACCTATCGACGGCGGGGCGTGTTTGAGAGGGATAAGGAGACGCGAGATGCAGAAGAGCATGATCCTGACGGGCGCCGCGGCGCTGGTGTTGCTGAGCGGCTGTGAAAAGGCCGAAGCGCCGGCGCCGACCGAAACGACGACCACCGAGGTGCCGGTCGAAACCGTTCCCGACGAGACCGCACCCGACGATTCGGCGACTGCGTCGCATCGCTTCGCGGACTGGGTGGGCAAATGGACCGGGGTCGAGGGCATGTATGCGACCATCACGACCGCCGAGCCCGGAAAATACAAGCTGGAGATGCAGTCGGACCTCGATACCAAAGGCAGCTATGATGGCGAAGACAGCGAGCACGGCATCAAGTTCAAGCGCGGTAGCGAAGAGCTGTCGCTTCGCCGGGGCAGCGGCGACGAGACGGGGCTCAAATATCTGGCTGGCAAGAAGGACTGCCTGATCGTCAAGCCCGGTGAGGGATATTGCCGGGATTAGGATCGGAACCCATTGAATCCCGTCGTTCCCGCGAAAGCGGGAATCCAGCTTTTCTTCGTGCCGTCGCGCCTTTGTGCGAGATTTTTTAGGACTCGCACGAAGGCACGAAGAAGAAGAGGTCGAAGACAGCGGGATTCCCGCTTTCGCGGGAATGACGAAGAAGGGGGAGGGGCATGAGCGGCATGAGCGGCATCATAAAAGCGGAAGACGCCCATCAATCGGCGCTGATCGAGACGTTGGCGCAGGCGTTCCAGACCGATCCCGCGCTATCGTGGATATTGCCCGACCCCGATCATCGCGCGCGCGCCTTGCGGAGTCTGTTCCGGGTGCTGGTGCCCGCCGACCGGCGCGCCGGCGTTGCATTGCGCTCGCAGAGCGACGAAGCCGCGTCATTGTGGCGGGCGCCGGGGCAGGCGCACAGTGGCACGCTCGAATTTCTGCGCACCGTCGTTCCGCTGGTCGCGACCTTCGGCACCGCTTTGCCGCGCGGGCTGAAGGTACAGGGCGGGATCGACGCGCACCGGCCGAAAGGGCGTTTCTGGTATCTCCATTATGTCGGCGTGCGGCCCGACCATCAGGGCAAGGGGCATGGCGGGCGGATCATCCGAGCGCAGACCGCAATCGCGGATGGTGAAGGCCTGCCGTGCTGGCTGGAGACCGCGACGCCCGCGAATGTGCCGCTCTACGAACGGCTGGGGTTTCAGACGCAGGTCGAATGGGACGTGCCCGGCGGCGGGCCGCATTTCTGGGGGATGATGCGGCCGGTGTCATCATAACGCTCCTGTGTCCCCGCGAAGGCGGGGACCCATCTCCGGCAGGTTCGATATGGCACCGGCGGAAGATGGACCCCCGCCTTCGCGGGGGAACATATTTTTGCTTAAAGCGGCATCCCCAGCCCTAATCGCCGAACCCCACGAACCGCACTGCATCCTCGACGGCCTTGCGGTTCGACACCACCGCGTTGGCCGGGAATGCCTCATCGGGCCAGCCCATCGCGACGCAGATCATGATCACCTGATCGTCGGGAATGCGGGCCTGTTCGCGAACGACAGGGCTTTGCATGATCCCCTGGCTGTTGATCACGCAGCCGAGCCCGCGCGACCAGGCGGCGTTGACGAGCGCGTTGGTCACCGCGCCGCAGTCGAAGGGCGCGATGTCGCCGCCGAGCAGGACGCGGTCATAGGTGACGACGATGCTGACCGGCGCGTCGAACTGGCGGAACCCGCGCAGCACCCAGTCCTGCCGCGCGTCCTTGTCGTCGCGCGCAATGCCCATCGCGCCGAACAATTGTTTCGCGATCTCGATCTGGCGCGCGCGATGGTCATCGGCGATGCCGTCGAAGCGGCGGAACTCGCGGCTGTCGGGTTTGCCCGCCAATATGCCTTCGGTGTTCCCCTTGCGGATCGCCTCCAGCGGCGCACCGGTGACGACCGAGAAATTCCAGCACTGGTTGTTGAAGGAGGAAGGCGCGCGCATCGCGACCCCGATCACTTCGGCGATCAGCTCCTTCGGAACGGGCTTGTCGAGGAAACCGCGGATCGAGCGGCGCCCCAGAACGACCTCGTCGTAGCGCGGCGCTTCGCTCACGCCGCCTTCTGAAGCTCCAGCTCGAGCCGGTCCCAGATTTCGACGAGCGCTTCGGTCAGCTCGCGCATCATCGCCTCGTCGTGCGTCGGGCCGGGGGTGAAGCGCAGCCGTTCGGTACCGCGCGGCACGGTCGGGAAGTTGATCGGCTGGACGTAGACGCCATATTCGGCGAGCAAAATGTCGCTGATCTTCTTCGCGCGCACCGGGTCGCCGACCATCAGCGGGACGATGTGCGTAACCGAATCCATCACCGGCAGCCCCGCATCGCGGAAGCTCTGCTTGAGATAGGCGGCAGCGGCCTGCTGCGCGTCGCGCTCGACGCTCGACTGCTTGAGGTGCCGCACGCTGGCGAGCACGCCCGCGACGAGCACCGGCGACAGGCTGGTCGTGAAGATGAAGCCGGGCGCATAGCTGCGGATCACGTCGATGATATTCTTGTCGGCGGCGATATAGCCGCCCATCACGCCGAACGCCTTGCCGAGCGTTCCCTCGATGATGTCGACGCGATGCGCCGCCTCGTCGCGGTCAGTGATGCCGCCGCCGCGCGGGCCGTACATGCCGACGGCGTGGACCTCGTCGCAATAGGTCAGCGCGTTATATTTCTCGGCGAGGTCGCAGATCGCATGGATCGGGGCGATGTCGCCGTCCATCGAATAGACGCTTTCGAACGCGATCACCTTTGCCGCCTGCGGATCGTCGGCGGCGAGCAGTTCTTCCAGATGGTCGAGGTCGTTGTGCCGCCAGACGCGCTTTTCGCAGCCCGAATTGCGGATGCCCGCGATCATCGAGGCGTGGTTGAGCTCGTCCGAATAGATGATGCAGCCGGGCAGCAGCTTGCCGAGAGTGCCCAGCGTCGCCTCGTTCGAGATATAGCCCGAGGTGAAGAGCAGCGCGCCCTCCTTGCCGTGCAGGTCGGCGAGTTCGGCCTCGAGGTCGATGTGATAATGGGTGTTGCCCGCGATGTTGCGCGTACCGCCGGCGCCCGCGCCGACGTCGTGCAGCGCCTCTTCCATCGCGGCGACGACCTTGGGGTGCTGCCCCATCGACAGATAGTCGTTCGAGCACCAGACGGTGATCGGCTTCGGCCCGTTGTGCCCCGCGAAGCAGCGCGCGTTCGGAAAGGCGCCCTTGTTGCGCAATATGTCGATGAAGACGCGATAGCGTCCCTCTTCGTGCAGCCGGTCGATCGCGCGCGCGAAAATATCGTTATAGTTCACGTCTCAGCCCCGCATGTTGGCTTTTGGCGCCGCTCCCTCCGGCGACACAATGGGGGACGCAATACCGCCGAAAAACCGCGAAAGCCAGTGCGAACGATTCGCAGCAGATAGGTCAAATTGTCTCAATGCGGCCGATGCCAAAGGGCGCGAGCGCGGCGAGCGGCGGCGGCGGGTTGGCGTCGCTGCGCGTGAAGACCGCGATGCCGGGCGCGGCCTCGGCGGGCCAGGGCTGGCCTTCGGTGAGGTACGCGATGCGCCGCGCGATGCCCGCCGATCCGTCGATCAGCCGCACGTCCGGCCCCGCCGCCGCCTGCAATTCGGCCGACAGCAGCGGGAAATGGGTGCAGGCGAGGACGATCACGTCCATCGCCTCGCCGCCGGGCTGGCTGCGAAGGCCCGCGATGGCGCGTTCGGCGGCGGCCGCATCGACCGGGCGCCCGTTGAGCTTGTTTTCGGCCGCGGCGACGAGCGCGGGGCTGCCGTGGCGGAGCACGGTCTTGCGCCCCGCGAACTTCGCGCTGAGGTCGTCGACATAGGGCTGGCGCACCGTCGCTTCGGTGCCGAGGACGCCGATCACGCCGCTTTTCGTCATTTCGGCAGCGGGCTTGATCGCGGGAACGGTGCCGACGATCGCCAAGTCGAGCGCGGCGCGAACGTGCGCGAGGGCGATCGTCGAGGCGGTGTTGCACGCGATCACCGCGAGCCGCGGCTGGTAGCGCTCGACGAGCCGCCCGAGCAGCGCGGGAACGCGCGCCGCGAGTTCCGCGTTGCTCTTTTCACCATAAGGCAGGCCGGCATAGTCGGCGGCGTAGACGATCGGCGCGGTGGGCAGCAGCGCGCGCGTCGGGCCGAGGACGGTGAGGCCGCCGAGACCGCTGTCGAAGAAGAGGATGGGGGCGTGCGCGGCAGGGGTGGTCATCCGCGCCGGTTAGCAGGCGGCGGGGCGGTGCTCAATCCATGCTCGTCGCCCGTCCACATCCGTCGCCCCCGCGCAGGCGGGGGCCGCCGTCGGCTTCGCCCAGCGATGCCGGATAAACTGCAAGCGGCCCACGCCTGCGCGGGGGCGACGAGGGTGGTGGCGGGGGGCGACGCAGGGCTCATTCGTCCATTCTGGCGATCATCCGTCTCGAACCCGTTGATTGCATCGCCCAACATCGCCACACTGTGCCCCGAACGGAGCAGGGGGTTTCATGACGATAATTTTGCTGGTCCTCGGGGGCTATCTGCTCGGCTCGATCCCGTTCGGCGTCATCTTGACGCGCCTGTTCGGCGCGGGCGACCTCAGGCAGATCGGGTCGGGCAATATCGGCGCGACCAATGTGCTGCGCACCGGGCGCAAGGGGCTGGCCGCGGCGACGTTGATCCTCGACGGCGCGAAGGGCGCGGTCGCGGTGCTGCTTGCGCGGCATTTCGTGCCCGGGCTCGGCGCCGACGCCGCGATGATCGCGGGCGCGGCGGCGATGATCGGCCATTGCTATCCGGTCTGGCTGACATTCCGCGGCGGCAAGGGGGTCGCGACCCTGCTCGGCCTGTCGCTGGCGCTTGCCTGGCCGATCGGGGTGATCTTCGCGCTCGTCTGGCTGGGCACGGCGCTGCTCAGCCGCATCTCGTCGCTCGGCGGGATGGCGGGGGCGGTCGCGGCGCCGATCGCTGCGCTCGCGCTGGGGCAGCAGACTTATGCGGTCGGGCTTGCCGCGCTCGCGGTCGTGGTGCTGTGGCGGCACCGCGAGAATATCGCGCGGCTGCGCGCGGGGACCGAACCGCGCATCGGCGGGAAGAAGGACGCGTGACCCATGCCGAGCGGATCGCGCGCCTGCGCCTGATCCGCACGCCGAATATCGGGCCGGTAAGCTGGCGCCAGTTCATGCAGCGCTTCGGTTCGGGCGAAGCGGCGCTCGACGCGCTGCCCGATCTGGCGCTCCGCGGCGGCCGCGCGAAGCTGCGGATCGCGTCGGCCGAAGCAGCGGAGCGTGAATGCGAGCGCGTCGCGGACCTCGGGGCGCGGCATCTCTTCATCGACGATGCCGATTATTCGCCGCTGCTGCGCGCGGTCGAAGGCGCGCCGCCGGTGCTGATCGTGCGCGGCGATAGCGCGATGCTCGCGCGTCCGTGCGTCGCGATCGTCGGCGCGCGCAACGCTTCGGCCATCGCCTGCCGTTTCGCGCGCCAGCTCGCCGCCGACCTCGCGGCGCGCGGCGTCACCGTGATCAGCGGGCTGGCGCGCGGGGTCGATACGGCGGCGCATGTCGGCGCGCTCGGCGGCGCGACCGCGGGCGTGATCGCCAGCGGGATCGACATCGCCTTTCCGCCCGAGAATGCGGCCTTGCAGGAAAAGCTGGCGGGCGATCATCTGCTGATCGCCGAACAGCCGCCGGGAACCGAGCCGCTCGCGCGGCATTTCCCCGCGCGCAACCGCATCATCGCCGGGCTCGCGCACGGCACGGTGGTGATCGAGGCGGCGCCGAAATCGGGATCGCTGATCACCGCGCGCCGCGCGGGCGATTATGGGCGCGAGGTGATGGCGGTGCCGGGCTCGCCGCTCGATCCGCGCGCGCAGGGTTGCAATCTGCTGATCCGTGAAGGCGCGACATTGATCCAGACTGTCGACGATGTGCTGGAGGCGGTCGGGCCGATCGACACGCGGATGGCACGCGAGCCGCGTCGCGATTTCGTTCCGGCGGTCGCGGCCGAACCGATGGGCGACGGCGATCGCGACGCGGTGGCGGGTCTGCTCGGCCCGACACCGGTGGCGGTCGACGAACTCGTCCGGCAGTCGGGCCGGCCCGCCGCCGCGGTGCAGCTCGTCCTGCTCGAACTCGAACTGGCGGGGCGGATCGAGCGGCACGCGGGGGCGCGTATCTCGCTGCTGTGATCGCCCGCACTGCCCGTCAAGCCCCGGTAATATAACGACTCGTCCCGGTTCAGCCATCGTTCAGCGGTGCGCCGACAGGTTGATGATATTGTATCTCATGCCGGGGAGATGGATGATGCGAAGCCGATATGTGACAGGTGTGACGATGGTCGCGATGCTGGCCTCGGCACCAGCGCCGCTGCCGGTGGCGATCGCGCAGGCACGGGCCGCCGATGGCCAGCAGGGCTTTTGCCGCAACGCCGCACCGCTACCGCGCCTTGGCCCGGAAGCGGCGCCACGTCCGCAGCAGGACGACAGGCGATATGCGAGCGATCGCGTCGAGCGCGACCGCGCCGAGGTAGAGATCGATGCGCCGCCCCCGCCTCCGCCCCCTCCGCCGCCCGCGCCGCCTCCACCGCCGGTGATGGCGGCGCCCGTCGAAGCCGTTGCCGATGTCGCGGTCAGCGGATCGGCGGTCGGCGCAAGCGAACGCTCGGTCGTGCGCCCCGGTCCCTATCCGTCGCCGGTGCCGGGCCCCTATCCGCGCCCGCAGCCGCAATCGGGCATCCTCACCGCGGGCGAGCATGACGATCTGCTCAATCCCGAACTCTATGCCGCCTATGTGAACCGCAGCGGCGATCTGGGGCGGGAAGTGCGCGACCTGCCGCGCGTCGACACGATGCGCGTCGTCACCGTCAAGGTGAACGACCGCAGCGGCCAGCCGATCCCCTTCGCCGACGTCGTCGTGACCTGCAGCGACGGCAACAACATCACCATGGCGACGCAGGCCGACGGCAGCGCGGTCTTCTTTCCCGGCCTCGACCGGCTGAGCGAGCGGATCACCGTGTCGGCGAAGCAGGCGGGGCGCACCATCGCCGATGCGCGGCCCGTGCTCGTCGCCGACGCGCCGGGCGGCCAGACGGTCGGGCTGACCGCGAACCAGACGGCCACGAAAGCGACGAAAC
>Ga0182745_1002458_pt1 | contig 16592 bp, 16 predicted proteins | sample eDN3rd30CKraftBY_FD_128523 | JGI IMG/M metagenome (GOLD analysis project Ga0182745, IMG submission 128523) | Enriched backyard soil microbial communities from Emeryville, California, USA - eDNA 3rd pass 30_C Kraft BY (version 2) (version 2) | ecosystem: Environmental > Terrestrial > Soil >...
CAGGCGTGGTAGACGCAGGTCATCGACTTCTTGTTGTCGCGATCCTTGAGCATCACCAGCGCGCCCTTGTGCGCACATCGGTTGATCATCGCGTGGATCTCGCCCTTCTCGTCGCGCGTTACGATGATCGGGGTATCGCCGATCCAACCGGTGCGGATGTCGCCGGGATTGGGGATTTCCGCGGTCAGGCACAGGTAGTGCCATACGGGGCCGCGGAAGATGACGCGTTGTTCGGCCTCATAGATCGCTGGATCGGAGAACACTTGGAAGGGCACGCGTGCCTCGGCCTCTTTCGGCCATGTCAGCCCGAGTGTTTGCGGTCCGTCAACGAGAGTATTCATGGATATCTTCCTGGTTGTGAAATTGGGGGCGACAAGCACGATGTACTTGCGCGAATCGACACTATAAGAGCTAGAATGTTATTTCGCAATCCGATGAAATTGATAAACATTATCTTGATTTAAGATATTCCATATGAACCTCGACCTGCACCTGCTTCAGGTATTCCTGGCTGTCTATGAAACGCGGAACGTGGGCGAAGCCGCGCTCTCCCTGAAAATGAGCCAGCCGGGGTTGAGCACGGCGCTGGCGCGCATGCGCACCATCCTGCAGGATCCGCTGTTCGTGAAAACCGCGCGCGGAATGGAGCCGACGCTGCGCGCCCAGGCCCTGCTGGAACCCATCCGCAATATCGTCAACAGCATCCATACCGAGCTGCTCGCGGTACCCGACTTCGACCCGGCCACTTCCAGCCGCGAATTCTGCCTGGCCTTGTCCGACATCGGCGAGGGAATCTATCTGCCGATCGCATTGCGCAGCATGCAAGAGCATGCACCCGGGGTCTCGCTGCGTTCGCTGTTCATCGCGCCCAAACAGCTGGAAGAGGAAATGTCCGCGGGCACGGTCAACCTGGCGCTGGGCTATTTCCCGGATATCAAGGGCAACCAGTTTTTCCAGCGCCGCATCGGCTTGCATTCCTTCGCCTGCATCATCCGCACCGGCCACCCCTACCAGGGTATGGAGTTGAGCATGCAGCAATTCCAGGAGTTTGGCCATGTCGTGGTCGAGGCTACCGGGCGCAGCCAGGAAGTGTTCGAGAGCTTCCTGCGGCGCCAGAACATTCAGCGCAAGGTGGTGTTGCGCACCCCGCATTTCATGAGCGTGCCCGTGATCGTCGCCGATACCGACGCGATCGCCATCGTGCCGCAGGCATTGGCCGATTTCATCGGCAATCAACCGGGCATACGCCAGATCAAGCTGCCGTTCGTGCCGCCGACCTTCCAGGTCAATATGTACTGGCACCGCAGCGCCCAACTCGATCCCGGCAACAAATGGCTGCGCGACATCCTGATCGCCCAATTCCACGTGATCCAGAAGCGCTCCTATCACCGCAGCGGCCGCCCGCGCACCGGCCCATCCAACCCGCGCAAGTAAACATCCGCCGCGTACCCACCGTGCGGCCATGGGGTGCCGCGGCGCACGATCCGAGGTCGCTCCTGGCTACATTTCCCGCGCAGGACTTTTTACCGCCAACGTCATGCCCACTGCTTGCGCCGGGGACAACACTGTGCATGGAATGAACAGGCGCCCAGCGGAATGTACGCGCCGCAAGCGGCAACCGGGCCTGGGTCGCCTGGAACACAACTTGCTGCATATGGCGTCAACTGGCGCATTGACAGCGCAACAGTTACCTTCAAGCATCATTTTTGTCATCATTACGGAGACAACAACATGAAACGCATGCTCAGTTTGGCGGTGGCCCTGGCATCGACAGCCCTGCTGCCGGTGCTGGCCTCGGCCCAGATTTCCGACGACGTCGTCAGGATCGGGGTCATTGTCGACAAAACCGGGGTGTATTCCGCCAACGGTGGTCCAGGCGCGGTCAAGGCCGTGGAAATGGCCGTCAAGGATTTCGGCGGTACGGTCAATGGCAAGCCGATCGAAGTGCGCAACGCCGACTACCAGAACAAGGTGGACATCGCGCTCTCTCGCGCGCGCGAGTGGTTCGACCGCGACAAGGTCGATGTGATCATCGAATCCACCGACTCGGCGGCGGCGATCGCCATGCAAAAACTCGGCGCCGAGAAAAAGCGCGCCATCATCTTTGCCGGTTCGGCCACCACCGCGCTGACCAACAAGGAATGCTCGCCTTACGGCATTCACTATGTCTATGACACCTATGCCCTGGCAACCGGCACTGGACGCGCCATCGTGCAGGAAGGCGGCGATACCTGGTATTTCCTGACCGCCGACTACGCTTTCGGCAGCTCGCTGGAAAAGGACACCACCACGGTGATCAAGGAAATGGGCGGCAAGGTGCTGGGAACCATCAAGCACCCGCTGTCGGCTTCGGACTTTTCGTCCTTCCTGCTGCAAGCCCAGGCTTCCAAGGCCAAGATCATCGGCCTGGCCAATGCTGGCCGCGACACCCAGAACTCGGTACGCCAGGCGGCGGAGTTCGGCATCACCCGGGGCGGGCAGAAGCTGGCGACGCTGCTGGTGTTCCTGACCGATATCAAGGGCATGGGCCTGGACATCGCCCAGGGCTTGATGTTTACCACCGGCTTTTACTGGGACCGCACCGACGAAACCCGCAAGTGGTCGGAACGCTTCTTCGCCGAGCACAAGGCCATGCCGACCATGATCCAGGCCGGCGCCTATTCGGCCACGATGCACTACCTGAACGCGATCAAGGCGACCGGCACCGACGATTCCGAAACCGTCACCAAGAAGATGCGCGACACGCCGATCAACGACTTCTTCGCCGCCAACGGCAAGATCCTGGCGAATGGCCGCATGGTGCACGATATGTATCTGGCCGAAGCCAAAACCCCGGCCGAATCCAAGGGGCCTTGGGACCTGATGAAGATCAAGCGCGTGATCCCGGGCGACCAGGCGTATCAGCCGCTGGCCGCCACGACTTGCCCGCTTAAGTAATTCGCCGCAGACCGCCACTGCGCGCCGCTGCCCGGTATCGGGCGCGGCACGATCGCCATTCGAAAGCTTGCCCGCGGCATCCGCCGGCAAGCTTTTTTTTCGCCAGGCCGCCCCAAGCCAATAAGCGCCGCCGGCGCAGGACGCGTTTCATTGCCGCCGAGAGATTGGTATTTTGCAGGCCGGGCGGCATAATGCCGCTCATGCAAAACGCCAGTACCTCCTCTCCTCCCTCCGCGATACCCGCCTCTCATCAACCCGTCACGCATTGGCCAGCGGTTCTGGCCGCGGTCATGTGCGGGGTTGCCGTTGCCATGAACGTTGGCAAGGTGCCGGTCGCCTTGTCCGAATTGCGCCAGGAATTCCAGCTATCCCTGGTCGCTGCGGGCTGGGTGTCCTCGATGATCAGCGCGCTCGCGGTCACCTGTGCCTTGCTGTTCGGGTTGCTGGGGGATCGCATGGGGCCGCTGCGCATGTGCTTTCTCGGTCTGGCCTGCAGCTTTGGCGGCGGCGCGCTGGCCTTGTTCGCCCCCGGCCAGGCCGCCTTGCTGGTGTCGCGTTTTCTGGAAGGCGCGGGACTGGTGGCGGTGGCGGTATCGGCGCCGGCCTTGCTGAGCGCCGCCAGCCATGCGCGCGACCGCCGCTTTGCGCTGGGCATCTGGAGCAGTTATCTGCCGGCTGGCGTCGCCCTGGTGATGCTGGCCGCGCCGCTGCTTGAGCGGGCCGGCGGCTGGCGCGGCCTGTGGCTGTGCGCGATGCTGGCGATCCTGGCGTCGGGCGTTTGGATGTGGTGGCAGCGCGCAGCCTATCGGCAGCGGCCGGCGTCCCCTGCCGCCGCCATTCCCGCCGCCAGCATCGCTGCCGCCAGGGATGCGCTCGCGCGCTCCATGCCATGGCTGCTGGGTTTTGCCATGACCAGCTGGACCGTGCAGCACTATGCCTTGATCATCTGGCTGCCGACCTTTCTGCAGGAGCAGCGCGGCATGGATGTGCAAAGCGCGGCCTTGCTGTCCGCAGTGATGGTGCTGGTGAACGTGCCGGCCAATCTGATCGGCGGCCTCTTGCTGCAGCGGCATGTCAGGCGCGGCACGCTGATCGCCGCCGCCAGCGTGGTGACCGGCTTGTGCGGCATCGGCGTTTTCCTGGACGGCTTGGCGGATCTGGTTCGGTATGGGCTGTGCCTGTTGCTATCGTTTTCCGGCGGCTTCGTCGCCACCTCGGTACTGTCGGCCTCGGCCTCCCTGGCACGCACGCCCAATCAGATCGGCACCTTGCAAGGCTTGTTCATGCAGTTGAGCAACCTTGGGCCTTTCCTGGGCCCGCCCCTGATCGCCATGCTGGTCTCGGCCAGCGGCTTGTGGCGCGACGCGCTGCTGGTGACCGGCGGCGCAGCGATAGCGGGATTGGTGTTGGGATTGCTGATCCGGCGCCAGGAAGGCCTGTCGGCGCAAGCCTAGGAGCCTAGCTTAGGGCGGGTTTGAAACCCGCCCAACAACATCGGATGATGGACCTACGTTTCGGCTGCCCGGTTTTCCTGGTCGAAGCGCCAGGACCACAGGTGGCGCAAATCCGGATCGTCGACCAGGCCCTTGAAATGCCTTAGCAGGTAAGGGTCGTAGCGCTCCCCGCTTTCCTCCTCGAGGATCAGCATGATGTCGGGGTGGCTGCGCTGTTTCTGGTACACGCGGGTGCTCGCCATGGCATCGTAGGAATCGGCGAGCGCGAGTATGCGCGCCATGACCGGGATATCCTCGCCCACCAGGCCATCGGGGTAGCCAAGGCCGTTGAAGTTTTCATGATGATGTCGCACGATCGTGGCAACCTGGTTCATGTCCGGCAACGGAATGCCGGATATGATGCGCTCGCCAATCACCGGATGCGTCTTCATCAACTCCCATTCTTCCGGAGTCAGGCGCCCAGGCTTGAGCAAGACGCTGTCGGGGATGCCGATCTTGCCCACATCGTGCAGCAGGGAAGAGGCCTGGAGAATTTCCAGCTCCTTGAGCGACAGGGAACAGTGTTCTCCCAACGCCATGGCAAACTGGACCACGCGGCGGCAATGATTTTCCGTATAGGCATCACGCGCATTCAAGGCGGACATCAAGGCCTTGAAACCGTGCTTGGTTGGCCATGGTGTATTCATGACGATAACGCATTCTTATTGTTTGGACGACACGAAACTTTGTGGTGCAATAACGGTCTGCGATCATGCAGCAAATAAACGCTTGCAGCTTAGCATAAATATGTTGCCCTCAGGAATATATTTCTCATGCGCAACATAATGCCAACTGCATATTCGTATCGCGTCCCGCCTACCGTCATCAACTTGCAAGATTAGCCTTGTAAAAGAGGGGATCATCCCCAAGTTGACGTCAACTGTGTTTTTTATATGGAATGCCCGTGGAATCTGACGTTTCTGAAAAAGTTGAAGTGGCGCGTATCCTGATCGACCGGGTGGAAGGTTTGCCATCCAAGGCCAGGGTGACTTCCATCGAGGCCGCCAACAAGGTGTTGGGCGATTGGGCCAGCTCCGCTCCGGATTCGGGTGCGGAACAATGCGATTTCCAGATCGTGTTCGAGGATGGCTTTCGTTACAAGGGACATTACTTGCTGAACCGTTCGCAAAAACGCATTTCCCTGGCGCGCCATGTGCGCAAGCACTTGACCGCCCTGGCCAGCTCGACCAAGGAAGAAGTGGCGAATCTCAAAGGCAAGGTAGCGATCAGCCTGCTCGGCGCCGACATGGCCGAGTCAGCCAGGATTGCCCTGGCACACTACAACATCTGATTTTCGCTTCAATCAGCGCGGCGCCCCCGCCGCGCGCCGCATGGTCGCGTGCCGCCCGCTCCAGCCAGCGCGCCATCCAGTAGCGCATAGGCGTTACCATACCGGTTGTGGTGACTTGAACAACGGGAGGTTTCGACATGCGTTACTGGCGATTGCCGCCGTCTTCCGGTGCCGGCCAGCTGGATCTTGGCCGTGCGGCGCAATTGGTGGCCGCCATCGGCCACCAGGATATCAACGCCCTCGCCGAGGAAATGCTGAAAACCGCCTCGGCCCTGATCCCGGTGTCGCAATGCGCCATCTTCGCCTATGAACATGGCAACCGCCCGCGCACCATCGCGGTCGCGGGCAAGCGCGGCGGCAAGTTCGTCCGCGACATCGCGCAAGCCTACGTGCGCCATTACTACACCCTCGACGGCAACCAGCAAATCATCGCCAGCCAGCCCTCCGACAAGAGCGACGGCACGATCCTGCTGCATCGCCAAAGCAGCGAGGAAATCGAACACCCCGGCTATCGCGCCATTTGCTACCAGAAGGCCGAGGTTTCCGACCGGGTGGCGCTGCTGCTGCAACCGGCGCAGCAAATCTGGCTGTCGGTGAATTTCTATCGCTCCAGCGAGCAAGGCCATTTCCTGGCGCACGAGATCGCCCGCTTCGAAGGACTGGCGGTGCTGTTTGCGCATGCCGCCCGTCACCACTATGCCCTGCGCGGGCAAAGCCAGACCAGCATTCCCGAACTGATGCTGGCGCGCCTGCGCAATCTCTGCCCATCCCTGTCCAAGCGCGAGCTGGATGTCTTGCGCGGCATTCTGCAAGGCCACACCAGCGCCGACATCGCCGAGCTCATGGGTATTCGCCCCTCCAGTGTCGCCACCTACCTGAAGCGCGCCTACCACCGCCTTGGGATCAGCAGCCAGCGGCAATTGTTCGCGCTGTGCCTGGACCCGGTCAGCGCTTGATCTGAATCAATCGATGCATCGCTGTCCCCTTTTGGGGGACAGTCGCGCGCATGCGACGATGCATACTAGCCCCATCCACAACCCGATTACAGGAGACTCGGATGGTCAAGGAATTCCAGCCCTACCCGTTCAAGGCCAAGCAATATTCTGCACGCTTGCCCACCCCGGAGCAAACCGCGAAACGCGCCAAGGTAGTGATCGTCGGCGGCGGGCCGGTTGGTCTGTCGGTGGCCCTGGGACTGGCCCGGCAGGGCGTGGCGTCGGTGCTGATCGAGGCCGATGACGGTGTATGTTTCGGCAGCCGCGCCATCTGCATCTCGCGCCGCAGCCTCGAAATCATCGATAGGCTGGGCGCCCTGGACGGTTTCCTGCAAACCGGGCTGGCATGGACCGGCGGGCGCAGCTTTTATCGCAACGAGGAAGTGCTGGCGTTCAAGATGCCCCAGGACGATAACCAGAAGCTGCCGCCCATGGTCAACCTGGCGCAATACTCGATCGAGCAATTCCTGCTCGATGCCGCCGAACGCGTCCCGGACTTGATCGACATCCACTGGCAGACACGCATGACCGCGATCGATGCGCGTCCGGACGGCGTGACGCTGTCGCTATCGAACCCCTTGGGCGAGTACCAGCTCGAAGCCGATTGGGTGGTGGCCGGCGACGGCGGCCGCAGCACCATCCGCGAACTCCTGGACGCGAAGCTGGTCGGCACCAGCTACGAAGGACGTTACGTGATCGTCGACATCCTGATGGAAAGCGATCGCCCCACAGAACGCCTGGCCTTTTTCGATCCGCCCGCCAACCCTGGCTCCACTGTGCTGGTGCACAAGCAGCCGGACAACGTCTGGCGCATCGATTACCAATTGCGCGACGACGAGGATCCGGAAGAAGCCATCAAGATGGAAAACGTCGCGCCGCGCGTGCAAAGCATGCTCGACATGATGGGCGAACGCAATCCCTGGGCGCCGATCTGGACCGGGATCTACAAGGCCAACGCGCTGACCCTGGAAAACTATCGCCATGGCCGGGTATTGTTCGCCGGCGACGCCGCCCATCTGGTGCCGATCTTCGGCGTGCGCGGCGCCAACTCCGGCATCGACGATGCCGACAACCTGGCCTGGAAACTGGCCTACGTGGTCCAGGGCAAGGCCAGCGACAGCCTGCTCGACACCTACTCTGACGAGCGCGTGTTCGCCACCCATGAAAACCTGAGCTACGGCACCAAGAGCACGGAATTCATGGCGCCGCCTTCGTTTGCCTTCCAACTGATGCGCACCGCCGTGCTGAGCCTGGCGGTCAAGCACCCGGCGCTGAGCCAGCTGATCAATCCGCGCCAGACCAGCGCCATCACCTATACCGAGTCGCCGCTCAATCAGGAGCAGGAAGAAAACGCCGCCTTCAACGGCGGGCCGCGCACCGGCGCGGTATTGCCCGAAGGCCGCCTGAAGGTGCAGGGCAAGGATGCGCATGTCACCGATTTGCTCGGGGTCGGATTCACGCTGTATTTCTTTGGCGACGGCGCCGCCATCCCATCCGCGTGGGAGCAGGCGGCGCAGCGACTGGCGCGGAAAGACCAGGAACTGCGCCTGGTGACGGTCACGCGCGAACAGCCCGAGGCATCCAGCACGGCGGCCTGGGATAGCGACGGCAGCGTGTTCGCCCTGTACGACGCCGCGCCCGGCAGCGCCTATCTGGTGCGCCCGGATGGCCACGTGCTGGCGCGCTGGAAAAAAGCGCAGCCCGAACGCATGGAAGCCGCCATCCTGAAAGCGCTCAATGTCTGAATCACAAGCTCCCACACCCGGAAAGGAAACCGCTATGACCGACACCGAACTCGACCGCGTCTATACGCTGTTGTGCAAGACCATGACCGACCTGGGAGAAAGCCGCAGCCAGCTGTTCCTGGCCCGCTTTGCCCTGCTGGCGATCGAGCGCCTGGACAACCCGCAGGCGGCGGAAAGCCTGATCGCCGACGCCAGCGAAGACATGGCAAACGCTTGATATTGCTCAACAACTCGTAATGCCGCGCTCGGGTGGCGCTAACCCATGACGTCCAAATGGTTGCCAACTCAACTATTTGGACGTATAGTTGCATCCACTGATGGTTGATGGCGCAACCATTTTTTCCACAACCAGGTTCTCTGGGGCAATCATCGAGACCACGCCCCTTCTTCCGGCACCATGATGCCGAGCAAGCTCAGCGCGCCTACTTTATGAACTTATGAATAACAGGAAATTCCATATTTCCGCATGCAGCAACAACCCATGGAGATAATCATGAAAGTTCTTTGCACAGCAAGACGTTCCCTGCTCGCCTTAGGCCTGGCATTGCCTCTGGTCGCGGCAGCCTTCCCGACCAAGACCGTGGAATGGGTAGTGCCATATCCGGCTGGCGGCGGCACCGACGTGGTCGCGCGCACGGTAGCGGCGGAAATGACCAAGACCCTCGGCCAGTCCATCATCATCAACAACCGCCCAGGCGCAGCCACCAATATCGGCGCCGACGCCGTCGCGCGCTCCAAGCCCGACGGCCATACCATCCTGACCGGCGACACCGCGACCCTGGCCGCCAACCCCTGGCTGTATTCCAAGCTGCAATACGACGCCCAGCGTGACTTTGCTCCGGTAGGCCTGCTGGCACGCTTCCCCATGATCCTGGTGGTGCACCCGTCGGTGCCGGCCAAGAATCTGGAGGAATTCCTGGCCTGGGTCAAGGCGCAGCCGCACCCGGCCAACTACGCGACTCCCGGCCCGGGCAGCCCGCACCACCTGGCCATGGAATTGTTCAGCCAGGTCAACAACATCAAGCTCACCCATGTCGCGTACAAGGGCGCAGCGCCTGCAGTGCAAGACGTGCTGGGCGGACAAGTGCCGTTCATGTTCGTCGACACCGCCAGCGGCGCCGCCCACATAACCGCCGGCAAACTGCGCGCGATCGGCATGGCCACGCCCAAGCGGGTCAAGAACTTCGACAGCATTCCGACCCTGACCGAACAAGGCTTGAAGGACTTCGAAGCCTATGCCTGGCAAGGCGTCGTGGTTCCCGCCAAGACTCCGAAGGACGTCATCGACACCTTGAGCAAGGCCCTGGTCAAGGCCCTGGAATCCGCGCCGGTATTGGAACGTTTCGAAGCGCTGGGCCTGGAGGCCATCCCCAGCACCCCGGGCGAAATGGACGCCTACTGGAAATCCGAATATGAAAAATGGGGCAAGGTGATCCGCACCAGCGGCATCAAGCTCGATTGATCATGGCGGCAGGCAAATCCTCCAATGGAAGCGCCACGCCGCCTGCAGCCGACCACGCTGCAGGCGGCGAGCTCGCGCTCGACCAAACCATGACCTACCGCCTGCACAAGCTGCACAAATTGTCCGACCGGGTCAGTCAGCAGGCCTACCTGCGCGAAACCGGACTCGGCTTGAGCGAGGCGCGTTGCATCGGCGCCATCGGCGCCTTTGCGCCGCTTTCCAACAAGGATCTGGCGCAGCGCGCCAACCTCGACAAGGCGCAAGCCAGTCGCGCCACCCAGCAACTGGTCAGCCTAGAGCTGGTCAGCAAGCAGGCCAGTCATAGCGACGGCCGTGGCGTGGAGCTCTCGCTGACACGCAAGGGCCGCGCTGCCTGGCGCCGCGTCATGCAGGTGATCGAACGCCGCAACAATGAATTGCTCGGCGTATTGACGCCCGCCGAACAACAGCAATTGAGTCGCCTGTTCGATCGCATGATCGCGCATGCCGAAGAACAGGCCGACCAGTCTTGAATTCATAGGATTGAACCCCTCAGGATCGAACCTCATAGGAGCAGTCATGCAAACCCCATCCAAGCCCGCTGCCGACCCCGTGAGCAGCTATCGCTACATGTCGGGCTTCGGCAATGAATTCGCCACCGAAGCGCTGCCCGGCGCATTGCCCACAGGCCGCAACTCGCCCCAGCGCGCACCCCACGGTCTGTACGCGGAACAGATCTCCGGCACCGCCTTCACCGCGCCGCGCAGCCACAACCGGCGCTCCTGGTTGTATCGCATACAGCCGGCGGCGGTGCATCAGCCCTTCGTCGCCGTGGAAAACCCGCGCATCGTCAGCAATTTCAACGATGTGCCTCCCACCCCGCCCGATCAAATGCGCTGGGATCCGCTGCCGCTGCCGACCGCCCCCACCGACTTCATCGAAGGCTGGGTCACCATGGCGGGCAACGGCAGCGCGGAAAGCATGCAAGGCTGCGCCATCCACCTCTACGCGGCCAATCGCGACATGCAGGAGCGCTACTTCTACAATGCCGACGGCGAACTGTTGATCGTGCCGCAGCAAGGCAGCCTCGACATCGCCACCGAAATGGGCCGGCTGCACGTCGAGCCCCAGGAAATCGTGGTCATCCCGCGCGGCGTGCGCTTTACCGTCAGCCTGCCCGAAGGCAGCGCGCGCGGCTACATCTGCGAAAACTTTGGCGCCCTGCTGCGCCTGCCGGACCTGGGCGTGATCGGCTCCAACGGACTGGCCAATCCCCGCGACTTCCTGGTTCCGCAAGCGGCCTACGAGGAACGCCAGGGCGAATTCACACTGCTGGCCAAATTCAACGGCGGCCTGTGGCGTGCCACGATCGACCATTCGCCGCTGGACGTGGTGGCCTGGCACGGCAATTACGCCCCCTACAAATACGATCTGCGCCGCTACAACGCGATCGGCTCGATCAGCTACGACCATCCCGACCCATCGCTCTTCCTGGTATTGCAATCGCAAAGCAACACCCCGGGCGTGGACAGCATCGACTTCGTGGTATTCCCGCCGCGCTGGCTGGTGGCGGAAGACACCTTCCGCCCGCCCTGGTTCCACCGCAACGTGGCCAGCGAATTCATGGGCCTGATCCATGGCGTGTATGACGCCAAGGCCGAGGGCTTCGCGCCCGGCGGCGCCAGCCTGCACAACTGCATGACCGGCCACGGGCCCGACGCCGATACCTTTGCCAAGGCTTCCGGCGCCGACACCAGCGTGCCGAACAAGGTCAGCGACACCATGGCCTTCATGTTCGAAACCCCTACCCTGATCCGTCCCACCCGCTTTGCGCTCGAGTCCGCGCAACGCCAACTCGATTACCCGCAATGCTGGCAAGGATTGAAAAAACACTTTAAACAGGAGCAGTCATGAGTCAAGCACAAGCCCGCAGCTGGGTGGACAGCGCCAACCAGGCCACCAGCGATTTCCCGATCCAGAACCTGCCATATGGCGTCTTCAGCCCCGCGGCCGGCGGCACGGCACGCGCCGGTGTCGCCATCGGCGACGCCATCCTGGACCTGTCGGTACTGGAAGACGCCGGCCTGCTGCAACCGGCGGGCGCAGGCGCCAAGGTCTTCAACCAGGCCAGCCTGAACGCCTTCATCGCCCTGGGCCAGGAAGCCTGGCGCGCCACGCGCGCGCAGATCGGCGCACTGCTGGCGCAAGACAACCCGCGCCTGCGCGACGATGCCGCATTGCGCCAACGCGCCCTGGTCCAGCAATCCGCCGCGCGCTTGCACTTGCCGGTGGAAATCCCCGGCTACACCGACTTCTATTCCTCCAAGGAACACGCCACCAATGTCGGCGCCATGTTCCGCGACCCCAAGAACGCCTTGCTGCCCAACTGGCTGGAAATCCCGATCGGCTACAATGGCCGCGCCTCCTCGGTCGTGGTCAGCGGCACCGAAGTGCGGCGCCCGAACGGACAGACCAAGCTGCCGGATCAGGAGCGCCCGGTCTTCGGCCCCTGCCGCAAGCTCGACATCGAACTCGAAACCGGCTTCATCATCGGCAAGGGCAACCCCTTGGGCCAGCCGATCAACATCGACAACGCCGAGCAGCATATCTTCGGCATGGTATTGCTGAACGACTGGAGCGCGCGCGATCTGCAAGCCTGGGAATACGTTCCGCTGGGTCCTTTCAACGCCAAGACCTTCGCCACCACCATCTCGCCCTGGATCGTCACCATGGAAGCGCTCGAGCCCTTCCGCGCCGCGGCGCCGGCGCAAGAGCCGCAACCCCTGTCCTATCTGCGCCAGGGCGGCCAGCACGCTTTCGACATCTCCCTGCAAGCCGAACTGCTGCCCGAAGGCGCAAGCCAGTCGACCGTGCTGGCGCGCACCAACTTCAAGCACATGTACTGGACCATGGCCCAGCAACTCACCCACCACACCGTCTCCGGCTGCAACACCCGTGTCGGCGACTTGATGGGTTCGGGCACCATCAGCGGCCAAACCCCGGACTCGTTCGGCTCATTGCTGGAACTGACCTGGAATGGCAAGAACCCGATCACACTGGCATCGGGCCAGAGCCGCAGCTTCATCGAGGACGGCGATACCCTGACCCTGACCGGCTGGTGCCAGGGCGACGGCTATCGGGTCGGATTCGGTACTTGCGTCGGCAAGGTGTTGCCGGCGCTGCCACTCTAACGTCACGGTAGACAGGGCGGGTTTGAAACCCGCCCCTACAAACCTGTATCAGAGCACCGCTGAAATCACTCCCGGACCAAGCGGATACTGACAATCCGGTACACTGTGCACCCATCGCACATACTCTGACAAGGCCGCATCCTCGTCCTGCATCGACGCTGCCGCCACCCTGAACGATTCCTACCGGACTCGCATGACTGAACCTCCGCAACTTCGCGCAGCGACTCCCCCCGGCAACCGCCGTTCCTGGATCTACCTGAAGCTGGTATTGATGACCTTCCTGTGGGGCGGAACCTTCGTCGCAGGGCGCACCATCGCCCAGCAAATGCCGCTGATGATCGCCGCCGCTGCCCGCTTCGCCATCGCGGTGCCGCTCCTGATCCTGATCGCCTGGCGCATGGAAGGTGGCTTGCCGCGGCTGTCGCGCCAGCAAATGGTGGCGACCTTCTTTCTTGGCCTGACCGGCATCTTCATCTACAACTTCTGCTTCTTCGTCGCCCTGAGCCACATGCCGGCCGGACGCACAGCCTTGTTCGTGGCGCTGAACCCGGTGGTGACGGCGCTCATTCTCGCGCTGCTGTTTCGCGAGCGCCTGAGCTGGGTCGGCTGGCTGGGAATCGTCGTGGCCTTCATTGGCGTGGCCGTGGTGATCGCGCGCGGCGACCTGGCCGGCGCCATGCGCGACCTGTCCAGCGCGTTCGGCGTGGGCGAAGCCCTGATGCTCCTGGGCATTACGAGCTGGGCCGCCTACACCATCATCGGCAGATTTTCATTGCGGGGGATGACGCCCATCGCCGCCACCACCTACGCCGCGGCCTGGGGCCTGGTGCAATTGTCGATCGCCGCCGCCTGGGAGTGGCCGGGCTTCGACCCGTCGGTACTCGACTTCAAGGTCGTTGCCGCCATCGCCTACCTCGGCATTTTCGGCACCGCGATCGGATTCATCTGGTATTACCAAGGCGTCAAGGAAATAGGCCCGGCACGCACCGCCGTGTTCAACAACCTGGTGCCGGTGTTCGGTGTGCTGCTGGCGGCATTGCTGTTGTCCGAGCCGATCCTGATCTCGATGATCGTCGGCGGCGGGCTGGTCATCGCCGGCGTCACCCTGACCAATCTGCAACCTGTCATTCCCAGAAAAGGGCCTTGACCTCATCCACCTCGGTCAGCCGCCTCGGGCGCACTCACTCGAAAGACCCAAGACCCGTGCGCAAATCGCGCGGGCGCTGCGCGCGTGGATGCCTCAAGCCCACCAGCAAACCCGCCAAGGCAATGACGCCAAATACCGTGACGGCGAACAGCCAGGCCAGAATGTCGCGAGGATAGAGGGAAGAGAAATTCTTGAGCATGGCCGGGAGGTCTCCAGAAGCCGGGGTGTACCGGGATGTCCCCTATTATGCGCAGCACCCCAGGTCAGGGCTTTGTCGTGGCTCAAGAGCAACGTTCGATGTGCTGGGGCGGGATAGTGGGGCATCAGGCATGCATAAGCAGGCCGAGGAAATGGATCCGGCAGATGCAACTGCTATGCGTTCTCCGCTGCCAGCGGCGTCACTTGCGCGAGTGCCGCCTGCATTTCCTGATTCAGTTCCGCCAAACGCAAATCGTACATTGACTGCATGTTCAGCCAGGATCGCGCATCTCCACCAAAGAAGCGGGCCAGACGCAATGCCATGTCCGCGCTGATGCGACAGCGTCCCTGGGCGATACCGCCGATGCGCGAAGTGGGAACGTGCAGTTTTCTTGCCAAGGCATTTGCACTCAATCCCCTCGGCTTCAAATAGTCTTCCTGCAAAACCTCGCCGGGATGCACCGGACGCATACCATTCTTGATCATTTCACACCCTCCTCAATCATCCCTATCCGGCCATCGCCCCAACCTGCGCATCCGCATGATACGACGAGCGCACCATCGGTCCGGATGCGACATGGGCAAAGCCCATCTCCAGGCCGCGCAAGCGCAAGGCCTCGAATTCGTCCGGGGTGACGTAGCGGGTGACCGGCAGGTGGTGGGGGCTGGGTTGCAGGTATTGGCCCAGGGTCAGCATGCGGATGCCGTGGTCGCGCATGTCCCGCATGACCGCCTCGACTTCTTCCAGGGTTTCGCCGACGCCCAGCATCAGGCCGGATTTGGTGGGGACGCCGGGATGGGTTTGGCCAAAACGCTGCAACAGCGCCAGCGAGTGGGCGTAGTCGGCGCCGGGGCGGACCTGGCGGTAGAGGCGCGGCACGGTTTCCAGGTTGTGGTTGAACACGTCCGGCGGCGCCTGAGCGAGGATGGCCAGGGCGGTGTCGATGCGGCCGCGGAAGTCGGGGGTCAGGATTTCCACCCGGATGCCGGGCACTTGCTGGCGTATTTGTTCGATGCAGGAGACGAAGTGGGCGGCGCCGCCGTCGCGCAGGTCGTCGCGGTCGACCGAGGTGATGACGACGTATTGCAATCCCATTTGCCGGATCACGCGCGCCAGCCGCGCGGGTTCTTCCTGGTCCAGCGGATTGGGCCTGCCGTGGCCAACGTCGCAGAAGGGGCAGCGCCGGGTGCAGATGTCGCCCATGATCATGAAGGTGGCGGTGCCCGAGCGGAAGCATTCGCCCATGTTGGGGCAGCGCGCTTCTTCGCAAACGGTGTGCAGGCCATTGCCGCGCAATATGCCTTGCAGACGCCGCACTTCGGGGGTGCCGGTGAATTCGGCCCTTATCCATTGGGGTTTGCGCAGGTATGCCCCGGGCTGGGTGGGGGCGATCTTGATCGGGATGCGCGCGATCTTGCTGCTGCCGCGCTGCTTTTCTCCGGTCTGGATTGCCGGGATGCTGGTGGTTTTCGGGCTTGGGCTCATTGTTATCGTTATCGCTGTTACAGCCTCGCTTTGCGCTGCTGCTTGGGTGCGACGAAGGGCATGGCGACCACTTCCACCGCGACCTGCTGATTGCGCACCAGCGCCTGCAGGCGGGTGCCGATGGCGCCATGCCCGCTGTGCACATAGGCCATGGCGATCGGATGGTCCAGGGTCGGGCTGTAGCTGCCGCTGGTGACATTGCCCGCGGCTGCGCCTTGCATGTCGAGCAGCGCCGCGCCTTCGCGTACCGGCATGCGACCGTCGATCTTGAGTCCCACGCGCTGGCGGCTGACGCCTTGCGCGAGTTGCGCGAGTATACGGTCGGCGCCGGGGAAGCCGCCGGCGCGCTTGCCGTCCGCGCGCCGGGCCTGGGATATGGCCCAGGCCAGACCGGCTTCGACCGGGCTGGTGTTGGCGTCGATGTCATGGCCGTAGAGGCAGAGTCCGGCTTCCAGGCGCAGGGCGTCACGCGCCGCGAGGCCAGCCGGAGCAACTTCTGGCTGTGCGAGCAGCCAGCGGGCGAAGGATTCCGCTTGCTGCGCGGGAAGCGATATTTCGAAACCGTCCTCGCCGGTGTAGCCCGAGCGGCTGACCAGGTAGGCGACGCCGTCGCGTTGCAACGCAACGCTGTCCATGAAGGACATGCCGGCAACGTCGGGTAGCTGGCG
>Ga0182745_1002463_pt1 | contig 16572 bp, 13 predicted proteins | sample eDN3rd30CKraftBY_FD_128523 | JGI IMG/M metagenome (GOLD analysis project Ga0182745, IMG submission 128523) | Enriched backyard soil microbial communities from Emeryville, California, USA - eDNA 3rd pass 30_C Kraft BY (version 2) (version 2) | ecosystem: Environmental > Terrestrial > Soil >...
GCTTGTTTAATAGCTTCATTCATTAACTTTTCACGATTTCTAGCATTACGCTCATCTTCAATCTCTTTGCGTAACTTTTCCAATTCAATTTGTTCTGGAGTTTTGTCTGGATTTCTCTTTTTAACCTCTGCTTCGATTAACATTTCAAGGTTATTCGATTTCCATGTCTCCAAAGCTTTGTTGTGATGCTTATCCTTCTCAGCATCAATTACGCTACGCACATCTGCATTGACAGCCTGCACCAACGCAACATCCTCTTTTTCGAATGACTTAAAAATATAAGATTCAAGAGTTGTTTTGTCGCCACTTTCTACCAATGTTTTTAATTGTTCAAGATCTAATTTCATATTTATCCTCCTTTGCCCTCTACACGCTATTAGCCCATAGAACGCATAATAAAAAAGCCTTTTAACGCCATGCTCAGGGCGAGTTGTTGATTACAATGCTTCTACTTCTCTTTGCTCAAGTTCATATTCAACATCATCAACAATTGATAATGTTGATAATGCTGTTTTCTTAGATGTGATTGCTGTTAATGCTACAGCCGTTTGTGCCTCTTCAAGTAAGTTCTCAGGCACATTACGTTTAAAGCTGAACCATAACTTCAAATAATCTTCAGAACTACAAATCCCTTTCTTTGCCCAAGCAGAACAAATTACTTTAAATTGATAACGTAATGCAGCGGTCATTTTTCGCTCCATCGTGATACATTTGTTTTCGAGTGACATTAACTTATACTTCATTGCAACACCAGACACATTCCCTGCAAATGCTTCGTCTGTAAAATTAACAGACTTTGCAAAGCGAAGAATGTTTTCTTCTAAGCGATTTAAATGATTCTCGATCATTGTGTCATTAATGTCTTTGGTTAAATATTTAATGTCATCTTTTTCATCTAATAGTTCAAAAATGCCTGTTTTCTTCAACTGTTCAGCTGTATTATAATCCACACTAGTACCTTTAAAAATCAGGTAAGCAAGTCGATATTGCTCAATCTCATTAGATGCATCAGAAATTGTTCTATCGTATGCATCTATTAAGGTAATTACCTTTTCAGCGTCTGCCATGAGTTCCTCATTATTTGGTAAGCCAAATAATGGACAATAATCGAATGTGTGCAAGCTTTTTTCGATAAGCGTAAGTCCATTAGCGCCTGTTTCGAAGACATAAAAATAAGCGTCGTCATAAAATTCGACGCGCTGTTTGTTTTCATCAATATCAAAATATCTGATTGCGAATTCAGGTTCTGTGTAATCACTTGGAGAAAAAATAATTGTCTCCCACGGATCTAAATTGATTATTCTTTCTTTACCTTCTGTGTCGATATAAGCTAAACGAGCACTATAGCCACAAATAGCAGCCTTTTTTCCCCACTCGCTATCTTTATCTTCAACATTGTTGCGCATACGGAATACACCGATTTCATCTTTCAGCTTTTTTAATTCATCTGATGATTCTTCATCAATTTCATATCCAACTGGATGCCCAAACATATATCCAACTTTTGTATCAACGATATCAGCATCAAAAGCATTATTTAAAAGATTGTTTACTTTATTGTCGATACGTCTAACTGCACCTGTCTCGAAATCTTCATATTCAATTGGTTGTCGTTGTAGTATAGGTACGCCACTCACTGAAGCTTTATAGCGCTCATAAAATGTTTGGCGTTTCGCTTTGTCAGTTGTATGCTCTTCAATTGCTTTTTGGATTAACTGAGCATCTGCTCCATGTTCTCGAAATTGTGCTAAGTATTTGTGAATATTCATTAACTCACCCACTTTCTTAAATGTTTGCGATATCTTTCAACGCTGTATCGAAGTGCATCAATTAGATGATTAAACTCATCACAAGGCTTATTCAACAACCGACCATCTTTATCTCTTGCCCACACATAGTTACTGAATTCATTTATTGCATTCGCACATGATGGATGAATGATTATTTTGAATTGTTGTAAAAACTGAATACCTGCATTAACGCTGTCTTTACCTTTTTCTGCTTTGACGATACGTCTAATGCCAAGCCTCTTTAACTCGTCGATGGACTTCGGTTCCGCTGAATCTGCGATGATTAATTCTTTTTGCCAACCCTTTTCTTTGATTCTGTCAGCAATTTGATTGTTTAATAGACCACGTTCATAGATTTCATCAAATATGAAGATTTCTTTATTATTCATGTCTATAAGACTTGCTGGTAATGCAGTTGGGTCAACTGTATAACCAAAGTCAAGACCAAATGCTGAACGAACTCCATCGCGCTTTATAATCTCGCTCTTATCAAATGCTTGGACATACCAATTATTGAAGATGGCCCCCTCAGCGATTCCCCATTCTCCTAAACCTTCAATCTTGTAACGTCTAGGGTTATTAATACGCATATCTTCAAAGATTGCTCTGTCATCATCTCCAAGGAATTCATTAATTAGGTAGTTTGTTGTTACTGCATAGACATTTTCATTTTTAACGTCAAAAAAACGCTTCTTTAACCAATGTCGTTCGTTCCAAGGGTTGAAAGTAAGCGTAATTTGTTTGAAGTATCCTGGCGGCAGTTCACCACGAATAGACATGTCCACTTTGTTAAAGTCATCTTCATTTGTTATTTGATAAGCTTCTTCAAACCATGCCCAACATAAGTGTCCTTTGTCTACTGTAATAGAAGTAACACTCATTGGATCATCAAGTCCCCGGAAGTAGATGGACTGACCTGTTGGCTTATAAATTGCCTCAAGCGGTGATATCTTAAAATCCCATAAGTGAGACACGCCTAATTGCTGTGTCGCCCATTTAAGTTGTTTCCATGTACTGTCACGATGATCTTTGAATACTTTTCGGATAACGAGCGTATTTGCTAATGGATATTGCATCATGCGGTAGATGATGTTCAATGCGGTTGTAGTGGACTTTTTACTACCACGACCGCCTTTTACCACACGATAACGTTTATTGCAGCTCCAGAACTCCTTATATCCATTACCGACTACTTTTTTTAGGCTTACACGATTAGTCATCAAGGTCATCAACAATCACCACTTGCTGAACACCATCAATTTGTTGCTTTTCAGTCCACATCGCGTATCGTTTTCCTAATAGTTCTGCTGCCTTTATTCGCTCTGTTGTTGTAGGAGGCATGTCATCAATGACCTGACGACCTTTGCCAGTGCCTCTGAGTGTTGCTCCTTTTTCTTGGCCACGTAGGATAGCTGTGAGCGTTTCTAAAATTTCTTCCTGCTTCGCAATTGTTTCTTTCTGATGAGAATGCATCCGCTCTTCGATATAAACTTGAACTTCAACATTCTTCAACAATCGCTGTCCTTGGGAGTATGCTGTACGTTCTGCATATCCCGCTCTTATTGCTGCCTGTGTTGCGTTAAGATCAATAATGTATTCATCAGCAAATCGCCTTTGTCTGTCATTCAGAGCCATTGAATCACCCCTTTCGAAAATAATTATTGAGTGGGAAATTAATTCCCACCGTTATCTGAAAATTCTGTCATTGGTGGGAAATAAATTCCCACTGGAAACAGCATTATTGAACAAAATAAAAGAAGCCATTTCGTGGATAGCTTCATAAGTTTGTCATTATGCTAATTTCCATTGATACCCTTTATGAGTTCTAAGTTTTCCTCTGATACATTTAGAAATTGAAGATACTGTAAAGCCCTCACAATCTGCTTCTGTCATAGATTCAAAATAAAGCGTTTCCTTGTGATTAAAAGCAATAACAGGTTTACGAATCTTCTGAAGACGTGTGCCGTAGTTTAGATTGTACTCAGCAGTACACCATTCAAGATTTGAATAATGGTTATTTGCTTTGTCTTCGTCTTTATGGTTTACTTGTACGTTTTCCTCTGGATTAAAGTTTAATACAAATGCTTCTGCTACTAATCTATGAACAAAGAAAGATTTCTCACGGCCGTTTTTACGTAAGCGTAAATGTTTGTAGCCTTCACGATCTGTAGTTTGAGCCAGTATTTTACCTTTAATCTTTCTTGGGAAGCCACCGTTCATGATAATGCGGTCTAAGCTTCTTACTTGTCCATGTGATGATACTTGATAATACCCTTCATAACCTTTAATGTCCTTCCAAATTACTCGTTCCATTTTAGATAACCTCCGATAAAAAGTTGAATTTTTATCGGGAGTGAAATGACATCTTACTCGTCAGGCTATAAAGTCTGTGAACCAGGTAAGGAAAAAGGAATTCGGGAGGAAGTTTTGAGGAGGTCAAAAAACTTACCTGGTTTACACACTTAATAGAGATTTAAGCAATAAGGATAAGCAGTAAAAACAAAAGCATATTGTAAATGAGGAGATTTAATGTTTACTACTTATCCTCCTACCTATAAGATATAGAATGACTTTTCCTGACGGGTAAAATGGGTTATCTTCAGTGAAATTTTTATTTTTTTTAAGATTTGTTCTTCTGTTATCTTAATTACTTATGAAAACAGCTTTTTACACATATATTTTATTTTTTATTTTTAAGTACAAAAAAAAGACCATCGAAATGATGGTCTGAATGTTATTTATTCTAAAACGTCAGAAAGCAATTGCCACTCTTCGCCTGAGATGTCATCTGAGTAATTGTCTATACAAATAAATAGCTCGTTATTGCTTTTGTCTTTTCTTACAAAACCGCCTTTTAAATTGTGTTTTTCTAAGTAGGTTTTTAAGACTCTGAACTTCTTACCTGAGAATCTATCAATATCCTCACTATCCCCAGTTCGACTAAAGCCTCCCTTAGTTTCAATAATCCAAATCTCGCCTTTAACAGAAAGAATATAGTCTGGATAAAATGATTTTTGTTTGCCAGCATTGTCATGATAAACAATTGAGAGATAATCGATACCTTTATCTCCATTTTTGTATATCCAATCAACACTTTGATGATCTTCACAGAATTTTTCAAATGTCTTTTCAGAATCTGAACGAGGTTCAGCAGAAGATAGATAACCTTTGTAAACGTTGTTGTTGTATTCTCTCTGAACTCGATTCTTTCCGTCATATGTAAAGAGAACTTCCTTTGGAATCTTAATCTCTCTTTCAGTGACAAAATCTTCAAAAGAAGGCTGTATTTCAACGTCCGATAAAGCTATACGGAAATCTTCTTTTAACTTGTCAAAATTGTTGATTGCAAAAGCATATACATCTTTTGTTTCTAGTTCCAAAATTTTGTTTTTATATCTAACATTTTTGTCGAACAATCTTCTAATGATTGTATTCATTTGCTCATATGGAAGGCTAATTTTTAGACCTAACGTACTTACACGATTATGGTATTCACGACCATGCTTGTGTGTATTTAGAGGTTCAATCATATTGACTTCCTCTAGTTTTTCAAATGCTTCTTTATTTAATGTATGAACATTTCCTGTAAAGGTCTTCTTGATAATTTTATCAGAAAATTTATACCCTTTAAGTTCCAAACGCACTTTGTTTTCTGATGTTTTTGAAGTACATTTGTGCTCCTTAGTGAAGAAAGTTACCATTGTATTTAGAGCATGAGTTGCATCGTTAGAAATTGCAACGTCTTTTTTATACTCTGAAATCAATGTGAAATCTCTGTAGTCTTCTTTTAAGAATAACTTTACAGCATCAAGTGCGCCTTTTCCGAGATGTGTTTTTACGCCTTCAGTGAATTTTTCATCAAATGTGTATAAATAACAAGAATCTAATAAATCATTTTCATAATGCTTTACTTCAGGCATACGTCGAATTCTTCCTATTGTTTGAATCTCAAAAGTTTCGCTTGTATTCTCACGCAATTTGACAAGAATTTGTGCACGTGGACAATCCCAACCAGTAGCAATTGCTTGTTTTATTATTATCACTATAGGCTTAGCATCAATTTCTTCTATTTCCTCTAGATTTTGTTTTCGATCACTTAGCCATACTGCTAACAACCCATTTTCGTATGTAATATTCTTTGTTGCTAAGTATCTCTCTATTTCATCTTGTAGAACTTCGCTTTTATTTGGAAGCTGTATAATGATTAGAGGATTTACGTTAGAGTTCTTCTCAATATATGCTTTTTTAAGTTCAGCTTGTTTTTCTAATGCTTTACTAATTAGAAAATCATTGTGATTATCTAATTCCAAAGTTCGACCAAAATCCTCGTTAATTACGAGAATCTTTTTAATTAAACCTTCTGCAATCACATCTTCTTCTAAGACTTCAATTACTGTTGCGTTTGCATAATTTTTAGGTGTGGCAGACGTACGAATAATTTTTTTGGGATTAAATAATTCTATAATATCGTTTGCTTTAACTGTATCATTTTGATGCGACTCATCGATAATAACAATAAAATTAAGACCATCATTATGTGCTTTAGCAACGTATTCCTGAAAGTTTGTTCTTTCCCCTTCTTTTATCGCATTATTCCCTTTTTTAGTGAGCTTTTCCCAGTTTATAAAGCAAGCATCGTTTTCTTTAAAGCCATCTGTCATTACATCATATAAAAGTTTAGTGGAACTGTTATGAATATACTTATCCATCTTTGCTTTACTTTGCTCTTCAAGATTCCCTTTACCTGGTGTAAGCCATACAAAAACATTACCAAATTCACTTTTTCCGTAATCATCGATAAAGTGAGTTAAAATTATTGTTTTTCCAGAACCTGTTGGGCTTTTAAAGATGGTTTCTTTATTTTTATCCAACATGCTTTCTTTTAAGTCCCCAATAGCTTTTAATTGGAATTCTGCTAGTTTAAACATTTCTATATTACCCCCTTAACTCTTTGTAATAGTAATCAGGTATTATATTAATTTTGATATTATTTAATTTTAAGAATGCTTCTTGTTCACCTGTAGGAAGTACATCATGACCAAGGTAGATTACTTTACACTCTTTATCTTGCTTGTATTTTTGAATAAATTCTTCTAAGTCATCATCTTTTAAGATGATAGCAACTTCATGATTATTAACAAAATTTATTCCGTTTTCCAGCTCCACCAATTCTCGAACATGTTCAAGAAGTTCATCTGCATATTCATAATAAAATCTATCTGAAATTGGAACAAAATCAACTTTAAAATATTTTAGACTAGCTTTTATTCCTTCAATTCTTCCATCATATGCCTTTATTCCATCTACTTTAAAAACGCCATCTTTTAGTGAAGTCTTTAAATCATCATAATTATTTTTCTCATTTTCTATTATCCGATCAGCTTCATCTAATATCTTCTTGTTTTTCTTGAAGTTCGCTAGTGTTATCTTTTGTTCATATAATGTAGTAACTTTCTTTCCCTTAAAATCATAACCGTCAATAATACGTTTGTTTCTTTCATATGTAACATCTCTACAGATATTATTTTCATTATTATTTACAAGGATGAATTTTCTGTTTCCACCATCCTCTTTATTTAATTCTAGAACTGCTTGTCCAGTTGTGCCTGAACCTGCAAAAAAGTCGAGTATTATTGAGTCCTTTTTCGAGTAAAGTTCTAATATCCTTTTTATTAGTTTTACTGGTTTCGGGTAAGAGAAAACTGACTTCCCATTAAAGATTTCTTTTAACATCTTACTCGCTGTTTGAGAATGATCGACTTCAGTGTATTTCCAAATAGTCATTGGAGTTACACCATCTTTAACTTCTGTAAGAAACATTTTTGGTGCCCAAACACTATCTCCATCTTTTCCGAAGTAGATTCTATTATCATCTATCATTTCTTGTAGTTTATTTTTATCATACAACCAACTTCTTCCTGATGGAGGCAATACCTTTCTTCCTGATGGCAGAGTTACCTCATATATATTCTTCTCAACGGCTGGTCCAACAGAAGGATTACCGGCTTTCCACGGTCCCCTAGGATCATTATCAATATTTTTGTAATCATCATTTTGTTTGTCTGTACGACGTAAACCATTTGAAATAGTCAAATCTTTGTTTTTAGCCGCATAACATAACAGATAATCATGATTTTCAGAAAAATGCTTCTTCAAGTTAACTGGCGCATAAGCTCTTTCCCAGATAATTTGTGCAATGAAATTATCTTCACCAAAGATTTCATCCATCAACAAACGTAGATTGGATTGTTCATGGTCATCAATACTAATAAAAATGACTCCTGAATCAGTTAATAAATCTTTTGCTATTGTCAATCTCTTCGACATAAAAGAAATCCATTTTGAATGTCTGTATGAATCTTGATTGTCAACAATTTTATCATCGTAAATAAAATCTTTATTCTTAGTGTTGTATGGAGGGTCAATATAAATTAAATCAATAGATTTTTTATGTGTTTTTTGTAGCAATTTTAGAGCAGCTAAATTATCTCCTTCTATAAGGAAATTTAACTTACCACCATTATCCAGAAATAAATCTTTTTCTTCAATTAATACTGGTGTATGGTCTTCTAAAATTTTTTCAATAGTTTCAATGTGTTCCTCATATACAAGACCATACTTTTTCCCTTTTAATTCCTTTTCAATTTCACTAATATATTCTAAAAGTTCCGTAGCTGTTTCATTTTTTTCACTTTGCTCAATAAAAGATTTTAATTGATTAATCTTTTGCGTGAGCTCATCTCTTTTCATCTTAGATAGATTTGTGCTCATAGATTTATTCCTCATTTCGTATTGTAAAAAAATATACACCTTTTTATATTATGATTGAAATTACTTATTTAAGCTATACAAATATCCCTGCTAATTTAGAGTAAGCTCGTTAATTTGAGCATACTAACTAAAGCAGGGATTTTAATCAATTATGAAATTTGCCTTCTATACTCCATAAAACACATGCTTTTTCCTGTAGATTTATAGTATTCATTAGTCGAAGTGTTGTATCTTACGTATTCTTGTCTCGTACATATTTTCATTTTATTGAAGCTGTCGTAAGCAATAAAAGGCTTACCACAAACCTTACATAGGTGCCATCGCTTCGCTGTAATTTTGACGTCACGCCATGTAAGTTCACGGTTTAGTGGATTGTTTTTCAGGAGTCGATCTATGATCCCGCGGTACTGCTTGAGGTTCGATTTGAACAGCTGAAAATCTTCCTGCAAGTTTTTTTCTGAGATATACTCCCCTTTCTGAAAGACAGTAAGAAGTTTATCCGTTAAGTAGTTACAAATAATTTTACGTTCATCTTTTGATAGATGCATCATTGACTATGCACCAACCTTTTATTACATACGCTGGTCGAATCTGTTGGAACCTTTTTGCGCCCTACTGCATATAATCCTGCTGCATGATTAGAGAAATCATGATGAAAGACTCTGTTGTTTTTATCTTGTCTTCTAAAGTAGTCTTCATCTATTTTACAGTTATTTTTTACTGATGATGTAGCACAGTCTGAAGCATAATGACAAGGGTATTCAACATCTATCGGTAACACCTCATTGAATGTAGGAGGCCCTTCTACACGTTGCTTTAGAACTTCTTTTGCATGATTATCTCGATGTTTAGTCAGATGTAGCATGTGCGTCAACAGAACGTCTGAAACAGAATATGGTGATACTTTTCCTAACTGAACATTTAAAAGATGCTCTGAGAGCGTATCAGCAGGTTTCATATCTTCGTATTGATAAAATTCAGAAGGCATGCCGTCTAGAACATCTACCATGATCTGAATTGCTTCTTCTTCTAAATTCATTGCTTCTTCAATAGAAGTTCCTTCGTACAGTTGGATTTCCATGAAGCTTAATTGCAGAGCATAGCGCATTGTTAAGATACTTAGATGGTTTGTTTGTAATAATGTAGAGCGCAAAGCTCGCTCTATATCCATTTTAATTACAATGACCATAGGGTCATAACTATACGTTCCTTGTTCAACCAGCTTGTAATAATTGTCTAGTAAGCTACGAACACCTTCTTGATTGTATTCATATAAATCCTCAATTGACTTCTGTTTTGTGTAAGTGTCAAACATTACTCAATCTTCCTTTTGTCTATCCCTGTAGGCATATTCTTATCGGAAGTGTTTTTTGAGAAGGTTATCTTAACGTGATGATTTTTCTTTTGCTTGAACTATAATAGCACCAATCAGGATAGCAAAACCGTAAATTGGATTTACCATAGCAGCGATACATGATAAGGGTAATAAATAGACCATTGGTAAATGCCTCCTTTCATTCTCTCTATCTATTTAATTACTTCCTTTAGTCTCTATATAACATATAATTATTAAGTTCGAGGCAAAGTTTACCTCGAACCATTTTTTTGTGCTTATCAAAGAGCCTCGGCTCCTATTTTGTGCTATAATACTTACAGTAACGTTGCCGCGTTACTACAAGCTTTTTATCAGTTGTGTTTTTGTGTTTACGCAATTGGTAAATTCGTAAAAACGTGTACTGTGCATTTATTGCGCAGTGCGCGTGCTCTTCCTATCGCTTGCAATAATTCAGATTCTACAAATGTAAACTGAATTTCTTGAAGCATCGTGTTTTCGCTATAAGTATTGTAAAAGAACTCATAGCCGTTTCTCTCGACTAATGTGTATTTAATGCCTTCTGTTGACTGATCTAATGCAGTTACTTTTAGATTCAACAGTTTTGCTACCATGATGTAATGAGATGGATTCATATTAGGCGTACCAATTACTGCTAGATCTTGTCCTTTATACTTATCAATCCCTGATGTCGCTCCGAAGTGACAGTCATCGATCACATTAAACCCCATTTCTTTTAACTTCGCTTTATACTTTGCATACGTAATGACATTCATATCTTTCACGATTTCTTTAGCTACCTCTAATGCTTTAATAGTACCTTTATCCATCTTACTTAACGAGTTACGACTAAACGACTTGTCATAGTGCGTCACAATTTTACCTTCCATTTCGACATCACCAATGTCAACGAATCTCACATCTTTACCGAAGGCTTGCTTATAAAGTTTCTCTGATGCTGTAGCAGACAATATGATAATATTTGTGTCTTCAAAATGATCGAAGTTGTTTAGTTTTCCGTATTGAATTTTTCCTTGAGCAGTTCTAACAAAGTAATCGCATTCAAGCAAACCGACGAGATTTCCACTAAATGCATCAATATTATCTTGAATTAGCTTTTCTAGCTTGTCCGTATTCACAGTCACCGTTTTTGGTTTTGCATATACTCCAACTTCAGTAGTTAGAAACTGATTTGCTAATGTTTGTACTTGATTCTTAAACGTTTCTTCAGAATTAATTGATAAAGCGACTAAGTTGCCGACATCATTTGCATCAATTTCATCTGTTTCAAAAAGTTCTGTCATCATAATATCTTCGTCGATAATCAATGTTTCAACTTTGTTTTTTATATTGAAGATGCGTTTATGAGTGACTAACAAATTATTAGCGTGACGCATGCTTTGGATTGCTGTCGTGTAATCAATAATTGCTTGTTGCTCTTCTGTAATATTGTCTACATGAAGTTTCATGTATTCTTTCGAAAGGTTAAAGATTAGTGCTTGTGCTTTTGAGTGCATCCCTACTTTTTGTAGATTCAAATATTCTGCTTCTTTATCTTTTGGTAAGGTAGGTAGATCAGGTACTAATAAGAAGTCATGTCCTGCATCTGTTAAGCGTTGGTAAAATTCACGACCTAACTTATGCGTTGGCACTGCAATCATCGTGTTTTTATGCTGAAGCTTTGTCACGCCCTCTGTTTTACCTAATCCCGTCGCTGCTTTAATGACGGTGATATTGCGACCTTTTAACGCGAATGCTTCATTCAATGCTTCTTCAAATACATCTTCCGCTTCTGTTATGCTGATTTTTTCTGCTGGCTCTTCTATCCTTCTGATTTCGCCTCTCTTAGCTCCCAATTTTAATAGGATGTTCTTCCGTCGATTCGGGCAACTATCAAAAAATGGACAGTTATCAAGTGAGCAGTTTGATGGCATATACCCTTGCGCCTTCGCATAGTCAATTCCTCGCACTTTCATTTCTTCTTTTCGGTTTTCTTTATCGTATTCAGGGTTTATGTTCATTGCTTCCATAAACCGCTTTTCTCCGCCTCTAAGATGAATATAGTTTAATGCTAGATGGTAACGGCTTGCGTATGGTAAGTACTCACCTGACTCGTGCTCTGCAGCTAACTGACAAACTTCACGTAGTTCATCTAAATCTACATCTTTTCTCATTTTCCACTCAGTTTTCTTTTTTTGTATTGAACCATCTAAATTCAACTTTGGCTTACCTTTTCCTGTAGGAGCCTTAATTGGTCTAAAATCTTCTTCTGATACATTAAAGTCAGCCTCCACTTCCCCATCATCATTCGTTTTTACAGACGGGAAGCCATTATTCATATTTAATGAGCATTCTTGACAATACTTACTGATTTGTTTTGAAGCATTAGTCGGATTTTCAATACGATATTTCGTTACTAAAGCTTGTACAATCTCTTCTGCCATTAAAACTGTATTCGATTCATAGAAATTCTCCATACCACCGAAGAATAAGCGTGCCTCGTCTTTACACTGCTGGTCCGATTTACCATCGAACAGACGTACAAGCGCATTATAAACCATGAAGCGCACTCGCTTATCTGTAATAGGCCGATCTAGTAAGAATAGCGCTCTAAACTTATGCGTGTCGTCAGTGTGGCTGTATGTCGTATACGCGACAACTGGTCTTACTTTATATTTACTACTGATTTTAATGAATTCTTCCATCGTCATTCCATAATCAAAATCTAATCCGAACACTTGCTGTGATGTCCAGCATTCGTTCGCTCGTCTGATTTCGCCATTCTGGTCCGGTGTATTAAAGTAAGCGCAGGAGAAGGCATGTCCTTTTACTGGCGCTTGTTTTAGCTCTTCAGGTGTTATTGCTACTGCGTTCTTTTGCAGTCGCGCCGAGATTGCGCCCACTTCTGCTTTAGTTGGCTTTGCGTCATATGTTTTCGGGTCTAACATCAAGTTTATTGTCATATTGTTTACGTTGTTCATAGTTACCAAACTCTCTTTCTATTAATAGTAGATCTGGGCAGCGCCCAACTAGTTAGGTATGTGTATGTCTCATTTTCGACTAATCTGTGCCGAGCTCTATAATATATATAATAGAGGTCGGCACGATTTAGTCATTTTTGAGAAAGTCGCCTATTCAATATATAACGTCCCTTCGTCGGGACGCTTTTTTCTTTTATGAGAAATATAGTTGTAATGAAAATGAAAGATTGATAGATATTGCGCACTAATATCTTCATCTTTATTTATCTGAAGTGGATTACTCAACTAACCTTTTGGAGGGAGCACATCTCGGCAGCCATCAGTTCTAGGTCGTGGCATCAGAGCAGCTCGGAGTAAGTATTGTTGTTTTGAGGATTAATCGTTAATGTTGTTCTTACTAAGAACTCGTAAAAAAGCAGGCCAGGGGAAAGCTATTATACTCATGGTTCTTTCTTTAGAATCAACATTACTTTAATTACCTTTATAATAAAATGGTTCATGAACATTGTCAATTAAAATATACCAAGTTTTTAAAAAATATGCTATAATTAGTATATGAAAGTAATGACAGGAGTGTTACTTATGAAAAGAAAGCTTACTAGTATCAAAGGAGCACCTTTACAAGATACAACTCAAAATACTAGACTTAAGAATCGATCCAATATGTCTACTACTGTTAATACAGAAATACTTCAATTGATGAAGAAGCATTCTGTTGAGCACAACATCCCACTATCACGACTTGTCGACGAAGCATTCCTTATGTTTCTTCGAGAATACGAATCAGATGATCAAGTCGATCAAATTGAAATTTAGTTATCTATGAGACGTTCCTATGCCTTGGCTCTGTTTTTCTTAGCCCTGGTTCTAGCAGCGTCTCATAGCAGAAGCTCCTTTACCCTTCACAAACCCTTGTGCCATAAGGGTTTAAGATACTTCAACCAAACTAGGAACATTAAGTAATAGCAATGCTCCCCTTAACTTCCAGTTCTAATAATGTTTCAAAAAAGAACATCTCTTTATATCCTGCAAATTGTAGAAGCAGTCCTCTTTCCATTACATGTACTACTTTTCCTATACGTTCAATTACTCCTACATAATCATAAAAAGCAATCGATTCCACATTGATGTAATGACTCGCTAATCTTATTCGATTACGTCTTGCTAATGCAATCCGCTTTTCTGTTTGTTCTATTGTCTCCATTTCTTTCATGTGACTTGGTCTCATATCAAGATTCTCCTTTGTAAGATGTTCTTCATATTCTTAATTACCAGCCACATATCGTTAATACACTCAAACAGCTAAACTTTTTTCTATTAATGAACAAACGAAAATCTCCGCCACGATAAAACCTTGTTAAATCAGGCTTTTCTTATAAAACCAGGATAATAAAATATATATATAATATTATCCTGGTTTTATAAAAAGGTTAGTGGCATCAGCAGTTTTACAACAATTCTTTGCAAACTAAAAACAACATCGTTCTTAAGTGAGTTTTTAAGTTCAAGGTAAACAGTTCCTCAAACTAATGGCGACATTAATTAGCTTTCCAAACGATTTCATTATGAAGTAAATTTTTTGACTTAACGTTTTATCGCATTTATTATTAACATATAGACAACTTGTATTGTCTTCACGCACTAGATGAATTTATTATTCCACTTTAAAGATAACGCGCAACCAAAGGCGCATGAGAAATTAAGTATGGTAGATTGGCTGCTTCTTAATAGTTGCAGTCAATTTGCTATTTTTTCTTATGATGCGTCTCCTGGTTGCGTTTTTTATTTCAATATCTATACGTTCTATTGAAATAAAAATCACATTAATCGATAAAATCGGTATCTTCCCGAACGAACACGAACGTAAAAATCATCAATTTAACAGATTTTTTTGGGAGGAAAGATTTTATGCAACAACTTATTTCTACAAACGTGGTTATTCAAATTCCATCTGATTATGTGCTCATCTCTAAGACAGAATTTGAAGAACTTAAACAACAAGAGCTTTCAGGGGCGTATTGGTCTATGAAGGATCTTGAAAAGCGGACAAATAAAAAACATGAATGGATAAAAGAAAATATTCTGTATCCTGAACGGTTCAGAAAAATTTTAGATGTGAGCCATGGCGGTTTTGTCTTCTATCCAAAGTCTAAAGGTCAAACTTGGTCCTTTCATGCTACAAAAATGGCTAAATTCCTTGATGACTATTTCCGAGAGATTTTTACTAGTTAACTTATTCAATTTGAAAAGCGCTATTAAAAATTTTATGATTAGGGTGACCGTTATTTTGCCTCGGTCATCCTTTAGGAAATATAGAGGGTGAACAAATGGCGAGCATAGTAAAACGAGGAAAAACATTTCAATACACAGTAAGTCGAACAATTAATGGCAAGTACAGCCCAATTCGAAAAGGTGGCTTCCGCACAAAGAAAGAAGCTCAAATTGCTGCTGCAGAAATTGAAGCACAATTAGCAAAAGGTTTGGTTCCAGTAGTGAAAAAAATTCCTTTAGATGAATACTTCGAAAATTGGATTAAGCTCTACAAAGAACCTAAAGTGACTCGAGTTACGCTTGAGCATTATAAGTATTCATTAAAGGCTGTTAAAGATTACTTTTTTGATAAGCCCATACAAGACATAAAGAGACAAGACTACCAATTGTTTTTGAATTGGCTTGGTAAAGGAAAAGCCAAAGAAACTGTTGCAAAAGTTAATGGGCATATCAAGGCTTGTGTAAAAGATGCTATTGAGGACCAAATCATTCAAACTGATTTCACTAGAAAAACGGAGCTTACCTGGTCTGTACAAGCCAAGAAATCAACAGAAAAGCACTTGAGCTATGAAGAGAGTGAGCGTCTACTGCATAGCATCTGGAGTCATCTAGATGAAGGATTAGGCTACTCCTTATTGCTCTTAGCGATGACTTCTGGTATGCGTTATGAGGAACTTATTGGATTAACCAGAAAAGATTTTGACTTTGCTAATAACACAATCACCGTTAATAAAACTTGGGGCTACAAGAAGAATTCACAAAAAGGGTTTGGCCCAACTAAGAACGAACAATCCAATCGTGTTATTAAAATGGATCCAGTGACAATGAGCCATTTTAATAAGTTGTTTAAATCAACACCGACTAACCTAGATCAATTAGTGTTTTACAGTCAATCCTCAAAATATAAGGTCATTAGCAACACGAACGCTAATAAGCTACTGAAAAAATTATTAGATGAATTAAAAATCCATTCAATTACCATGCATGGCTTGCGGCATACTCACGGCAGCATATTGCTCTATAAAAAAGCATCCATTCATTATGTAAGTGAGCGATTGGGTCACGGTGATATTGAAACAACATTAAAAGTGTATACTCACGTTTTGAAAGAATTACGGATAGCTGACGAACAGCTTAGTATCAAGACTTTTGAGCAGATGATCGTGTAATTCCTTGTGTAGAATTTGTGTAGAAAATGTGTAGAATCAATCAAAATTCTATCGTTTTCTAACGTATACTTAAAAATAAAAAAGGCTCACAACCCCTGTCAAATCAAGGTTTATGAGCCTTCCGAAGAATCAAAACTTAACTTAAAAAAACCTAAGGATACCGGTGGTCGGGGTCGAACCGACACTCCAGAAGGAACACGATTTTGAGTCGTGCGCGTCTGCCAATTCCGCCACACCGGCATATTAAATATAAAAAA
>Ga0182745_1002465_pt1 | contig 16565 bp, 14 predicted proteins | sample eDN3rd30CKraftBY_FD_128523 | JGI IMG/M metagenome (GOLD analysis project Ga0182745, IMG submission 128523) | Enriched backyard soil microbial communities from Emeryville, California, USA - eDNA 3rd pass 30_C Kraft BY (version 2) (version 2) | ecosystem: Environmental > Terrestrial > Soil >...
GCAGTCCACCGGGCGCCAGTATCCCTCCGCCTGGGCGGCCTGGAGGGCGGATGGGTAGGCGGCCGGGCGGGCCCCGGTCATGCTCTTGTGGGCGAAGGCCACCAGGTCCTGCGTGTCGCCCTGGGGATTGCTGAGGCGCAGCAGACGGTCGTTGAAGGTCGGGTGGCTGCTGGTCCCTGTCACGATGTCCCACGCCCCCGGGTAGAACGTCGGGTGCGCCTTCTCGTCCTTGGCCAGGGTCTCATCGCCCACCGCGAGCTCGTCCGCGTTCGGGCGGAAGTGGATGACGATGAGGTCGCCCGCGGCCACCGTCACGTCCGGCAGGGTCGCCAGCCGGGACACGCTGGTGGCCTCCTCGGTGAGCGTGATTCCCTCGATGGCTCCCGCCGTCACGGCCTTGAGCTCGATGAGGTCGCGGTTGTTCGTCGCGGAGACGCCAGTCGTGATGTTCGGGTTCACCTCGTTGATGATGAGCAGCGCCGGCACCCGGTAGCCCTTGAAGGTGGCCGTCCCGCTCACGCTGACGCCGGTGTAGCTCTTCACCGACGGGTCCACGGCCAGCGTGTACTGCGCGCCGGGCTCCTGCTCGCTCGTGGTGAGCACGAGGGTCTTCCCGTCGAGGGTGTGGGCCGAAGCGGTCAGCCCGCTGTCGCCAAAGGTGAACTGGGTCGCCACGTCCGTGACGGTGCTCGGGTCGATGCCCGGCTCGAAGGTCACCCGCACCTGCGTGGGCGACAACGGGACCACCGTCTGAACCTTCAGGGTGACGGCCGTCTCCGAGCAGTCCACCGAGAAGTCCGACAGCGAGAAGACCGTCACCAGGGGCATGGGATAGTACGGGGTCTGACCGTTGGGGGTGTTGGTCGCGTCGTCGTAGCGCCACATCACGCCCGCATCGACGGCGACCCGGCAGTTCAGCCCGACGCCGAGGAGGTCGGCCAGCTCGGCGGGCATGCGCAGCCGCGGCCCCATGCCGCCCGTGAGCGCGGTCCCGTCGATCGCGAACTGCGCGATCTTGTAGCCCGTGCCCGCCTGCTTCCCGGTGCCCGCCGTGGTGGTCACCCTGCCGGTCACCCGCACGAGCCGGCTCTCATAGATGTCGATGTTCGCCACCGCGTCGTCGGTGACGTGCGTTACCAGGCCTCCCTCCGCCGCGAGCTTCCGCACGGGGTGACCCGAGCTCAGCGTCTGGAAGCCGGAGATGACGCTCGCCGTGTCCAGCTTGTAGTCCGCGGCCGTGTTGCCGGACTGGAGGACCTTCGCGAGCACCTTGAAGGAGACCCGGTCACCCACGGCCACCTGCACCTCGTCTGAGTGGCTGACGAACAACGCGGGGCCCTCCGCCTTGGCCTGCACGAAGAAGCCGCGGGGCTCGCCGGTGCTCGGAGTGATGGCGGTGACGAACGCCCCGTGGATGGTCAGCGGCTCGGGTTGGTCGCCCGTGGGGGCCGCGTGGAAGGCCGCGATCTGCTCGTTCGCCTCGTCGAGCCCCGTCAGCGCCTCGCACCTGCCAGCTGCGTTGCAGCCCTGCTGCGCGGAGCACTGGCTGTTGTCGATGCACTGCACACACTCGCCCTGGCCGTTGTCCCGGGCGGTGTCACACAGCGGCGTCTCACCGCCGCACTGGGCGCTCTCGGTGCAGCCGCACACGTTGTTGCCACTGCACACCGGCTGGGCGCCGCTGGCGCAGTGACTGTCCTCCAGGCACTCCACGCACACTCCCGGAGTTCCGGACTTGCACTGCGGCGTGCCCTCGGCGCACTCGGCGTTGGTGCTACAGCCCTCGCACGCGCCGAGGCCACCGTTGCCGCCAGCGTTGCAGGTCTGGCCCGGCAGGCACCCCTGGGCGCTGCCGTCGGCCCCCGCGAGGCACGTCTTGCAACTCTTGCTTTCGAGGTCACACACCGGGGTGTCGCCGCCGCACTGCGCGTCACGCAAGCACTGGACGCACGCGCCCCGCCCGTTGTCCGCCGCCTCGTCGCACACGGTACCGCTGCCGCACCCAGCCGCGCAGGGCGAGGTGTCGGGCACGCACTTCTCCTCGACGCACACGTACGGGGTCGCCCCCTTCGGCGCACAGTCCGACGGGGTCTCGCACTCGGGTGAGCAGCCCGTCGCCACCAGGACGACGGCCAGCATCCCGAGTGCAGCCAAGACACTTCGTTGTCTGATCATGTTGATATCTCCAGGTTGGCTGCCCGATGGTCATACGCTCCGCCCGAGCAAGCGTCCATGTGGTTGGCCTCTGGCGCGGAACACCGGATCCGCCCCACCCCGGAGGCACACCGCACGTGCGGCGGAAAACGTCGGTGAGTGCTGATGGCGTGTGTGTCATTGGAGGGCCGCTCCCAATGGATGGCGCTCCGCTGGATGTGTTTAGACAGGGAGTGGCGCCAGTCCTGCGACTCGCGGAATGCGGGAGTGCGCACGTGAGAAGGCCCAGGGCCCTCGCCCAGCGAACCGGACACAGGTGAGTCCGGTGGCCAGGAGGACGATGGCACCCCGTGCTGCAACGTCGATGCGAGCACGCCCGAGCCCCACGAGGGGGGCGCCCCCAGAGCGTGAACAGGCGCTGCGCAAGTCCCGTGCCCGTCACCATGGGGGCGAGGAACACGCGACAGCAGGCGAACAGCGCGCCAGCCTCCGCCGCGGCACGTCCCATGCCCGCCGAGGGCTCCAAGCGCCCACGGAGCCAGCCCCGGAAGAACACGGCCAGTGCGGTCACCCCCACCGCGACTACGCGGGTTTTCGCCAAGCGGGGCTACGCGGGCAGCATCAGCGACCCCGTCGCCCGCTCGCGGACGTGTCCGGCGGGTCGGTGTTCGCGGACTTCCCGAGCAGGGCCGCCCTGCTCGCCAAACGGGTGGAGCGGCTCCGGAAGGAAGCCGAGGCGCAGCTCACCGCAGCACTCGACTCCGCCGTCCCGGCCGATGGCGTGCCTACGCCCCAGCGGGTTGCGACCGCGGCCCGAGCGTCGTGCCACGCTGGGCACCGGGCGCCCCCTTGAGACACCGCCGTGGCGATGTATCACCCGCTCCGGTGCCCCACCTGTTGAATGCCTGACAGACGCCGCAGTGGGCAGACCTGTCGCGGTGTCAAGAGAGGCTCAACCTGGACATCCTTGATTCCAGAGTCAACGCAGGTTATGTCCGAAATTCACGGACTGAATAATCCTTTGGGGAGGCTGGAGCCCCAAGTCAGCCATGGCCACAGATTGCGCACCCGACAACGGTCCTCGTTCCCAAGCCCATGCCTGGCGACCGCGCGCTCTCGTGAGCGGGCTCCAGGTCCTGGGCTGTGTGGGCGCCTACGTCCTGTTCGCGGGCGCCAGCTATGTCTATCTCGGAGAATCACTGGCGGCGGGAATCGCGCTCGCGGTGCTCGCGGGGCTCACGCTGGTGCGTGTCTTCATCCTCCAGCATGACTGTGCGCACCGCTCCCTGTTCTCCCGACCGCTGACCAACGACCGGGTGGGCCTGGCGCTGGGCCTCCTGACGCTGGCGCCCCATGCGTATTGGCGCGCCATGCACCTGGTCCATCACAGCACCAGCGGCGACCTCGACCGGCGTGGCGTGGGCGACATCGTGACGATGACAGCCAGGGAGTACCTCGCGCTGAAGCCCTCCCAGCGCCTGCGCTACCGGCTGTACCGCCACCCCGCCGTGCTCTTGGGCGTGGGCCCCATCTTCCAGTTCATGCTGCGCTTCCGCATGCCCGGCATCGTCCCACGAGAGCGCAAGCCCGAGCGCCGCTCCATCGCGGTGACGAACCTGGGCCTGCTGGCGGTGCACCTCGGCTTCCTGTGGCTGGGGGACTGGCCCCGGTGGCTCGTGGTGCACCTCCTCATCACCCAGGTGGCGGCGGGCATCGGCATCTGGCTCTTCTTCGTGCAACATCAGGTGGAGCAGCCCTACTGGGTTCCCCACGCGCAGTGGTCCCTGAAGGGCTCGGCGCTCCAGGGCAGCAGCCACCTGCGCCTGCCGCGCGCGCTCGAATGGCTGTTCGGGGCCATCAACCTGCACCACGTGCACCACCTGAAGCCCCAGATTCCCAACTACCTGCTGCGTGACTTCATGGAGCAGCACGGCCTGGGTGGCGAGGGCGTGCGGCTCGGCCTGGGGGCGTCGCTGCGCGCCTTCCGCCTCAAGGTGTACGACGAGGCCACCGGCAGGATGACGGGCTTTCCGCCCGCGCCATCCATCGAGACTCCAGGCGAGCTGAGCCGCCTGATGACCTTCTCCAGCGAGGAACGCTGAATCATGCCTGACTTCGTCCATATCCTCCTCGGGCTCGCGCTGGGCTACGTCATTGCCTCATACGTCGAGTCCTTCATGCACGAGTACGTGTCCGACGCGCGCCCGAAGGCGGTGCGCTTCTGGAACCGCGCGCCGTGGCTCTTCCGGCCGATGATCAACACGCACTACTCGCACCACACCATCCACCACGTGAGGACGTACCGCGGCGACCACGTGACGCAGTTCCGGAACGAGGAAGAGAAGCAGAAGCTCACCGAGGAGCTGCTCCAGCGGGGCAAGCACGGCCGGACCATCATCCATGGCGCCTTTGCCACGCGGCTGCACGGAGAAGGCGCCTTCGTCTTCGTGGCTCCGCTGGTCATCTTCTTCCCGGTGTTCTACTTCACGCTCAAGCCCATCGCCTTTCTGGCCGGCTGCGTGACGCTGCTGCTGCCCCCCTTCATGAGCCACTTCGTCCATCCGTACCTGCACCGGCCCTTCGAGGAGGGCCAGCGCACGGCGCCCCGGTGGCTGGCGTGGCTGCTGCGCACCCGCTACATGCGGGCCGTCTACCGCAACCACTTCCTGCACCACCGCTATGGCGGCGTCTCCAACTTCAACCTGGTCCTGGGGGCGGACATCCTGCGGCGCCGCACGCGCGCGCTGACGGAGCGGGACCTGTCCGTCATGGCGGAAGTCGGCATGCCCCTGCCCGACGCGCCCCGGGAACGAACCGTCCATGGCTGAGCATCCGCACGGCTTCCACGTCCCCTGGTGGCTGCGGTACTCGCACGTCCAGACGGTCGTCCCGCACCTGGACCGGCGCCGCCATGACGTGGTCACCGAGCACGTCCGCCACGAGCTGCCGGACGGCGACTTCGTGGACGTGTACTGGCTCCGCCGCGAGGACGAGGGCCCCCTGTTCATCCTGCTACCAGGGATGCAGGGCACCCAGGACGCCACCTATATCCGCAGCCTGCTGTCGGAGCTGTCCCGCCGGGGCCTGCGCGCGGCGGTGCTCTGCCACCGGGGCGGCACCGTGCCCAACCGGCAGGCGCCCTTCTATCACGCCGGGTTCACCGAACATCTGGCGTGGCTGGTGGGCCTCGTCCGCGAGCAAGAGCCCCACACACCGCTGTATGGCGTGGGCTTCTCCCTGGGCGGCAGCATGCTGATTCGCTACCTGGCGGAGACGGGCCACGCGAGCCAGCTCTCCGCGGCGGCGGCCGTGTCCCTGACGTTCTCCCTGGGCAGCACCGCCCGCAGGGCGTGCGAGGGCATCAACCAGCTCTACCAGCTCCGCGTGCTCGGCTCATACAAGCGCACCGCGCGCCTCAAGGCCCACCTGCCGGAGTTCGCCTCGCGGCTCGGACGGCTCAACGGGCTGCGCAGCATCCAGGACTTCGACGCGCTCTTCACCGCGCCCCTGCATGGCTTCAAGGACACCGACGACTACTACGGCCGGTGCAGCAGCCGGCAATTCCTCTCGCGCATCGAGGTGCCCTTCCTCATCCTCAACGCCGAGGATGACCCGCTCGTCGCCCGGGACACCCTGCCCGACGCGCGCGAGCTGCGCGCGCACGTGCGGCTCGAGCTGACGCCTCACGGCGGGCACCTGGGTTTCCTCTATCCGCGGTCATCCGGGCTTGGCTACTATCCGCCGGCTCGGCTCATCTCGTTCTTCCTGCAGGAGCAGTCCGAAGCACATGAATCTCTATCTCAGGATGTTGTGGGTCATGCTCTCCTCGCTCTGGAAGCCGGAGATGCGCGTGGACGCCCTGACGAGCACGCTGCGGCAGCGCGTCCTGCTCAATGACCTGGACCTGAACCTCCACATGAACAACGGCCGGTTCCTGACCGTCTGTGATTTGAACCGGGTCGACCTGTTCATCCGCACGGGGCTGCTGGCCCTCATGCTCCAGCAGAAGTGGGCGCCCATCATCGTGCGCCACACCATGGACTACAAGAAGCCGCTCCGCCCGTTCCAGAAGTACACCGTGTCCATGTCGATTACGCGCTGGGACGAGAAGTACTTCTACGCCACGCACCAGTTCGTCTCGCGCGGCAAGGTGGTGGCGGAGGGCGAATCCACGGCGGTGCTGCTCGGGCGCGAGGGTGTCGTCCCGCCGGCGAAGGTGATTGACGCCGTCAATGCCCGCCAGGGCCGGGTGGCGGCGGAGCCCCGCTGACGTTCCGCGCCCGGGCGTCCGTCACGCCCAGGCCTTGCGGACCTCCGCGTAGTAGTTGCGGAAGAAGGGCACCATCGCCGCGCGGTTGCTGTCGACGATGGCCAGCAGCTCCGGAGGCATGACGAACTCCTCCTCTCCCAGCGCGTCATAGAGCGAGTCCAGCATCTGCTGATAGAAGCGTGGGAAGGCGCGGTGCCACCCCACCTTCGGCAGGCGGATGCCGTGCTCCCAGCCCATGGCCAGGTAGTGCTTGAGCGCCTCGGCGCGCGCCTCCTTCAGGGTGTAGAGGGAGATGGGCTTGCGCTCGGGCAGGAAGTCCTCGGCCACGAGCCCGCTCTGGCCACACAGCCGCCGCGCCATGTGCTGGCCCAGGAGCGGTGAGAGGAACAGCCCGTCGCGGTAGGTGCCCGTGAGCAGCCACAGGCCGTCCACAGACGTCGGCCCGATGAGCGGACACGTGTCCACCGTGACGGGCCTGTTCCCTGCCTGCCAGGCGACGAGCTGCGCCGCGCACAGGTCCTGGTCGATCTGCTCCAGGACGCACTCCAGCACGAAGAACATGTCCGCCGGGGTGGTGCGCAGCATCGGCCGCGCCGACAGGATGTTCGTCGCCCCGAAGTAGAGCTGGGTCCCCGAGCGGGGCATCCCGTGGAGGCCGCAGGCGAACGCGCGGTTCGGGGTGCGCACCACGTGCTGGAGCGCCGTCTTCGGCACCTCGAGCAGGAGCGACGTCCCTCCACCGCAGACGATGCGCGGGATGCGGCGGGCCAGGTCCGGCAGCTCGTCGAGGACGGCCTGGGTCCCCACGCCCATGGCCAGCACGACCTGGGCGGCGGACAGCGCGCGGCCATCCTCCAGCCGGACACCCGCCACGCGCCCGCCCTGGACGTCGAGCGCCTTGACGGCGCCATCCACGACGGACACCCGCGGCGACTGCGCCAGGGACTGCGTGAGCGCCCTCAACAAGCGGCTGGCATCCACCGAGCCCTCGCGTGGTAGGAACAGCGCCTGCTTGGGCCGGCAGTCCTCCGCGGGGTTCAGCCCGGGGACCTGGTTCGGGTCCAGCACCTCGTGGGGCTCGCCCCCCTCCCTCACCGCCTCATGGATGGCGGCGAAGTTCTCATCCTCAATCGTCCCGGACTTCGCGTTGCTGAAGACGATGGTGCCCTCGTTGATGCGCACCTGCGCGTCCGCGGGGAGCTCGCTGTTGAGCTGCTCCAGCCACGCGGGCCACAGGCGCGCGGCCATCACGCCCTTGGCGTGCTTCGCGCGTCCGGGAGCGGCCCTCAGCAGCGGCGCCGTCACCTCGCCATAGCAGCCGAGCATCGCTCCCGCCGCGGGAGACGCACCCGCGGGCCGGCTCGCGGGCCCCACCACGGCGATACGCAGGTTGGGGTCCAGCAGCGTCAGGGCACGCGCGGTCGCGAGGCCCAGCGCGCCGTTGCCCGCCACCACGATGTCATAGGTGTCCATGTGCTCGATGTCCTCGATGGCAGGGAGAGTGCGGCGGAGCGGGGCGCGCTGCACGGCGCCCGCCGCCCCCGGGCCCGCTCGGGACACGAGCGAAGCACGGGCGCGGCGGGCAGACCGTCAGACGGACCTATCGAAGGTCAGTCTTCCTTCTTGGACGTGTCGTTGACGACGTACGGGGGCCACCACTGGCGCTCGGCGCTCGACCCACACGTCACGCTCGGCTCCTGGAGCAGGTCCTTCTCCGCCACCAGGTTCTTCACGGTCTCCAGCCACTGCGATCCGTTGTTCATGCAACGTCTCCTTGCTGTCGTGTTGGCTCTACGAGGGTACTGCGGACCAACGACTCCAACCCCGAACGCAACTGCCGGCGCGCCTCGTCCGGGGCCACTCTCGCGCCGACAACCTCGAGATACGCACGCTCCATGTCGGAGAACGTCCGGCCATCACTGAGCTCGAAAATCAGCCACGCATTCAGGTCCAGCCACTGGATGCGGGGTGACGCGGGCGAGAACACCATCAGGCATTCGCCCTGCTTCGATGGCCGCACGCGCAGGCCGTTGGCCTTCCGGTAGCTCGCCGGAGCGTCCTGGCGCGCCTCCCTGGCGGGAGCCTGACTGAAGACCTCGCGGTCCACCGGCGCCAGGGACTCACGGAGCCAGCGGACGAAGTCACGTCCGTGCGGCGTGAGGAGGTGCGCCCACTCCGTCAGGAGCTGCTCGCCCAGATAGCGGGCCCGGTCGACCGAGCGGCCGAATCGCGACGCGGTGTCGTTGTTCACCACCGACATCGCGTGCGCGCGCGACACATACGCCGACGGGTCGCCGAACCGCTCCGTCAGGGAGCGATCCGCCGTGAGCGCGGCCGCCTTGAAGAGCGAAAGGTGCACATACACGTGGTAGGCGAAGACCGTACGGACGATGGACCAGCGGATGTCGCGCCAGGGGACCTGGATGGTCTCCTCGGGATGGGCGGCGAGCGCCACCGAGCGCGTGGCGTCGAAGAGCTTCATGTGAAGCCCCTCGTGCAGCAGGCACCCCGCGATGTCCCAGGGGTTTCCCAGCTCCTCCAGGGACAGGAAGATGGTGGAGGGCGTCAGGTCACCGCCCGCGGCGGACAGGACGGTGCCTCCTTCGAGCCGGGCGGTCAGCAGCGCGATGGCCTCGATGTGCGTCAGCGCGCTCGCGCCCGAGTGCGGCAACAGCCGGGACAGCAGCTCGATGGAGTCGTTGATCTTCCGCTGCGCGTCGGCATCCGGGCTCAGGAGCGTGCCGCCGCTCGTGGACTTCGCGCCGAAGACGCCATCGAACGCCGAATGGAGCGCACGCGAATACGCATCCGAGGACCCGGCCACGTCCCACAACCACTTCGGCACCTCCGTGCCCACGCGCCAGCGGGACGGCATGCGCGACTCGCACAGCCCCAGCGGCAGGGCCTCCAGCGCGCCCGGTAGCACCTCCTCCAGAGGATGCGGCGCCACCAACCTGCCCGCCTCCAGGTCGGAGAAGGCCTGTTCGAGCGCCAGACGGACGAGCGGATCGAAGAACACCCGGCGCGCGTCGGCGTCGCTGAGCGTCTCCAGGGTGGCAGCGGCCCGCGCGAGGGATGGCAGGCGCTCCGCGAAGAGCTCCATGCCAAAGCGGTACCGTGTCAGCACCCGGACGAGAATCCGCGGGGAGTCTCCGAAGGCGGGGTGCTTCGCCAACGCCCGGTCCGCGTCCTGGACGGTGCCCGAGGCGCTCGTCATGGCGCACCTCCCTCGACCTGCTCAATCATCCCGCTCGACACCAACCCCTTGAGCGTGGGCGCGAGCTGCGCCCACGCGCGGTCCGCGCCGAGGCCCAGCGACGAGGTGTACGAGGAGAGCACCTCTTCCTCCGTCTTGCCGTCACACAGCTCGAACGCCAGCCAGGCTGAGAGGTTGAGCGTGACAATCTTCCGCGACGCCGGGTCCAGCGCGAACAGCACCTCGGACGCCGGCGAGCGGCGCAAGGAGAGGTTCCGGCCCTGGCGGTAGCGCACCAACGATGGCGCCCGGCCGGAGGCCGCTGGCGGCGCCCCGGCGGCGCTGACGCGCGGCGTGGCCCCATCGCGCGAGCCCTCGACCAGCGGGCGGACCGTGTCCCAGAGCCACGCGACGAGCTCGCGCCCGTAGGGCGTCACCCGGAGGGACAGCGGCCCCGCGAGCTGCGAGTGCAGGTACATGAGCCGCTCCTCCGCCCGGGAGAAGGGCTTCACGTCGTTCTTCACCACCGACATCGCATGCGCGGGCGCGTCATAGTCACGCGGCGCGCCGAACGCGTCGTGGCAGGCGGGCCCCGCGTGCTCCACGGCGGCGCGGAACACCTGCATGTGTGCGTAGGCGTGGTAGGCGAAGAGGCTGTTCGACAGCGCCGTCCTCCGGCCCCAGGGGAGGTCGACCGGGTCGTCATCCGTCACGATGGCGCCCGTGCGGATGAGGTCGGAGAGCTTGAGATGTATCGCCTCGTGCAGGATATGGCCGGCCGTATCCCAGGGGTTCTCCAGCTCGTCCGGGTCGATGAAGATCATGCACGGCGTGCCGTCGCCGCCCGACCCCGTGAGCATCCGGCCGCGTGCGCCACGGATGTGCGCCACCGCGATGGAGTGCATGTGCTGGAAGACGCTGGCCGTCATCTCCGGCACCAGCCACTGCAGCAGCGCACATGCGCGCTCGAGCCCTTCGACCATCCGCGGCGTCGGGCGGATGATTTCGACGTGGCTCTGCGCCCCGGGCATGAACCCGGTGCGGATGCGCTCGCGCAACAGGTCCCCGACTGGTGACGGCGTCTCCGGCAGGTCCCAGACCCACGTATTCCTGGCAGGCCCCACGGCGAAGTCACGCGCCATCGCCTGTCGCGCCACCGCCATGCCCCGCCCCCCCTCCAGTGAAGCGAGGGCCTCCTCCAGGAGCGAAGGGAACACGTCACTGAGCGCGCCGGTGGGACCTGTCGTTTCGAGCCGGCTGATGGCCGACTCCAGCTCCGCGCGGACCAGCAGGTCTCCGAAGAGAATGTTCACCTTCCCGGTGTCCAGCGCGTCGACACGGCCCACCAGCGCTCCCAGACGCGTGTCGTGTTGCGCCAACACCTCCAGGGCGAACTTGTACCGTTCGATGACTCGCAACACGATTTTCGACGAGTTGCCAAACGGCTCTTGGTGCTGAAGCCGGGTGTCGAGCTGCCGGATGACGTCTATCTCTTGCACGCTGCCTCCCCTTGAATGGCAGACCCTGAAGAATTCCGCCATCCTGGCATAAACAGCTTTTCACTCTTTTATTACCAATCCTCGAACCCCGCCACAAGGGCACGCGACAAACAAAGACAGCCCCCACACCGCGCCCACCCCCACCGTATTCCACAGCACTCTGACACCCACCCTGAGCGACGGAATTTTCCGTTATGACTTCCAAGCCATGCAACGCATTGCGTTGGCATGGCCGCGCCCCATTCCAATCGCAACCGACGAAGCCAGACATCGGGTGGTTACTCCCGTCACCGGGTGATGGCGCAAGTCATCACCTGCCCGTGGGAAAATTGCGAGGAGGGTAGACGCATCCTCGGCGCATGCCCTGGGAGCCGCCATGGCGACGGTGGCACGCCGCGTGCTCATGCGGGCGCCAGACGCCAGGGAAGCGCACTCACTCCCACGCCCAGGACAGTCCCCCTACCCTGGCGTTCGTCCTGCCGTGGGCACACCCCCTATCCATTCATGAATCGAATGTCTGACTGGCTTTCTACAGCGGCACTGTTCGCTGGCCTCACCACGCTGACAGGCCTCCCCATGTCCGCTGGCGCCGCGCCCACGCACGAAGCGGATACCGCGCGAGACGTGGCACCGGAGGTCGTCTCCGCGATGCGCCGTGACCTCGGCCTCACGGAGCAGCAGGTCCACCAGCGGCTCGCTTTCGAGGCGAAGGCCCCTCGGCTGGAGCAGGCGATGCGAGCGCAACTGGGCGCGGCCTTCGGAGGCGCCTGGCTCGACGCGGACGGGAGCCAGCTCATCGTCGGTGTCACCGACGACGCCAGCATCACGAAGGCGCGCCTCGCCGGCGTGCGGACCGTGCGTGTCGCCCGGAGCCAGGCGCGGCTGGAGCGGGTGAAGGCGGAGCTCGACGCGAACGTCCAGGCGCTCTCCCCCGCCATCCATTCCTGGTACGTCGACCTGCCCACCAACAGCGTCGTCGTCCACGTCGACTCCACCAGCCAGGCGAAGCCGAGCGCGGATGCCTTCCTCGTCCGGAGTTCGGGGCTGAAGGACGGCAGCCTCCGCGTGGTGGCCTCCAGCCACGCGCCGGTGCCCGCCCATGACTTGCGCGGGGGCGACCCGTATTACTTCAGCAACTACCGCTGCTCGGTGGGCTTCCCCGTTCACGGCGGCTTCGTCACCGCCGGCCACTGCGGCGGCGCGGGCACCCCCACCACCGGACACAACGGCGTGGCCCTGGGCACCATCCGCGGCTCCGTCTGGCCCGGCAACGACTACGGCTGGGTCGCCACGAATGGCTCGTGGACGCCGCAGCCCTGGGTCAACAACTACAGCGGCGGCAACGTCACCGTCGCGGGCTCCCAGGAAGCGCCGGTGAATGCCTCCATCTGCCGGTCCGGCTACACCACCGGCTGGCGGTGCGGCGTACTCCAGGCGAAGAACGTCACGGTCAACTACTCCGTCGGCCCGGTGTACGGCCTGCACAAGACGAACGCCTGCGCGGATGGCGGTGACTCGGGCGGCTCTGTCCTCTCCGGCAATCAGGCCCAGGGCGTGACGTCTGGCGTTGCGGGCACGTGTGCCACGGGCAACCCGCCGCAGACCTTCTACCAGCCCGTCAACCCCATCCTGGGCGCCTATGGGCTGACGCTCCGCACCACCGGCGGAGGCGGCGGGAATGCGTTCGTCTCGCGCTTCAACGGCAAGTGCATCGACGTTCCCAACTCGAACTTCTCCGATGGCGTGCAGCTCCAGATGTGGGACTGCAATGGCACCAACGCCCAGCGGTGGACCTTCGTCAACGGCACCCTCCAGGCCGGCGGCAAGTGCATGGACGTGGCCTGGGCCTCCACCGCCAACGGCGCGGCCATCCAGCTTGCCAATTGCAGCGGCAACCCGGCCCAGCAGTTCGTGCTGAGCGGCGCGGGAGACCTCGTCAGCGTCCTCGCCAACAAGTGCGTGGACATCAAGGACCACAACTCCGCCAGCGGCGCCCGGCTGCAAATCTGGGAGTGCTCGGGCAACCCGAACCAGAAGTGGGACTACCGGTAGCGGCTCGTACAGGCCCACGGAGCGTGACGGGCAAGGCACCGCCCGTCCGCCCCTCCGCGGGGCCGGAGTACCTCAGGAGGCGGGCCTCTCCAGGCGCGCCTCCTGGAAGGCATTTCCGCCACCGCGGGCGGCAGGGGCATGCGACGCTGGGGATTTCCGGCGCCTCGGGCTGGCCAGCCCAGGAGCGCCGCGCCTCCGGAGGACGTCCATGGCCCCACCCCTGCTCCGTCCGAGCCGCCTGCTGCTGCTCGTCCCGCTGCTCCTGGCGGCGGCACCGCAACCCAAGGCCCCCGCGCCGCCCCGGCTGGAGGACACCCTCCTCGATACCTTCACCGGCGTGGAGCGCGTGGTGGCCGTGGGAGACGTCCATGGTGACGTGGACGCCTTCAAGGAAGTGCTGCGGTTCGCGGGCATCATCGACGCGGACGACCGGTGGAGCGGTGGCAAGACACACCTGGTCCAGACGGGCGACATTCCGGACCGGGGCGACCAGACTCGAGCGGCCTTCGACCTGCTCATGCGGCTGGAGCAGGAAGCGCTCGCCGCGGGCGGCAGGGTCCATGCGCTGCTGGGCAACCACGAGGCCATGAACATCCTCGGGGACCTGCGCTACGTCAGCCCGGGGGAGATGGCGTCCTTCGCGGACCTGAGCCCCGAGCCGGAGCGCGCCGGCGCGCAGGTGGGGTTCCAGGGCCACCGCGTGGCCTACAGCCTCCAGGGCCGCTATGGACAGTGGCTGCGGAGGCATGCCGCCGTGGTGCGCATCAACGACACGCTCTTCGTGCACGGCGGTGTCGCGCCCCAGGTCCCCGGCGCGAACCTGGCCGAGCTCAACCGCTGGGTTCGCCAGGACTTCTTCCCAGGTCATCCGCCTGGGGGCGCCAAGGACTCGCAAGGGCCTTTGTGGTTCCGCGGCTACGCCCTGGGTGAGCCGCTGGAGGCGGAGCCCGCGCTGGACGCCGTGCTCCAGCGCTTTGGCGCGAAGCGCATGGTGATGGGGCACACGACGAACCGCGACGGGAAGATTCAGGTGCGGCTCAACGGCAAGGCGCTGCTCATCGATACCGGCCTGAGCACCCGCTACGGGCGGCACCTCTCGGCCCTGGAGCTGGCCGGCGGCAAGGTCAACGCCATCTACCGGGAAGGCACCGTCCCCCTGGAGCCCGTGAAGGCGCCCGCCGCGCCGCGCCCCTCCCAGACCGGCCAGAAGTGAGCACGCGCGGGCCGCGGGGATGCAAGCCATTGCACACCCGCGCGACATCGCGCTCGACGGCGACGCCAGGGCTCGGCCATTGCACCTTCGCCCGGCCATGCGCGTCCCCGCCCTGCTGTTCGTGAGCTCCGTGCTGTTCGCGCCGCCCGCGCGGGCGGACCTCACGCTGTTTCCCAAAGGGGAGCTTTGGCTGTCCGTGGGTCCCCTGTTCAGCACGACGCTCTCGTCGGACGAGCCGGGCCAGGGAGGGGGCGCCGAGGCCACGCTCAACTGGTTCAGGGGTGTAGGGGCCCTGGGCGCTTTCGGACAGGTCCAGAAGATGAGCCGGAGCACCACGCGCCTGTGCGCGGGGCTCCAGGGCACCCTGTTCGTCGGAGGCCTGGAGCTGGGCATCGCGCACGAGACGGCGAACCGGCGCTATGCCGCCACGACGGCCCTGCACATCGCGCCCTACCTCTCATTCGTGTTCGCCACCGTGGGCCTGCGCTTCGGGATTCCGCTGGCGGGGAACCGGGACGTCGGCCCTGCGGGCCTGGAGCGCACGAGGCACCCCCGCGAGGTGGGGCTCGTGCTCACCGCGAAGTTCCCCATCGCGCTGAGCAAGGGCTCCGTCTGGGGCCCCATCCTCCCCTGGAACCAGCGCAACAGTCAGATTGAGCGTCGCCTCCATCCGGCGGCCCGTGGAGCGACGGTGCGCTGACGGTCGAGTTGACCTCGGGGTGCCCGCTGGTGATGTTCTGCCCCCATGAACGACTACGAACTGGTTGGCTCGCCGGGCTGTGGCTCAGCCATCGTGGAGATAGCGCTGCGCATCACCGGGGTTCCACACCGGCTCACGGACTTGCCCTACCTGGAGCCAGGGCCCGGGAGGGAGCGCCTGCTGAAGCTCAACCCGCTGGGCCAGGTGCCCACCCTGGTGCTGCCGGACGGCCGGGTAATGACCGAGAGCGCCGCGATGCTCCTGCACCTGCACGACCTCGCGCCCCAGTGCGGCCTGGTGCCCTCGGCTTCCGAGCCCGAGCGCGTGACGTTCCTGAACCTGCTGCTCCGCCTCGTCGGCGCGGTGTACCCCACGTTCACCTTTGGCGACGACCCGCCGAAGTGGACCCTGGAGGGTCCCGCTTCGGAGCGGCTCCACGACACCGTCATGGAGCGCCGCGCCAATCTCTGGCGGGAGATCGACGCACAGGTGGGCGCTCCGCATGTGCTCGGTGCGCGGTTCAGCGGATTGGACCTGTACGTCGCGGTGATGACGCACTGGCGGCCCCGCAAGGACTGGTTCAAGGCGCATTGCCCCGCCGTGGCCGCGGCGGCAGTGGAAGCCGAGAAGAACCCGCACGTCGCCGCGGTGCTCGCGCGACACTTCGGCTGAGTCCGCGACGCATGCACATGGCGCGGCGCTCCGAGCGCCAGGCCACCGGGCGCTCAGCCCTCGGCCCGGCCCGGTGTGTGGTCCGGGTCCGGATGGGGGTGGCTCCGGAGCGGCACGTCCTCATCCTCACCCTCCGCGGAGCCCGGCGTATGGCCCGGCACCTCCTCCACGTAGCTCCCCTGCTGCTCCAGCGTTTCCTCTGGTGGCTCGGTCAAGGGGCGCGGTTCTTCGATGTCCGGCATGACGTTGTCCTCCTCTCCGTGAAGATAGGCAGTCAGGGCCGCCTTCGCGGCCCCTGGCATGCGACGATGGGGCCCTCTCCTGGAGGCAGCACGTGGCCGAGGCAGAAAGCGTCCTGCGCCCGCTCATCAGCAGCATCCGAGGGCTCGTCCGGAACACGGTGGGCACGGCCCTGACGCTGTACATGGCGCTCAGGCCCGGCCGGAAGGAAGGCGAGCGGGCCCGGCGCAACGCGGAGGTCCTCATCGCCGCCTGCCGCGCCTATCAGGCGAAACATGGGCGCCTCCCCGGCTCGCTCGAACAACTCGTACCAGACTTCCTCCCGGAGCTGCCGCCCGCGAAGTTCAGCGACCCCTTGTTTGGCTTTACGTATGACGTGAGCGGCCCAGAGGAGGCGCCCCGGCACGTGCTGGGGTGGACGGACAGTGTCCCGTTCGGGCGCCCCTTCTACGTCTTCGAGGAGGACCGCTGGGGCTACCTGGATTGAGCGGCCTGCGGCCATCGCGCGGGCCTGGGCAGGGCAGGCGCACGGAGCCCTTGTCGAGGGCCCCGGCGCCCGCTCCCCGGGC
>Ga0182745_1002468_pt1 | contig 16556 bp, 13 predicted proteins | sample eDN3rd30CKraftBY_FD_128523 | JGI IMG/M metagenome (GOLD analysis project Ga0182745, IMG submission 128523) | Enriched backyard soil microbial communities from Emeryville, California, USA - eDNA 3rd pass 30_C Kraft BY (version 2) (version 2) | ecosystem: Environmental > Terrestrial > Soil >...
CAGAAGCTCGTCGCGCAGGCTGCCGTTGAACGACTCGATGAAGGCGTTCTGCTGTGGCTTGCCTGGATCGATGTAGTGCCAAGGGACGGCGTTCTGATCGGCCCACCTCAGGATGGCTCGACTGGTGAGCTCGGTCCCGTAGCACGTCGGGAACATTGATCCGCTTAGAGGTTATGGCCGCGCGCGGAGCCTGCGGATGGCGCGAGCCGTGCGGCCATAACCGGGCGCTCAGGTCTCTATGGTGGCTTTGCGAACCACCCACCACAGAGGATACCGGCTATGACCAAGTTCGAACATAACGCGGATGCCCGTGTTCTGGTAGGCATCGACAATTCCAAGCAACGTCACGAGGTGCTGATCGCCCCCCCCAGGCAAGACGCGGCGACGGCGACTGACGATCACAAACACGCTCGAAGATTTCCAGCGGCTGATTGCCATCCTGAGGGACTACGCACAGCCCGTGCAGATCGGATTCGAGGCGACCGGCAATTATCATCGCGCCCTAATCTATCAGCTCGGCGTGGCCGGCTTTGATGTAAAGCTCGTCTCATCGGTCGCCTTGGCTAGGACGCGCGAGGCGCTGCACAACAGTTGGAACAAGAACGATCCCAAAGACGCGCAGGTCATCCTGCACATGCTCCAGATCGGCGCTACTCAGGTCTTCATGGACCCACTTCGTGCCGGGATCACCGATATCCAAGAGCTGTCGATGACCCATGAGGTCGTATCGCGCGCCAAGACCGAACTCTGGCATCGGATACTGGGACAGTATCTGCCGCTCTATTTCCCGGAGGCGGCCCGTTTCCAGCGCAGCACCCGCAGCGAATAGTTCTTAGTCTTTCTCGAGATGTTTCCGTCTGCGCATCTGATCGCAGCGATGGACAAGGACGACTTCACTGCCGCCGTGTGGGACATCGTGGGGCGGAAGGTTGCGAAGGCTGCGTTGATCTCAGATATTTACGAGACCGCTCGCTGCTCGGTCGGCCTGCCGGTCGCCACCGATTCGGACGCGCTGCAGATGTTTCGGATGGTGCTGGCGGAGGGGCGGAGCCTGATGCGCCAGCGCAGCGAGATCGAGGCCAGAGCCGTGGCCCTGCTCGGTGATCACCCCGACTATCGGCTGCTCACATCAGTGCCAGGCATCGGCCCGATCAACACGCTGACCATCTTGGCCGAGGCCGGCGACCTGCGCCGCTTCCGGCATCACCGGCAATTCCTGAAGTTCTGCGGCATGGATCTGGCGACGGTGCAGTCCGGCCTGTTTCGAGGGCGCAGCAGGATCTCGAAGTATGGCAATGCCCGCATGCGCCGAACGCTCTGGATGGCGGGACAAACCTCGGTCCTGCAGCGGGCCAACAGCTTTCGGGACAAATTCGAGCGCTATATCGCGCAGGACCGCCACAACCCCGACCTGCGCCGCAAGGCCTACACCGCCATCGCTGCAAGATGGCGCGCACTATTCACGCCGTGATCAAATCCGGCGAACCCTATCGCCCCTCCTTCGGTGGGGGCGAACCCGAGCGGAAGGACCTCTCTCTGGCGAGCCGTGGAGGCAGCTTCCTGACCTCGTAGATAATGTTCGGGCCTTCCGTTTGGGATTTAGGATCTCGTCTTGAGCACGGTGAGGGCGGCACCAGAGCCGACCCTATGTTTGCTATGGATGAGACCACTTCTTGACGGCGGAGCCCGCTCGGGTAACCCTCTTCAGGGCATCCAGTCGCTCGGATGCCCCTAGATCTGACGCCTTGAGCGGCACAAGTCTCCCGACGTAGGACGTAGCATGGGCGCGGCTGTTCACAATGACCATGGCTTGCGGCGTATCGTGAAGCGCCGCGATCAACGTGGAATCGTCCATCTCACCGCCCCGGACGATCCGCGCACGGCGCAAGCGGCTAGCCAGCGCATCCGGGTCGGGCGCCAGTTCGCGCCCCTCCAATGGCAGCCCGCCATGCTTCAACTGGCGACTGTCGAATGCAGGTTGTGTCGCAGTGCACAACACCACCGAGCAACCGTAATGCGCGCAAAGCGTATCAAGCATCTGCAGCGCCGGCAGCAGGAGCTTGCGTGGCAGGCATTGCGCCTCATCCAGCACGATCACCGAGCCGGCGATATTGTGCAGCTTGCGGCAGCGCGACGGGCGCGCGGCAAAGAGGCTTTCGAAAAGCTGCACATTGGTCGTGACCACCAGCGGAGCGGCCCAATCCTCCATGGCAAGCCGCAGCTTCTCCTTGCCCGTCCGAGCGTATTTTTCTTCATCAATGGCGGAATGGTGCTCCAGGACCGCATCACCAAACAGCCCACGGAAAATGGCGGCGACCTGATCGAGAATGGAAATATATGGAATTGCGTATATGATCCGGCGGTGCCCATAGCGCGCCGCATGATCCAGTGCAAACCCCAGAGACGCCAGTGTCTTGCCACCTCCGGTAGGCACGGTCAGCGTGAAAGGCCCCGGAGACATGGCAGCGCGCTGCCGGACATGGGCCAGTATGTGGGCGCGCAGGCGGTTGATCGGACCGGTGTTGTCGAATTTCGACATATGGGCATCGAAAATCCGTCGCCAGCCTGGCAGCATGTCTGCAAGGGCTGGCCAGTCACGATCCGGCCTGCTGCCATTCAGCCCGGCATAGAAATCCTCGGTATCGCGAAAATCCGCATCGACCAGACAGGAGAACAACATGCGCGCCGCGACCGAAAGGTCAAAGCCGCAGGATGCTGGGCGCATCAATGCAGCCAGCTCCTCGGCGACCGGACCGAAATCCGGGTTGGCCGCCGCCGAGATTTCTGGCGCAATCGGGTCGCGGAAAGCATCGAACCGGCGCTCCATGCTGCTGTCGGCGCCACGTCGGTCGGGCAACCCGGCGTGATGGCCAAGGATAGCATAGCCGATCACCTCGGAGACAGGCCGAAACCCGTTCGGCGCCCTGGCATGCAGCAGCGCAGCCCCGGCGGTCGAATGATCCACCCTCACATTTTCGCCGCCAAGGACGCGAGCGAAGGCGGGGTCATATTTGCCGAAGTCATGGAAAAGACCGGCCATATGCGCGGCAGCCTGCAACCCGAGCCGCGCCCCTCGTTCCGCAGCCAATGCAGCCGTGTTTTCGAGGTGATGGGACAGTAACTGCCAATCGCTTCGATCCTGGCAGAGACCCGTATGCGCGTAATAATCCACAGTCCTTGCCCCTCAGAACCACTGGCTAATGCTCGATCGTAATCCAGATATTGAGCACCGCCAGCATCCCAATAGCGAGCCTCGCCCAGGAACATCGCCGGTCAGATGGAGCCTGCGCAACGCCCCTACCCCGCTTCACCGCCAAGCATCGCCTGTCCGGCGACATAGGTTTGCGCGATGCTGCGGTCGTCGCCCATGATCTGGAGGATGAACAATTCCTCGGCCAGCGTTTCGGCGCGGTCCATGCGCAGGGCCATGGCAGGCGTCGCGCGGCTGTCGAGGACGACGAGATCGGCATCCGAACCGGGGGCGAGCGTGCCGATCTGGTCCTCCATCCCGAGGACCCGCGCATTTCCGCGCGTCGCCCAGTGGAAGGCGGAGAAGGGATGCAGCTTCTGGCCGCGCAGCTGGAGGATCTTGTAACCCTCGTTCAGGGTCTGGAGCATCGAATAGCTGGTGCCGCCGCCGATATCGGTGGCGATGCCAGAGCTGATGCCGCGCGCCCTGAGGCCCCCTTCGTCGAAAAGACCCGAGCCGAGGAAGAGGTTCGAGGTCGGGCAGAAGACCGGGTGGCTGCCGGTCTCGGCCATGCGGGCGATCTCGCGTTCTTCCAGATGGATCGAGTGGCCAAGCAGGATCTTGTCACCGAGCAGGCCGTAGCTCTCGTAGATGTCGAGATAGTCGCGGGCCTTGGGATAGAGGCTGAGGGTGAAGGCGATCTCGTCGAGGTTCTCGCTCAGATGGGTCTGGATGTGGCAGTCGGGATACTCGCGGGCGAGTTGGCCCGTCATCTCCATCTGCTCTGGCGTCGAGGTGATGGCGAACCGGGGTGTGATGGCATAGCGTTGCCGCCCGCGGCCGTGCCATTTGGCGATCAGCGCCTTACTGTCATCGTAACCCTGCTGCGGCGTGTCCAGCACGGCCTCGGGCGCGTTCCTGTCCATCATCACCTTGCCTGCGATCATGGCCATGTTGCGCGCCTCGGCCGCCGAGAAGAGCGCCTCGGCGGATTGCGGATGGACCGAGCAGAAGGCGACCGCCGTGGTCGTGCCATGCTGAACCAGCAGGTCGAGGAATTTCTCGGCCATCGCGGGGGCGTGGCCCTGCTGGGAAAACCGCGCCTCCTCGGGGAAGGTATAGGTGTTCAGCCAGTCGAGGAGTTGCGCCCCCCAGCTTGCCACCACCTGCACCTGCGGGAAATGGATATGGGTGTCGATGAAACCCGGCAGGATCAGGTTCGGGCGGTGGTCGACCTCGGGCAGGCCATCGGCGCGCAGGTCGGCGTGGTCGCCGATGGCGACGATCTTGCCGTCCTCGATCAGGATCGCGCCGTCCTCGTGATAGGTATAGGCATTCTCGACCTCGACCGGGTCGGCATGGAAGGAGAGCGTGCGCCCCCGGATCAGCTGTCGCATGGGTATTTTTCAAACGGTGAAACGGTTTGGGTCAGGCGGCCGATGATCTCGGCCGCGGTGAAGGCGGCGATGACCTCGGGGCGCTTGTCGCGGGATTGGCCGGCGCCGATCGGGCAGGTCAGCCGGTCGGTGTCGAGGCCCTGCGCCCGGGCGAAGCGGCGGAATTGCGCGAGCTTGGTCGAGCTGCCGATCATGCCGATATAGGGCGCGTCCATGCGCCGCAGCGCCTCGGAGGCCAGCAGGAAATCGAGCGCGTGGTCATGGGTCACGACGACGAAGGAGGTGCCGAAGGGCGCCTGCCGGATCTCGGCCTCGGGGAGCGGGGTGAGGATGGTTTCCCCCCTTGCGAGGGCAAGTTCGTCGGCGCGCTGGTCGATGAGGACCGGGCGCAGCGGCAGGAGCGCCAGCGCGCGGGAGAGCGCGCGCCCGACATGGCCCGCGCCGAAGATCAGCACCTGCGGTTTCTGTGGCGGTTTCGGGGCCTCGCTGATGCGGGTCAGGTGCAGTTCGACCCGGCCGCCGCAGCATTGGCCGATCTCGGGGCCGAGGGGGACGTCCATCCGCGCCTCGGCCTCGCCCCGGGCGAGCATCTGCCGCGCGCGGTCGATCGCCATGTATTCGAGCTGGCCGCCGCCGATCGTGCCCTCGGTGGCCGCTGGCGTCACGATCATGATGGCGCCGGCCTCGCGCGGGGCGGATCCGCGCGTGCGCGTGATCTCGACCCGGATCATCTGAGCCTCTCGATCGCCATCAGCACGCGTTCGGGCGTGGCGGGCGCGTCGATGCGGGGGTTTCCCGCATAGCCGTTGAAGCTGGCGACGGCCATGTTCAGCGCCTGGAAGACCGAGATCCCCAGCATGAAGGGCGGCTCGCCCACGGCTTTCGAGCGCTTGATGGTGTTCTCGCGGTTGACCGACCAGTCGGCGAGCCTGACGTTGAAGACCTTGGGCCGGTCCGAGGCCAGCGGGATCTTGTAGGTCGAGGGCGCATGGGTCTTGAGCTGGCCCTTCTGGTCCCACCAGAGTTCCTCGGAGGTCAGCCAGCCGGTGCCCTGGACGAAGGCGCCCTCGACCTGCCCCTTGTCGAGCGCCGGGTTCAGGCTGCGGCCAACGTCATGGAGCACGTCGGCACGCTCGATCACATATTCGCCGGTCAGGGTATCGACCGCGACCTCGGAACAGGCCGCCCCATAGGCGTAGTAATAGAACGGCCGCCCCTGCCCGGTGTCGCGGTTCCAGTGGATCTTGGGCGTCTTGTAGAAGCCCGCCGCCGAAAGCTGGATCCGCGCCATATAGGCGGTCTTGATGAAGTCCTGAAACGACATTTCCTCGTCGCCGATACGGACCGTCTCGCCGATGGTGACGAGTTCGGGGGCGACCTTCTTCGCCTCGGCGGCAAAGGCGGTCAGGCGGTCGATGAGCTGCCGGCAGGCGTCGAGCGCCGCCATCCCGTTCAGGTCCGAGCCCGAGCTTGCGGCGGTGGCCGAGGTGTTCGGCACCTTCTCGGTCGTGGTTTTCGTGATGCGGATGCGGTCGATGTCGACACCCAGCGCCTCGGCCACGACCTGCGCCACCTTGGTGTTCAGGCCCTGCCCCATCTCGGTCCCGCCGTGGTTCAGGTGGATCGAGCCGTCGGAATAGAGGTGGATCAACGCCCCCGCCTGGTTGAACCATGTCGCGGTGAAGCTGATGCCGAACTTGACCGGGGTGAGCGCGATGCCCTTGCGGATGGTGCCGCCCCGCGCGTTCCAGTCCAGCACCGCCTGACGCCGCGCGTGATAGTCAGAGGACGCCTCCAGCTCCTCGAAGATGCGCGGCAGGATCTGGTCCTCGACCTCCTGATGATAGGGGGTGAGCTGGCCGTTCCGGTAGAGGTTCAGCTTGCGGATCTCCAGCGGATCGCGGCCCAGCGCATAGGCGATATCCTCGACCACGCGCTCGGCCATGATGACGCCTTGCGGGCCGCCGAAGCCGCGAAAGGCGGTGTTCGAGCAGGTATTGGTCTTCATCGGATGGCTGCGCAGTTCGACCGCCGGGTAGTAATAGGCATTGTCGGCATGGAAGAGCGCGCGGTCCGTCACCGGGCCGGAGAGGTCTGCCGAGAAGCCGCAGCGGGCGTAGAAATCGCCCTCGACCGCGTGGATCCTGCCGGTCTCGTCAAAGCCGACCTCATAGTCGATGACGAAATCGTGCCGCTTGCCGGTGATCTGGAAGTCGTCGTCCCGGTCGGGGCGCAGCTTGACGGCGCGGCCCAGTTTCTTCGCGGCCAGCGCGGCGATGACGCAGAAGATGTTCATCTGCGTTTCCTTGCCGCCGAATCCCCCGCCCATGCGGCGCACATTGACGACGACGGCATTCGCCGCGGTGCCGAGGACATGGGCGACCATATGTTGCACCTCGGTCGGGTGCTGGGTCGAGGTGTGGATGACGACCTCGTCATCCTCGCCGGGAATGGCGAAGGCGATCTGGCTTTCGAGGTAGAAATGCTCCTGCCCGCCCACGGTCAGGCGACCGGAGAGGCGGCGCGGCGCGCGGCCCATTTCGGCCATGTCGCCGCGGGCAAGCTTCAGGGGTTTCGTCACATAGCCCATGCCGGCATCGCGGGCGGCGATGGCGTCGAGGACGTGCGGCAGAACCTCGTATTCCACTTTAGCCAATTGGCAGGCACGTCGGGCCTGATCGCGGGTCTCGGCGATGACGGCAAAGATCGGCTGGCCGAGGAACTGCACCTCGGGGAAGGCAAAGACCGGATCGTCATGCAAACCGTTCGGGCTGATGTCGTTGACGCCGGGAATGTCACCTGCGGTCAGGACCAGATGGACGCCGGGGGCATTCCTGACCGCGTCGAGGTCCATCGCGATGATGCGGCCATGCGCCACGGTCGAGAGGCCGAGATAGGCGTGCAGCGTGCCGACAGGCTCCATCAGGTCGTCGGTGTAATCGGCGCGGCCGGTCACATGCTTTTCGGCCGAGTCGTGGATGATCGAACTGTGGGCAGCGCCCTTGACGGAGACGTCCTGTTTCATTCGGCCCTCCTCAGGCGGTGTTCGGCGCCCGATTGTTCCAGCCAGAAGCGGCGGAAGAAGTTGGCGGCAAGCTGCTGGCGATATTCGGCGCTGGCGCGCCAGTCGCTGAGCGGCTGGAAATCGTTCGCGACGGCACGGGCGGCGGCCTCGAAGGTCTCGGCGGTGAAGGGCTGGCCGTTCAGCGCCGCCTCGGCCTCTGCCGCGCGCTTCGGCGTCGCGGCCATGCCGCCGAAGGCCACGCGGGCGTCGATGATCGTCGCGCCGTCGGTCTCGACCCGGAAGGCCGCGGCCGAGGCGGTAATGTCGGCATGGTGGCGCTTCGAGACCTTGTAGGCGGCGATAAGGGCATCACCCTTCAGCGGCACATGGATCGCCTCGACGAACTCGCCGGGGCGGCGGTCCTGCTTTCCATAGGCGATGAAGTAATCCTCGACCGGCAATTCCCGCCTGCCCTCGGTGCTGCGCAGCGTCATCGTCGCGCCAAGCGCGATCAGCAGGGGCGGCGTCTCGCCGATGGGCGAGCCATTGGCGACATTGCCGCCGATGGTGCCGGCGTTCCTGACCTGCCAGCCGCCGATGCGCCGCCAATAGTCCAGCGCCTCGGGGAAATGCGCCAGCACGAAGGGCTCGAATTCGGAATAGGTCACGCCCGCGCCGATATTGATGCGGCCCGGCGTGATCTCGATCCGTTTCAGGTCGGCGAGATGGCCGATGAACACCGCCGGAGAGATGTCCTTAAGGAATTTCGTGACCCAGAGGCCGACATCGGTTGCCCCGGCGACGATGGTGGCCTTGGGGTTCTGGGCCAGCACCTCGGCCAGATCGGCAGCGTCGCGCGGCAGGATGGCGCGATCCCCGCCCCGCGCGACCTCGACCCGGTCTTGCGGGATCGCGGCCAGCGCGGCGCTGATGCGGTCGCGTTCGACCGACAGCGCGTCCATGTGCTGCCCGCCCGCCTCGCTGGCGGCGAAGGCGGCCTTGATGATCGGCTCATACCCGGTGCAGCGGCAGAGGTTGCCTTGCAGCGCGGTCTCGATCGCCAGCATGTCGGGACGCGGGTTCTGCATCCAGAGGCCGTAAAGCGCCATGACGAAGCCCGGCGTGCAGAAGCCACATTGGCTGCCGTGATGCTCGACCATGGCGGCCTGAACGGGGTGCAGCCCGCCATTCGCGCCCCGCAGATGCTCGATCGTGACGATGTGGCAACCGTGGCACGAGGCGAGGAAGCGGATGCAGGCATTGATCGGTTCGTAATGCAGATGCCCGTGATGCAACCGGCCAACCAGAACGGTGCAGGCGCCGCAATCCCCCTCGGCACAGCCTTCCTTGGTGCCGGTCAGGCGACGGTTCAACCGCAGGAAATCCAGTAACGTGTCGCGCGATCCGGCTTCGCTCAGGCGGATCTCGGTATCGTTCAGTAAGAAGCAGAGCTCGCTGCCCATCAGGTCCTCGCTCGGGTCGCTGTCAGGGAAAGCCTAGTCGCGATTTGAGCTTTTCGAAATCACCGAATGAGCATAAGACTTTCAGCCGTTCATTGAAAGAAGCAGGGCGGAACCGTGCCATATCTTGAAAGTCTTCGGGTTTTCGTGCGTGTCGTCGAACTCGGTTCGATCACCGCCGGGGGGCGCGACATGCGCATGTCGCCGGCAGTTGCCTCCAATCGCATCAAGGATCTGGAGACCCGCTTCGGCGTCAGGCTGCTCAACCGCACCACGCGCAAGCTGGTCCCGACCGAAGTTGGCCGCGCCTTCTATGAAAGCGCCCGCCGGGTGATCGAGACGCTGGACGAGGCCGAGGCGGTCGTCTCGGGCTTTTCGGGCAATCCGCATGGCGCGTTGAGGGTGACGGCGCCGCTGGGGCTGGGCCGGCGGCTGATCTCGCCGCTGGTCCCGCGTTTCTGCGACGAATATCCGGGGGTCGAGATCCGGTTGCGGCTTTCGGACCGCAATGTCGACATCATCGCCGACGGGATCGACCTGGCCTTCTTCCTGGGCGAGCCGCAGGATTCGGCGCTGAAATGGCGGCGCATCGCCGAATGCCGCCGCGTCCTGGTCGCGACGCCGGAATATCTGGCACGGCATGGCACGCCCGAGAAGCCGGACGATCTGGTCAAGCACAATTGCCTGCTGCTGCGCTATCCGCGCAGCCCGGAATATTACTGGGTGCTGAAGACGCCCGAGGGGCCGCAGAAGATGCTGGTCAACGGGCATTTCGACGCCGATGACGGCGACGTCCTGACCGATTGGGCGCTGGATGGCTGCGGCATCGCCAACCGCCCCTTCTACGAGGTGGCCGAGCATATCGAGGCCGGTCGGCTGGTGCTGGTCCTGCCCGACTGCCCGCCCTCGCCCGCGCAATTCGGCGTCCTGACCCCGCATCGACGGTTGCAAGACCCGAAGGTGCGGCTCTTCGCCGATTACATCGCGCGGGAATCCAAGCGCTATCTGGGCGCGTAGGCTTTCGTCCATTCCATGATGAGATGATAGGGCGCGCGGTTGTATCGCGCGACCCGCGCGGGTTCGCCGTCCCGTGCTGCAGGCTCGTCGAAATGCACCAGCCGCAGCCCTTGCCCCAGCAATGGCTGCATATAGGCGGCAAGCGGCCGGTGCCAGTTGCGGATCAATATGCCGCGCCAGCCGACCCATTCGGCGCGCGGCTCAAGGTAGTTGTCGATCAGATAGCCGCGTGCGCTCTCGCCCTCGCCCTGCCATGTTCCGGCGGTGCTGAAGGAGTTGAGGTTCGCGATCAACAGCGTTCCGCCCGGACTGAGCACGCGGGCCATTTCCGCAATGGCCGCGTTCACATCGTCGATATCGATGAGGGTGAGGTAGCTGACGACCAGATCAAAGCTGGCATCGGCGAACGGCAGGGCCTCCGCCTGACCCTCGATATAGCTGCCCTGTGCATCACGGCTGCGCGCGACCTCGATCAGCCGCGCGGTGGGGTCGATGCCGGTGGTCGCAATGCCAAGCTCGGCCATCATCCGGCAAAAGCGCCCCTCGCCGCAGCCGACATCCAGCGCGCTCTGAAAGCCGCGGCCCCGGATGCGGTCCAGCATCGGGGCGTCCAGCACGTTCCTGCGGGAGAAATCGCCGCTCTCGCCCATGTCGGCGATCCAGGCCTCGGCCGAGGCGTCCCATCCATTGCCGCTGTCCATGCCGTTCCTCCGCTGACCGGAAGGCCGGTTTAGCGCGATCGGGCGCGCCGGGCAAATCCTTCAATTCGCGGCGAAGGCCTTCGGCAAGCCGCGATACCAGTCCATGATCGCCTGCCGCTCGGCCGGTTCCATGAAGCTGACATTGGCGGGCGGCATGGCATTGGTCACGCCGGCCTGAATGAATATCTCGCGCGCGGCGCGGGTGATGTCGTCGGGGGTCTCCAGCAGGACGCCCTTCGGCGCGGTGTGGATGCCCTCATAGGAGGGCTCCCTTGAATGGCACATGCTGCAGCGGCCCATGACCGCGCCATAGGCCGCGTCCCAGCCGGGGGCGTCGACCATGGCCTGCTGGGTGGGGGTCAGGACGCGGGCCTCGGCCTCCTCCAGCGTCTGGCGGAACATCGGCGCGGTCGAGATCCACATCACGATGATGAACAGGATCACCGTCACCGCCCAGGTCCACCAGAGCTTCCCCTTGCGGGCGTGCATGGTGTTGAAGAAATGCCGGATCGTCACGCCCATCAGGAAGATCAGCCCAGCGATGACCCAGTTCAGCTCGGACGCGAAGGCCAGCGGATAATGGTTCGACAGCATCAGGAAGACGACGGGCAGCGTCAGATAGTTGTTATGGGTCGAACGCAGCTTGGCGATCTTGCCGTATTTCGGATCGGCGGGACGCCCGGCCTTCAGGTCGGCGACGACGATGCGCTGATTCGGCATGATGATGAAGAAGACGTTCGCCGTCATGATCGTCGCGGTGAAGGCGCCCAGATGCAGCATGGTCGCGCGGCCGGTAAAGATCTGGTTATAGCCCCAGCCCATGACCAGCAGCATGACGAAAAGCAAGAGCATCAGCAGCGTCGGCGTATCGCCCAGCTTCGACTTGCACAGAAAGTCATAGACGAGCCAACCGATCGAGAGCGACGCGGCCGAGATCAGGATTGCCTGCCATGGCGCAAGCTCCATCTTGGCGGGGTCGATCAGGAACAGCTCGGACCCGACCCAATAGGTGACCATCAGGAGCGCCGCCCCCGAGATCCAGGTCATGTAGCTTTCCCATTTGAACCAGGTCAGATGCTCGGGCATCCGCTCGGGCGCGACCAGATATTTCTGGATATGGTAGAAGCCGCCGCCATGAACCTGCCATTCCTCGCCATGCGCGCCTTTCGGCAGGCCGGGGGCTTTCTGAAGGCCCAGGTCAAGGGCGACGAAATAGAAGGACGAGCCGATCCAGGCGATGGCGGTGACGACATGCGTCCACCGGATCGCGAAGGCCAGCCAGTCCCAGATCACGGCGAAATCGGACATGCGGTGCTCCCTGTCTTGTTGGGTCGGAGACTAGCGCAGATCACGCTTTGCGGAAAATCGGCACGAGTGCCGTGGCTGTCTCAAGTCTGCGTTGAAAATCATTCCGGGCTAACTGCCGCTTTGGCCAGCAGTCTTGCCCGCGCTCTGCCGGGATGCGCGGGCAAGCAGGGATGCAGCGCGGGAGCGCAAGGCCCCCGCCCCCTTATTCCATGAAGAAGGCGAACCGGATCACGAACAATGCCGCCACAGTCCAGGTCGCCAGATGCACCTCGCGCGCGCGGCCGGTCAGCAGCTTGATCAGCGCGTAGGAGACGAAGCCGAAGGCAAGCCCGTTCGCGATCGAATAGGTGAAGGGCATCATCAGCGCCGTCAGCACGGCAGGCGCGGATTCGGTCACGTCGCGCCAGTCGATCTCCTCGAACTCGCGCACCATCAGGCAGGCGACGTAAAGCAGCGCCGGCGCGGTGGCATAGGCCGGGACCGATCCCGCGAGCGGGGCGAAGAACACCGCGAGCAGGAAAAGCACCGCGACGACAAGCGCGGTCAGGCCCGTCCTTCCGCCCGCCTGCACGCCCGAGGCGCTTTCGACATAGGCGGTGGTCGAACTGGTCCCGAGGATCGAACCCGCGAGGATCGCGGTCGAATCGGCCATCAGCGCGCGGCCAAGATTGGGGTTGTGATGGGTCGGCCCCTCGGTCAGCAGCCCGGCGCGCTTGGCGACACCCAGAAGCGTCCCGGTCGCATCAAAGACCTCGACGAGCACCATGACGAGGATGACGTGGAAGATCCCGACGGTCAGCGCGCCTGCCACGTCGAGCTGCATGAAGGTCGGCATGATCGAGGGCGGCATCGACACCACGCCGGCGAACTCGCTTGCCCCGATCAGGATGGAGACGATCGTGACCACAAGGATGCCGATCAGGATCGAGCCTCGGACCTTCAGTGCATCGAGCGCGGCGATGATGAAAAAGCCCGCCGCGGCCAGCAGCGTGGGTGTCTGCGTCAGGTCGCCCAGACCCACCAGCGTCGCCGGATTCTCGACCACAAGGCCCGCGTTCTTCAGCGCGATCAGGCCAAGGAACATCCCGATCCCGGCGGCGATGGCACTGCGCATGGAGGTCGGGATGCCCGCGATCAGCCAGCGCCGGATGCCCGTCACCGACAGGAACAGGAACACGAGGCCCGAGATGAAGACCGCCCCCAGCGCCTGCTGCCAGGTGAACCCCAGCGCGCCCACCACCGTGAAGGCGAAGAAGGCGTTCAGCCCCATGCCCGGCGCCATGCCGATCGGCCAGTTGGCCCAGAGCGCCATGATCGCCGAACCGAGTGCGGCGGCAAGGCAGGTCGCGACAAAGACCGCGTTCCGATCCATGCCGGTGGTTGACAGGATGTCGGGGTTTACGAAAATGATATAGGCCATGGTCAGGAAGGTGGTGATCCCTGCGATCACCTCGGTCCTGACATTGGTTCCCTTGGCCGCAAGGCCGAACTTGTGTTCCAGCATGAATCCTCCCTTTGGCGGTTCACCCGCCATGCGGGCACACTAGGTTCAGAGGCCGCCATCGTGAATGCAGGCTCTGACGACAGAGTTTCAACGCAAATTTTACAAAGCCGCCATTTTCAACCGGATCTCGGGTTTGTTTATATGAAATCCGGTCTTGCCGGATGGTGCTTCAAGGTGATGACTGCGGCAAGTCCGAAACGCCAGAAGGAGCAAGGCGATGCGATATAGCCGCGACATGATCGGATATGGCGAACACACCCCCGACCCGCGCTGGCCGGGCGGGGCGAAGATCGCCGTCCAGATCGTCCTCAACTACGAGGAAGGCGGCGAGAACAGCATCGAGCATGGCGACGCCGCCTCCGAGGCGTTCCTGTCCGAGATCATCGGCGCCCAGCCCTGGCCCGGCAAGCGGCATTGGAACATGGAATCGATCTATGACTATGGCGCGCGCGCGGGCTTCTGGCGGCTCTATCGGCTGCTGAAGGACGTGCCCGTCACCGTCTATGGCGTCGCGACCGCATTGGAGCGCGCGCCCGAGCAGGTCGCGGCCATGCAATCGGCCGGGTGGGAGATCGCGACCCACGGTCTGAAATGGATCGACTATCGCGACGTCCCGCGCGAGGTCGAGGCCGAGCATATCGCCAAGGCGGTCGAGCTTCACACCCGCGTCACGGGCGAGCGTCCGCGCGGCTTCTATCAGGGCCGCACCTCGATGAACACGGTCGAGCTGGGCTGCGAGGAAGGCGGCTTCGAATACCTCGCCGACACCATCGCCGACGACTTGCCCTATTGGCATGTCCACAATGGCCGACCACAGCTCATGGTGCCCTATACGATGGACGCCAATGACATGCGCTTTTCCTCGGGTCAGGGCTTCGGCACGGGGGTCGAGTTCTTCGACTATCTGCGCGACAGCTTCGACGTGCTTTATGCCGAGGGTCAGGCCGGCGCGCCCAAGATGATGTCGATTGGCCTGCATTGCCGCCTTGCCGGCCGTCCCGGCCGGGCCATTGCCGTGCAAAAATTCCTTGAACATGCCCGCGCGCATGAGGGGGTGTGGTTCGCCTCGCGCCTCGACATCGCGCGGCACTGGACGCGCGAACATCCCTATCAGCCCCGGCTGCGCCCCTCGCAGATGGAGCGCGAGGATTTCGTGCGGAAATTCGGCGGCATCTACGAGCATTCGCCCTTCATCGCCGAACGGGTCTGGGACGGCGAAATGGGCAGCGTCCACGACACGCCCGGCGGCCTTGCGGCGCGCATGGCCCAGATCTTCCGCTCGGCCAGCGACGAGGAGCGCCTTGGCGTCCTGATCGCCCACCCCGACCTTGCGGGCAAGCTGGCCGAAGCCAAGCGGCTGACGGCGGAAAGCACCTCCGAGCAGGCCTCGGCCGGTCTCGATGCCCTGACCGATGCCGAGCGCGCCGAGTTCCAGCGCGTGAATACCGAATATGTCGCGAAGCACGGCTTTCCGTTCATCATCGCCGTGCGTGACCACGACAAGGCCGGGATCATGGCCGCGATGAAGGCCCGCCTTGCCAATGACACCCCGACCGAGCGTGACACAGCCGAGCGCCAGGTGATGCGGATTGCCCAGTTGCGGCTGAACGACGCGTTGAAAGGATGACCGATATGAACCACCACTCGCGCAAGCCGAAGCCGAGCTATGCCGGACCCTTCGCGGGCCTGCCGCCCCAGACGGACCTGTCGACCGACACCGCCGTCTTTACCGAAGCCTATGCGGTGATCCCGGCCAGCACGATGCGCGACATCGTGACCAGCTTCCTGCCCGGCTGGACCGGGATGCGGATGTGGGTGATCGCGCGCCCCCTCTCGGGCTTTGCCGAGACCTTCAGCCAATATGTGGTCGAATTGCAGCCCGGCGGCGGCTCAACCCGCCCCGAGGTCGATGAGGGCGTGCAATCCGCGATCTTCGTCACCGATGGCGGCCTGACCCTGACCATCGGCGGCGAGACCCATGAGTTGGAGCCGGGCGGCTTCGCCTATATCCCCGCCGGCATGGACTGGTCGGTCAGAAATGGCGCCGAACTCTCGCGCTTTCACTGGTGGCGCAAGCGCTGGCAGGCGGTCGAGGGGCTGGAGAAACCCGATGTCATCATCGCGAATGAGCGCGACATCGCCCCGGTCCCGATGCCCGACACCGGCGGAAGCTGGGCCACGACCCGCTTCATCGACCCGACGGACATGCGCCACGACATGCATATCACCATCGTGACGCTGACCCCCGGCGGCTCGATCCCCTTCGCCGAAACCCATGTGATGGAGCACGGCCTTTTCGTGATCGAGGGCAAGGCGGTCTATCGCCTGAACCGCGACTGGGTCGAGGTCGGACCGGGCGATTTCATGTGGCTGCGCGCCTTCTGCCCGCAATGCTGCTATGCGGGCGGACCGGGGAATTTCCGCTATCTGCTCTACAAGGACGTGAACCGCCACGCCGCGCTCTGGCGCTAGGATCGGGGCCTTCGGGCCCCTTTTCATTTCCCCGGCCTTGCGTAGATTGCCGCCAGACCGCCAGACGAGGGGAAAACATGGCCAAGGCAATCCATTCGATGATCCGCGTGCTGGACGAGGCGCGCTCGCTTTCGTTCTACGAGACCGCCTTCGGTCTGAAAGTGGCCGAGCGATTGGATTTCGACAGTTTCACGTTGATCTATCTCTCGAACCCGGAAACCGAGTTCGAGCTTGAGCTGACCGTGAACAAGGACCGGACCGAGCCCTATGCCCTTGGCGACGGCTACGGCCATCTCGCCGTTTCGGTCGCGGATGTCGCGGCGGAACATGCCCGCCTGACCGAGGCGGGCCTTGCCCCGCGCAAGCTGGTCGATTTTGCCCCCGGAGGCGAGGTCATCGCGCGCTTCTTCTTCATCGCCGATCCCGACGGCTACCAGATCGAGGTCTTGCAGCGCGGCGGGCGCTATCTCTGAGCGGCACGGCGGAAGGTCAGGTTCAGCCGG
>Ga0182745_1002469_pt1 | contig 16555 bp, 14 predicted proteins | sample eDN3rd30CKraftBY_FD_128523 | JGI IMG/M metagenome (GOLD analysis project Ga0182745, IMG submission 128523) | Enriched backyard soil microbial communities from Emeryville, California, USA - eDNA 3rd pass 30_C Kraft BY (version 2) (version 2) | ecosystem: Environmental > Terrestrial > Soil >...
CTTTCTGCTTGTCGGCGACGAGACGCGGATCAAGGCCGCGCTCGACAACCACCCCAACCTGCGCGCGGCGTCGGAGATCATCCACACCGACAAGGTCGTGTCGGGCGAGGACAAGCCGAGCCAGGCGCTCCGCAACGGCCGCGGCAGCTCGATGGGGCTCGCGATCGACGCGGTGAAGCGCGGCGACGCGGGCGGCGCCGTCTCGGCGGGCAACACCGGCGCGCTGATGGCGATGGCGAAGCTAGCCCTCAGGACCATGCCGGGGATCGACCGGCCGGCGCTCGCGGCGCTGCTGCCGTCGCTCGGCGACAACGACGTCGTCATGCTCGACCTGGGCGCCAACACCGATTGCGACGCGACCAACCTCGTCCAGTTCGCGGTGATGGGCGCCGCCTATGCGCGCACCGCGATGGGGCTCGAACGCCCGCGCGTCGCGCTGCTCAACATCGGCACCGAGGAACTCAAGGGCACCGACGAGATTCGCGATGCTGCCGCGATGCTGCGCGGCGCCGAGCATCTGCCGATGGAGTTCACCGGCTTCATCGAGGGCGACAAATTGTCGCGCGGTCATGTCGACGTGGTCGTTCACGACGGCTTTTCGGGCAACATCGCATTGAAGACGATCGAAGGGACGGCGCGCTTCGTCACCGACCTGCTCCGCCGCGCCTTCACCTCGTCGGTTCGTTCGAAGATCGGCTTCCTGATCTCGCGCCCGGCGACCGAATTGCTGCGCCACCATCTCGACCCCAATAATCACAATGGCGCCGTATTCCTCGGCCTCAACGGCGTGGTGCTCAAGAGCCACGGCAGCGCCGACGCGAAGGGCGTCGCCAATGCGGTGCATCTGTGCGCCGAACTCGTCGAAAAGGATATCACGCGTCAGGTGACCGAGGATCTCGCCAATTTCCGCGGGAGTGCCGCGGCATGACCCTTCGCGCCATCCTCGCCGGCACCGGCTCGGCGCTGCCGCGCACGCGCGTCTCGAACGAAGAACTCGCGCGCCGCGTCGACACCAGCGACGAATGGATCGTCGAGCGCACCGGCATCCGCTTCCGCCATATCGCCGAGCCCGACGAGACGACCGCGACGCTCGCCGCCGCCGCGGCGAAGGAGGCGCTCGCCTCCGCGGGGCTCGAGCCATCGGATATCGGGCTGATCATCGTCGCGACCGCGACCCCCGACAATACCTTCCCGGCGAGCGCGACCAAGGTGCAGGCGCTGCTCGGCGCGCCCGACTGCATCGCCTTCGACGTCGCCGCGGTCTGCTCGGGCTTTCTCTACGCGATTTCGGTCGCCGATTCGATGCTGCGCACCGGCGCGGCGAAGCACGCACTGGTCATCGGCTCCGAAACCTTCAGCCGCATCCTCGACTGGGAGGACCGCACGACCTGCGTGCTGTTCGGCGACGGCGCGGGCGCGGTGGTGCTGTCGGCCGAGGAGGTCGCGGACGACCGCGGCATCCTCGCGACGCGGCTCCATGCCGAGGGCCAATATTGCGACATGCTCTATGTCGACGGCGGTCCCTCGACGACGGGAACCGTCGGCCATGTGCGGATGCAGGGGCGCGAGGTGTTCCGCCACGCCGTCACCAATCTCGCCGCCGTGCTCGGCGAGGTTCTGGCCGACGTCGGGCTGTCGGCCACCGACATCGACTGGGTCGTGCCGCACCAGGCGAACAAGCGCATCATCGACGCGACCGCGAAGAAACTCGGCCTTCCCGCCGAGCGCGTCGTGTTGACCGTCGACCAGCACGCCAACACGTCGGCGGCGTCGGTGCCGCTCGCGCTCGACCTCGCGGTGCGCGACGGGCGAATCCGGCGCGGCGACCTCGTCGTGCTCGAGGCGATGGGCGGCGGCTTCACCTGGGGGGCGGCGGTCCTGCGGGTCTGAATCCGGGATACCTGCGGCAACAAGGCCGCGCTTGCGGCGTTCGTCGCTTCAACTTCTCCGTCCATCCGTTTCAGTTTTGCGGATTTATTCGCTTTTGTTACAACTGTGCGCGGGACTCGTGACGGTGGGGGCCTTCCGGGAACCGGCTTCGGTTATCGTTTCAGGAGGGGAAGGGATTAACATGGCTGCAGGAACGCTTACCCGCGCCGACATCGCGGCGCGAATCAACCAGATGGTGGGTCTGTCGCGCAATGAATCGGCGACGATCGTCGAGAGCATCTTGTCGCACATGTCCGACGCGCTGTCCGAAGGCCAGAATGTGAAGATTTCGGGGTTCGGCACCTTCGTGCTGCGCGACAAGGCGCAGCGTATCGGCCGCAATCCCAAGACCGGCATCGAGGTGCCCATCCTTCCACGCCGCGTGATGACCTTTCGCGCCAGCCAGGCGATGCGGGCCCGCGTCGCCGGCAGCTGAGCCGGGGATCGGCCATGCCCGATTTCGACGAGCGCGGCGACGGCAGCAAGGCGGCGGGCGCGATGCTGTCGATCGGCGAGCTTGCTGACCGGATCGGCGTTCCCACCCATGTGCTGCGCTATTGGGAAACCCGCTTTCCCGAGCTTCGGCCGCTGCAGCGCTCGGGCCGCCGCCGCTATTATCGCCCGGGGGATGTCGCGCTCGCCGAGCGTATCCATCATCTGCTCCATGTGAAGGGCTTCACCGTCGAGGGCGCGCGCAAGGCGCTGTCGGGCAGCGAAGCGGCTGAACCGGCCGCCGCGCCCGCGCCGCCCCTGGACACCGCGTCGCCGCCGGTGCCTGCCGCGGGCGGCGTGCCGCTCGCGGCGCTCGTCGCGCTTCGCCAGCGGCTGGCCGCGGCGCTCGACGCCGCCTAATCTATCGCGGGTGACAGCGCCGGGTCGAGGTCGCGCGGGCGGATGAACAGCGCGAAGCGCGCCTGTCCCACCTCGAGCGCGTGCCAATCGTCGATGTCGAGTTCGAGCCGCGCGAGCGCGGAGGTCGGCAGTTTTTCCTCGACCTCGGCGCGCAGCGCATCGCCCGCCGATTCGGGAACCAGCATCAGGATCAGATCTTCGAGCCCGGGATTATGCCCCGCGATCAGCACATGATCGGCGTCGCCGCCGGTGTCGCGGACCACCTCCATCAGCGTCGCCGCCGAGGCGAGATAGATGCGCCGGTCCCAGTGCGGCTCGATGGCCGCGAGGCCCGCCGCGGGCTGGAAGATGTCGAGCGTCTCGGTGACGCGCACCGCGGGCGAGGCGACGATGCGTTCGACCGGCAGCCCCTGCCGCTTCAGATATTGGCCGACCAGTTCGGCGCCGCGCCGGCCCCGCGCGTTGATCGGACGGTCGAAATCGCGCTCGACGGGGGCGTCCCAGCCCGATTTGGCGTGGCGCAGGATCGTCAACGTCTTCAAAGTCTCTCCCCACCTGTCGGCGCTGTCCCCGAATCGCCGCCTTGTGCCGCAAACTCATGACGGTGGGAAGGCATATGCGCGGCCGCGCTGCGCGACATTGGCGGCGGCGACATGGTTCACCACCTCGTCGAGCGGCAGGCGGCGGATCGGCGTCCCTTCGGGAAAAGCGCTGAGCAGCCGCGAGGGGAAGGAGGGCGAGAGCATCACGAACTGCCCGAAATCGTCGGCGCGGCGGATCAGCCGGCCGAACGCCTGCGCGATGCGGCCGCGGATCACCATATCGTCATAGGCGCCGCCGCCCTGCGCGGCGCGGCGCGCGGCGTGGAGGATTGTCGGGCGCGGCCAGGGCACGCCCTCCATGACGACGAGCCGCAGCGAATCGCCCGGAACGTCGACGCCATCCCTCAAGGCATCGGTGCCGAGCAGCGAGGCGTGCGGGTCGGTGCGGAAGATGTCGACGAGCGTGCCGGTGTCGAGCGGGTCGACATGCTGGGCATAGAGCGGCAGGCCCGCGCGCGCGAGGCGGTCGGCGATGCGCGCATGGACGATGCGCAGCCGCCGGATCGCGCTGAACAGGCCGAGTGCCCCGCCGCCCGAGGCCTCGATCAGCCGGCTGTAGGCGCCCGCGAGCGCGGGGAGGTCGCCGCGCGCGATGTCGGTGACGATCAGCACCTCCGACTGGCGCGCATAGTCGAAGGGGCTCGCGACGGCGAAATGCCCAACATTGCCGTCTATGTGCCGCGCCCCGGTGCGAATGTCGGCGTCGGCCCAGCCCGCGCCGGCATGATGCCCGCCGCGCAGCGTCGCCGAGGTGACAAGCACGCCCTGCGCCGGGCGGTAGACGATCTCGGCGACCGGACGTGCCGGGTCGAGCCAGTGGCGATGCAGGCCGCAATCATATTCGCGCCCGTCGAAACGGTCGACGGCGAGCCAGTCGACGAAATCGGGGTCGGCGGGCCCGCCGACGCGGCCGAGCAGCGACAGCCACGCGCCCAGCGTATCGATCCGCGTGCCGAGGCTGGCGCGCGCCCCGTCGACGCGCGCGCGCGCCTGTCCGTCGAGCCAGTCGGGCGGGTCCTCGATCAGCGCGTCGAGCCGCTTGCCGAGCGTGAGCAGTGGACGCAACAGCGCCTCGATCGCGTCGCTCGCCGCGGCGGCGGCGCCGACCAGCGCGCCGTCGGGATCGGCGAGTTCGGTTTCGACGCCATAGCCGCTGTCGGCGCCCTTCGGGTCGGCGCCGCGCGCATAGACCTGCGCGCGCACCGCCGCGAGCAGCCGCTCGATCGCGCCCCACGGCTCGTTCTCGGCGAGCCGCGCGAGCCAGCCGTCGCCGGGCAGCTCGGCGGCGGCGGCGATCGCCATCTGGATCGCCTGCTCGCCCGCCTCGTCATAGCTCGCGACGTCGGCGAGCCGCGCCGCGAGCCCGCGCCGCCGCCCGCGCGACTTGCCCTCGGGGCCCAGGATCCAGCGGCGGATCTCGACCGCCTCCTGCCCCGTCAGCGCCGCGGCGAACATCGAATCGGCGGCGTCCCACAGATGATGGCCCTCGTCGAAGATCAGCCGCGTCGCGGGCCCCCCGCCGTCCCGCGGGCGCGCCGCCTGCACCATCGTCAGCGCATGGTTGGCGATGACGATGTCGGCCTGGGTCGCCGCGCGCGCAGAGCGCTCGATGAAGCATTTGCGGAAATGCGGGCAGCCCGCATAGATGCACTCGCCGCGCCGGTCGGTGAGCGCGGTGGCGCCGTTGCGGCGGAACAGCGCGGGAAGCCAGCCGGGCAGGTCGCCGCCGATCATATCGCCGTCGCGCGTATAGGCGGCCCAGCGCGCGACGAGCTGCGCGAGGATCGCGGCGCGGCCCGAAAAACCGCCCTGCAGCGCGTCCTCCAGGTTCAGAAGGCAGAGATAATTCTCGCGCCCCTTGCGCACCACGACCTTTTCGCGGTGCGTCGCGGCGTCGGGGTAGAGCTTTTCGGTCTCGCGCGCCAACTGGCGCTGCAGCGCCTTGGTGAAGGTCGAGATGCAGACCGTGCCCGCCGACGCGTCGATCCACTGCTTGGCGGGGGCGAGGTAGCCCAGCGTCTTGCCGATCCCGGTGCCCGCCTCGGCCACCAGCATCTGCGGCGCATCCTTGCGCTCGCGCGGTTCGAAGATGGCGGCGACGGCGCGGGCATAATCCTGCTGGCCGGGGCGGCGCTCGGCGCCGTCGCCGGTCAGCCGGTCGAGCCGCGCCGCGACATCGGCCGCTTCGATACGGATCTGGCGCGGCGCCCCGCGCGGTGGCACCTCCTCCCATTCGGGCAGGCGCGCGAACAGCCAGCGGTCGGCCTTGTCGGGCGTATCGAGCCGCGGCTGGATCAGCGGTGCCCACGGCCAGCGCTGCCGCGCGAGCGCCTGCAGGCTATGCCAGGCGCCCTCGCGCTCGGGCCAGCCTGAATCGCCGAGGCTGTTCAGCATCGCGGCGGCGGCGCGCGGCAGGAAGGCCGCGATCTCGGCCTCTGCCTTCGGCGGATCGATCCCGAGCGCGGCGGCAAAGCCCGCCGGCGTCGGCACCGCGAAGCGCGCGGGATAAAGAAAGGCGAAGAGTTCGAGCAGGTCGAGCCCCGACAGCTCGGGATAGCCCAGCCGGTCGCCGGTCAGCGGCGCGCCGAGCAGCAGGTGCGGGGTCGCCGCGACCGCCGCGATCGCCTCGCCGCGCCCGACCCGCTGCACGCGGCCGGCAGCGTCGGCGATCCAGATACCGACATGGCTCGCATGGATCGCGGGGAGGGAGAGCGGAGCGGACGCCATGTCCCGACGCTAGGGACAAAAGAGGAACGCGGCAAGGGCGGGGCGCCACCTCGATTTCGCTATTCCAGCAAAGCCTATCGGAAAACGCGAGGAGCGGGGTTACTGCGATTTTGCGAACCCGCACTGTGCCTGTTCCATCTCGATCTGCTTGGTGATGCGGCTGGCATTCTCCGCATAGGCTTCCGTCACGGAGCCTTGATTCACGGTCTTTCCAGCGAGCGGACTCACATTCGCGCAAAGATGAAAGACATGCGGTGTCGCGGATTTCTTGGCCCCGTTTTCGGGAGCGATCCAGTACACGACATCCTGACCAGCCGGGTTTTCGGCGTTCTTCGTCGCATCGGCCACCGCGTTTGAATCGCGGGCGATGTCCTGCGCCTGAGCCGCGACCTCGGGTGAACAGGCCGTGGTGGGCTGGCCGGCTTTGATCTGGGCCGCGCACTGGTTCATATCCTGGGTATATTGCTCGACCGACGGCGGATTGTAGCTCACCCCGATCAGCGTGGCGACGACAGCCAGGACGGCCCCGACACCCCCGGCGATCTTCTTGTTCTTCGGATCCATATCCTTGTCCATGAAGATCAGGACAACCAGGGGGAGGAAGGCGACCAGGGTGATGATCGCCCCAAGCTGGTTCTGGATAAAGAAGCGGAACTTTTCCGATGCGCGGGCCGGATCGTGCTTGTTGGCCGCCTTCCACATCAAGCTGCCGGCAATCGCAAAGACAGCGATCCCGACCAGAAGCCCTATCAGCAGCCCGAGGTTTCCGTGATCGAACATGTGCCGGTACAGCATGACGATACCGGCGACCTCGCCGCCGATGGCGACGATCCATGCGATCAGGGCAAAAATTCGAAGACGCTTGGCCGTCGAGGTCTGGCCCTGGGTTGCCTGCCAGTCTTTCGTGACATCGGCCTTTGCGGCCGGATCGTCGTCGGGCATGCTCGGATCTCCCTATCGACATGTCTGCACGATGGACGTCGACCGGAAAGCCTCCGCTGCCTCGCGCACAGCTTCATCGCAAGATCTTCTTCACCCGCTAACTAGCCGACGTGCCTGGCCGGGACCAGAAAAAACGCCGTTGTCGCCTCCTGCCGGATCGCGATCGGCCGGGAATGAGCGCCAGTCGGTGTCCCCGCCTTCGTGGGAATGAGGAAGATCGGGTTTGGTGCTGGGACTCAATTCAGCCCGCGGCGCCCGAAGCCCGTCGGGCGCATCGCCCGGAAAATCTGTCCCGGCTCGACCATCGCCGCGCCGCGCGCGCGTTCGAGCGCCTTGTGGAGCGGGCCGTGGGTCAGTTCATAGGGGAAGCGCACCCCCATGCGGTCGACCTCGGACCACATGACGACGGCATAGACGGTCTGGCCGCCATAATGGATCTCGCACCGCGATCGCGCGGGTAGGCTCGCGCCGTCGATGCGCGCGCCGCCTTCGGAAAGGTCGATGATCCGCCCCTCGACATGGTTGAGGACGCCGTTGACGACGATGTCGAGGTCGACGGTGGTGCGCTTGTGATGGCGCGGCGTGCGGGGCAGGGAGCTGGTCATGCCGCGACGCTACGGCAAAGATGGTAAATTTCGGGTAACCATGATGCGCGGCGTGCGGGCAATTTTGCCTTTCGATTCCGCCCTGCTTGCCGCTATGGGCGCTGCCATGACCGACTTGCACCTTCATCCGTCGCTGCGCGAACCCGCGCAAAGCTCCAAGGCCTGGCCGTTCGAGGAAGCGCGCAAGCTGGTCAAACGCTATCCCGATGGCAAGCCGGGCGGCGAGCCGGTGCTGTTCGAGACCGGCTATGGCCCATCGGGGCTGCCGCATATCGGAACCTTCAACGAAGTGCTGCGCACGACGATGGTGCGCCGTGCCTATGAGGCGCTGACCGCTAATGAATCCGGAGTGCCTGCGGCGACGCGGCTCGTCGCGTTCAGCGACGACATGGACGGGCTGCGCAAGGTTCCCGACAATGTGCCGAACGGCGACATGCTGCGCGAATATCTGGGCAAGCCGCTGACGGCGATCCCCGATCCGTTCGGCAAGTATGAAAGTTTCGCGCATCATAACAATGCGATGCTGCGCGAATTTCTCGACCGTTTTGGCTTCGACTATGAATTCGTCAGCTCGACCGAACGCTACCGGTCGGGGGCGTTCGACGAGGCGCTTAAGAATGTCCTGCGCCACAACCAGGATATCCTCGACATCATGCTTCCGACGCTGCGTGCCGAGCGCGCGGCGACCTATTCGCCGATCCTGCCGGTCAGCCCCAAGTCGGGCATCGTGCTCCAGGTCCCGGTGACGGTGGTCGACGCCGACGCCGGACTCGTGGCGTTCGAGGACGAGGGCGAGACGGTCACGCACAATATCCTGTCGGGCGGCGCCAAGCTGCAGTGGAAGGTCGACTGGGCGATGCGCTGGGTCGCATTGGGCGTCGATTACGAGATGTACGGCAAGGACTTGACCGACAGCGGCGTGCAGTCGGGCAAGATCGCGAAGGCGCTCGGCGGACGCAAGCCCGAGGGGCTGATCTACGAGATGTTCCTCGACGAAAAGGGCGAGAAGATCTCGAAGTCGAAGGGCAATGGCCTCAGCCTCGAACAATGGCTCGATTATGGCAGCGAGGAAAGTCTCGCCTTCTACATCTATCGCGAACCCAAGTCGGCGAAGCAGCTCCACATCGGGGTGATCCCGAAGGCGGTCGACGAATATCTGCAGATGCGCGGCAATTATCCGGCGCAGGAAGCCGACAAGAAGCTCGGCAACCCGGTGCATCATGTCCATGTCGCGCGCGGCGAGGATATGCCCGACGCGGTGCTGCCGGTCACTTTCGGGCTGCTTCTCAACCTCGTCGGGGTGATGGGCGCCGACGCGTCGAAGGATCAGATCTGGCGCTACCTCGGCCAATATGTCGCGGGCGCGAATGCGGACAGCTATCCCGAGCTCGACCGGCTGATCGACAATGCGATGGCGTATAACCGCGACTTCGTTGCGCCAACCTTGCAGCGCCGCAAGCCGCAGGGCGGCGAAGGCGCGGCCCTGCGCGACCTCGACGACAAGCTCGCGGCGCTCCCCGCCGACGCCTCGGCCGACGATATCCAGAATATCGTCTATGAGATTGGCAAGAACGAAGCCTATGGCTTTGAAAATCTGCGCGATTGGTTCAAGGCGCTTTATGAGACCCTGCTCGGATCGAGCGCGGGCCCGCGCATGGGCAGCTTCATCGCGCTGTTCGGGATCGACAACACGCGGCGGTTGATCGCCGAGGCCTTGGCGTGAAACGGAACGTCATTGCGAGCGAAGCGAAGCAATCTCCAGCCATCGGCCATGCGCTAAGGCCGAGAGCTGGAGATTGCTTCGTCGCTGCGCTCCTCGCAATGACCAAGGGGTGCTTATGATCGATATCTTCACCACCGGCGGGACGATCGACAAGGTCTATTTCGACGCGCTTTCGGAGTTCCAGATCGGCCCCGCGGCGATCCCCGACATGCTGCGCGAGAATAATGTCCATGTCCCGCACCGCGTCACCCAGCTCATGCGCAAGGACAGCCTCGAGCTTACCGATGCCGACCGCGAGGCGATCCGCGCCGCGGTCGCGGCGAGCGATGCCGCCCGCATCCTCGTCACCCACGGGACCGACACGATGGTCGTCACCGGCCGCGTGCTCGCGGGGATCGCGGGCAAGACGATCGTGATGACCGGCGCGATGCAGCCGGCGTCGGTGCGCGCGAGCGATGCCGAGTTCAACGTCGGCTTCGCGCTCGCCGCGGTGCAGACGCTGCCGCCGGGGGTCTATATCGCGATGAACGGGATGATCTTCGACCCCGCGACGACGGTCAAAGACCGCGCCGGCGCGCGCTTCGTCGCCGAATAGGGCTCAGCCCAGCGCGGTCACCTGGCGCAGGACCGCGCCGTAGCTGGGCGCGATCGTCATCGCCTCATGCTTGCCCGCGCGGCCGAGCGCGGCGTGGACCTCCGGCAGGCGATAACAGGGCACGCCCATGAACAAATGATGTTCGGCGTGATAATTGACCCAATAGGGTGCGACCGTCGCCCGCGCGATCCAGCCCGCATGGGTGGTGCGCGCATGGGTGAAGGGGTCTTGGCTCCCCGTCGTCGTGCAGGCGTGCTCGGCGATGTTGCGGATGCGCAGATAGAGCTGGAAGGTCGCCGCGAGCCCCGCGAGCCACAGCAGATAGGGCGTCCAGCCATAGAGCAGAAGCGATGCCGCGAGCAGCACTGCCTGGACCAGCAGGAAGCGGCCGACCGCGCGGGTCACCGCCATCGCGCCCGCGACGTCGGCGGTCGGCGACGTCATGCCGTCGTCGGACTGCTTGTTGAACGGCGTGCCCGCCTTCGTCCCGGCGGGGGCCTTTTCCGGCCTTTCGCCGCGCAGCATCGCTTTGAGGCCGGTGATCGCATAGGCGAACTGCGCCATGCGCTGCTTGAAGAAGGTCTGCCCGGTCAGGTCGCGCACTATCTTGCGCGCCAGGCTGGCTCGGGTGGTGGGGAAGGGCTTCGACAGCGAGAGGTCGGGATCCTCGGGCTGCTGCGTGTATTTGTGATGCTGCAGGTGATAAGTGCGATAGGCGATCAGGTCCGATCCGACCGCGGCGCCGGTGAGCCACTGGCCGAGGAAATTGTTGACCTTGCGGTTCGGGTGGAGCGCGCCATGCGCCGCATCGTGCATCAGGATCGCGAGGCCGAGCTGGCGCCCGCCGACGAGGATCACCGCGAGCAGCCATGCGGCCGGATGGCCCGACCAGGCGGCGAGGCCGATCGCCGCGATGCTGACGATCCAGGCGTGCGCGACCAGCCAGACGCCGCGCCACGACGAAGCGCGCGTCACCGCGGCCCATTCGGTGCGGTCGAAGAAACGGTCGGGCGGCAAGAGGCGGACGGCAGGCATGACTTGGGTATAACAAGTTGCGAACCGAAACCCAACCCCTCCCGATATGGCGCAACAATGGGGGGATTTCGCCTTTCGGAATAAGGATTTGGAAACCCCTTTCTGACAGTGCTCCATCCGGGTCGAACCAGCAGGATCAAGGGATTTTGGCGTCAAAGCGTTCCATAGTGCGACCGCTTTCCGGTGCGGCGTCTTCGGACGAATCGCTGCTCGACTCGCCCGAGTTCGTGACCCGGCTGAGCCGCGTCGCGCAGCTATGGCATTATGTGTTCATCGCGCGGGCGCTCGCCTTCTTCTCCTTTGCCTTCTTTCCCGGCGTCCACGGCTTCCTCGATCATCGCCCGCAATGGCTCGCGATGGCGGTCGGCGTCGGCTGCGATCTCGTCCTGACCGTGCTCGGCCAGATGTCGCGGTCGCGGCCCAGCCTGCCGCCGCGGCGCCTGCGTATCGCGGCGGCGCTGGCGATGGCGCTGGTCGCGCTCGGGACGCTGCTGACCTCGGCGGCGATGTTCGCGGCGACGGCAATGCCCGACGGCAGCTTCTATTTCGACGCCTTCACGGCGATGGTGTTCGGCGCGATCCTCGTCGCCGCCTCGGCGTCGGCGATCGCCCGGCCGGCCTTTTTCGCCTTCGCCGGCGCGGCCGCCTTCGGCGGCGCGATCGGCGTCGCCTCGTGGCCCTTCGCCGTCGCGGGCATGGTCTTTCTGGCGCTGCTGATCGTGATGGTGCGCGAGGATATGCGCCACCAGCGCCGCGCGACGCGCGCGGGACGGCTCGCGGTCAGCGAGCAGCAGCGGGCGCTGAACCTCGTCCGCGATTTCGAGCGCGCGGGGCGCGGCTGGTTCTGGGAAACCGACCGCTACGGCCAGCTCGTCTATATTTCGCCGACCATCGCGGCGAAGCTCGGCCGGCCGCTCGCCGAGGTGCTCGGCCGCCCGTTCACCGACATCATCCGCAAGCGGATCGGCAACGACGAGAGCGAGGAGCGGACGCTGGGTTTCAGCCTGTCGTCGCGCACCCCCTTCAACGACTTGACGGTCCAGGCGGCGGTGCCGGGCGAGGAGCGCTGGTGGTCGATCTCGGGCCATCCCATCTCGAACGAGTTCGGCCATTTCTTCGGCTTTCGCGGCAGCGGCACCGACCTGACCGAAAAGAAGAGGTCGGAACGCGAGATCAACCAGCTCGCGCGCTACGACACGCTGACCGGCCTCGCGAACCGGCTGCACATCACCGACCTGCTCGAACGCGCGCTCAAGAACCATATGGGACAGCCGCAGCCCTGCGCGTTGCTGCTGCTCGACCTCGACCGCTTCAAGGCGGTGAACGACACGCTCGGCCACCCGGTCGGCGACCAGCTGCTCCAGCAGGCGGCCGGGCGGCTGACGCAGATCATCGGCGACAAGGGGCAGGTCGGGCGGCTGGGCGGCGACGAGTTCCAGATCGTGCTGCCGCAGATCAATCAGGCCGAAAAGCTCGCGAGCATCGCCAACGCGATCATCCTGAGCCTCGCCAAACCCTTCGCGATCGAGGGCGAACAGGTGCGGATCGGATCGTCGGTCGGCATCGCGGTCGCGGACGGGGAGGCGGTGAGCGCGGCGGCGCTGGTGCGCAACGCCGACCTCGCGCTCTATGCCGCGAAGGATGCGGGGCGCGGTGTCTATCGCTTCTACGCCGACGCGATGCACAACCAGGCGAGCGAGCGCAAGGCGATCGAGGACGCGCTGCGCGACGCACTGGCGAAGGACGAGCTGAAGCTGCTCTATCAGCCGATCGTCGATGTCGCGCGCGAGCGGATCACGGGCTTCGAGGCGCTGATCCGCTGGCAGCGCGGCGACGGCGACGCGGTCAGCCCGTCGAAGTTCATTCCCATCGCCGAGGAATCGAACCTGATCGTGCCGATCGGCGAATGGATCATCCGCACCGCCTGCGACACGATCGCGCGCATCGGCCCCGGCTACCGCGTCGCGGTCAACGTGTCGCCACGGCAATTCGCCAACGACCGGCTGCCCGCGACGATCATGAGCGCGGTGTCGGCGTCGGGCATCGCGCCCGAACAGCTCGAACTCGAGATCACCGAAGGGGTCTTCCTCGACGAGAGCGCCGAAAATTTGGAGATGTTCCAGCGATTGAAGCGCACCGGCGTCCGGCTCGCGCTCGACGATTTCGGGACCGGCTATTCGGCGCTCGGCTATCTGAAGAAGGCGCCGTTCGACAAGATCAAGATCGACCAGAGCTTCGTGCTCGGCGCCGCCGACAAGAACAGCATGAACGCGGCGATCATCTCGTCGATCGTCGGCCTCGCGACCGCGCTCGACATGGAGACGACGGCGGAAGGGGTCGAGACCCACGACGACCTCGCGCTCGTCCGCCGGCTCGGGTGCAGCCACGTCCAGGGCTATATCTATGGGCGTCCGATGGACCTCGACGGGATGCTGGCGCTGCTCGGCGAAAGCGGCGGCCAGGTCGTCGCGCAGGGCTATCAGAGCGCGCGCGAGCCGCGCCGCCATATCCTGCGCGCGATCCATGTGATGAGCGGCGGCTATCGTTATGAGGCGATCGTTCGCAACATCTCGTCGGGCGGGGCGCTGATCGAGGGATTGTGGAACGTGCCGCCCGGCACGCCGCTGACGCTCGAATTCGGGCCCGGAATGCGGCTCGACGCCGTGGCGCGCTGGTCGAACGACAATCGGGTCGGAGTGCGCTTCGCCGACGCGATCGAGATCGAGGCGCTGATCGGACAGGCGGGACAGGGCCGATCGTCGGCCCCACGCCGCCGTGCCAATCGCGCCGCCTGACCGCTATAAAAGAAGGGCCGGCAAGGCCGGCCCTCCAGTATGCTTCCGGTAACCGAAAGGAATATTACCAGAAGAAGTCGTAGATGACGTCGACCACCTGACCCGAGTAGACATCGACGAGCAGCGCGTCGTCATAATAGCGAATCCAGCGGTAATTGCCGTAGGCCGGCGGCAGGCGATAATACCAGGGATCGTTGATCCAGTAGCGCTGGCCGTAATAGAGCGACCCCAGCGTGAAACCGATGCTGAACCGCGTATAGCGATGGTTGCGATACGGCGAATAATAGCGCGGCATGCGGTAATAGCTGCGGTGCGAATTGCGGTAGTTGCGCCAGTCGTAGCGGCGGTCATGGCGCCAGTCGCGGCTCCAGTTGCGCCGGTCGTTGTCGCGGTAGCGGCGGTTATCGTTGCGGTCCCACCGGCGGTTGTCGTTCCGATCCCAGCGGCGATTGTCGTTGCGGTCGTAGCGCCGGTTATCGTTGCGGTTCCAGCGGTTGTCGTTCCGGTCGCGATCATAGCGCCGGTCGACCTGGCCATTGCGGTTGCGGTCCCACTGACGGTCGGGGCGGCCGTCGCGGTTGCGGTCGTAGCTGCCGCCGCGGCGCTGCGTCTGCTGGGCGCGCTGGCGGTCGCGCCAGCGATTGTCGCGCTCGCTGCGCTGCGGGCGCTGAACCTGCTGACGTTGCACCTGCGGGCGCTGCGACCGGTCGCGCTGGACCTGCGGGCGTTGCCGCTGGACTTGCGGTCGCGGTGCGCGCTCGCGCTGGACGCGAGCCTCGCCGCGGCGGCCTTCCGAGCCGCGGTGACCGCGTTCGCCGCCGCGCTGCGCCATCTGCACGCCCGCACTGTCGGGTCGCGCGAAAGCGGGGCCCAGCGGGGTCAGGATCGTTGCTGCCATCAGCAACCCTCCGAACATCTTCTTCATGTCGCCAGTCTCCAATCCATGTCCCGCATACTGGAGGCGCCAGTCGGGATGATGGAGCGATTCCTACGCCCCGCAAGATGAGTCGGTGCTGACCGGGGCGTTGTCTGCGGTTCAGCTTCCGCGTGGCGGGCGCATCGCGGGGACCGCGCGCGCGGCGTCCTCGGGCCGGATGCCCGGCGGCGGCGCGGCGGCGACCCGTTCCTCGCCGCGCAGCACGCGCCCGGCGAGGCGGATCGCGCCGCGAATGCGCGGATAGGTGCCGCAGCGGCAGATGTTCGTCATCGCCGCGTCGATCTCGGCATCGCTGGGATTGCTGTTGGTGCGCAGCAGCGCGGCGGCCGCCATGATCATTCCCGACTGGCAGAAACCGCATTGCGGCACCTGCTCGGCGACCCACGCCTGCTGCACCGGATGGCTGCGGTCGCGCGACAGGCCCTCGATGGTGGTGACGAAGCGCCCCTCGCATTCGGCGATGGTGACCAGGCAGCTGCGGATCGCCTCGCCGTCGATGTCGACGGTGCAGGCGCCGCAATCGCCGGTGCCGCAGCCATATTTGGTGCCGGTCAGGTTCGATGCGTCGCGCAGCGCCCACAAAAGGGGCGTTTCGGGCTCCATCCGATATTCGACCGGCCGGTCGTTGACCGAGAATTTCGTCATGCGGGTCTGATGGACCGGTTTGACGGATTAGTCACGCCAGCTTGTGTCGATCTTGTCGACCTTGCGCACCATCGCGTCGAATTCGGCCTTGCCGGCCTGTCCGGGGATCGAGGCCATGAACAGGTCGCGCTGGTGGACCGCGATCACTTCGTCCGGAACGACGATCGGCTTGCCCATGCTCATGGTCGCGAGCTGGATCTCGCACGCGCGCTGGAGCGCCCAATATTTGATGAAAGCCTCGGTCAGCGTCTTGCCCATCACGACGGGACCGTGATTCCTCAGCATCAGGATGCGCTTGTCGCCGAGGTTCTGGACGAGGCGCTCGCCCTCCTCCTCGCGCACCGTTACGCCCTCGAAATCATGATAGGCGAGCTGGCCGGCGAAGTTGCAGGCATAGAAATTGACCGGCTGCAGCCCGCCTTCGAGCGCGCAGACCGCGGTCGTCGCGGTGGTGTGCGTGTGGATGATCGCGTGGGCGTCGGGCAGGACGCGATGGAACAGGCTGTGCTGGACGAAGCCCGCCTTGTTGACGTGCCAGGGATTGTCGGCGTCGACCTTGTTGCCGTCGATGTCGATCTTGATCAGGCTCGACGCGGTGACCTCGCTGAAATGCATGCCGTAGGGGTTGATCAGATAGCTGCCCTCCTCGTCGGGCACCTTCACCGTGATATGGTTGAAGATCATCTCGTCCCAGCCCATCATCGCGAAGATGCGATAGCAGGCGGCGAGTTCCTGCCGCGCCGTCCATTCGGCTTCGCTATATTTGCTGTTGCGCTTGAGCTGGGTCGCCATGGCCTGATCCTCTCGCCTATCGGTTTCGTCCTGCTACCTATGCCACAGGCGAAGGGGAGGGCACAATCCCGTCCGCGGGGTTTCGGCGGGGCGGTCGCGCGATCCATCTCGCGGTTCATCGCTCGGGGGCTTGCATTTCGGCGCGAATCCCTCTAGTGGCGCTGCATCGGAACGTCGCGCTTTCGCGGCGCTCTTTTTATTGCCCGAATATCGGCGACCTATGGCGAACCGGAATGCGACCGGGGACACAGGCCGTTTGACGAACAGGAGACGACACGGCGTATGCAGATCATCGTTCGCGACAATAATGTCGACCAGGCCCTTCGCGCGCTCAAGAAGAAGCTGCAGCGTGAGGGCGTGTATCGCGAAATGAAGC